>JGI20225J20221_1001335_pt1 | contig 15813 bp, 16 predicted proteins | sample BioMet4_FD_20221 | JGI IMG/M metagenome (IMG submission 20221) | reverse complement strand
TGGAATACCAGCATTATTACCCCTTTGGCATGCAGTTGGAAGCCCTGGGTTATACCTCCGGTAATGATTTAAAGAATAATTACCTGTACAACGGCAAGGAACTACAGGAAGATTATGGTCTTAACTGGTACGATTATGGGACAAGAATGTATGACCCGGTGATTGGAAGGTTTACCACTGTGGATCCAATGGCTGAAAAATTTAGAAGGATGTCTCCCTATAATTATGCAGCCAATAATCCTATCCGATTTATTGACCCTGACGGAATGGAAATGACCGATTTTAAAGATAAATTAGGGATCCTCATTAAGCATATTGATGATAAATCTAATGCTGTGTTTCAACAAACTGGTAGTGGTGCAAATCTCTATTATAAATTTACTGGCTATGAAAATCAAGAAGGTGGTAAAAACAAAATTACTCACGAAGCAATAACTTCAGTTATTCAAGAACAACAAAATTTAAATAATGATAACTCGTCATTGCAACAAAATGCAGAAGGGAAAAACGAAACCCATTGCAATCAAGCCACTCAGAATATCTTAAAAACAGTTTCTTCTGCACTACAGGAACCTCAAATTATCGAAAATGGAATGGCAAATGATATGTTAAAAGGATTTAAGGATAACTCCTCTTTTATCTCTGTTGATTACAAAAAGGCAAAAGAAAATGCAGAAAACGGAAATTTATCTATAGCAGGGGTTAAAGAATCTCCTAATGGACATGTTTTAACATTTTCTGTTGGAGAAAATATCAAAAAAGGAGAAGTTGCTAATATTGGTCCAAAACGTTTTTCAGGATTTAAATCATTAAATCAATCCATAAATAAAAATAAATCAAAAGAATATTTTATTTTAAAATAATAGTTATGAATAAGATTTATATGGTATCAATTGTATTTCTTACGTTAATTAATCTTGTTAAAGCTCAAGAAAGCGATATTAATTGGTTAATTGGTAGATGGCAAATTGATCAGGCCGAACTTACGTCAATGAATTTTGATATGTATAATTTTCACAAAGATGGAACTTTTGTTTTTGCTCCCAATGCCTACAACGGATTAAATCGTATAATTGAAATAAAGGGTATATATTTGCTGCAAGGCGACACAATTTTACTTACTCCAAAATTTATAAAAGAAGTATTTGGCGGTTATCCTGTAAGAAGTGAGATTACAACACTTTCTGATACATGGGAAATAATAGAGGGAAAAATAAAACAGGTACGATGTAAAAAGATTATTACACAAAAAGCTTTCATACATTATAATCCCAACGAAAAAGCATTGCAATTAGATAATTATAAGTATTATAAAATTGAATAATCTTTTTTTATATCAAACTGCCCCCGGCCTGCCACAGGTAATGGAATACCAGCATTATTACCCCTTTGGCATGCAATTAGAAGCCCTGGGTTATACCTCCGGTGCAGATTTAAAGAATAATTACCTATACAACGGCAAGGAATTGCAGGAAGATTATAACCTTAACTGGTACGATTACGGGGCAAGAATGTACGACCCGGTGATTGGAAGATGGAGTACTGTTGACCCATTGGCGGAAAAAGGAAGAAGATGGAGCCCGTACGTTTACGGATTTAATAATTCTATCAGAAACATTGATCCAGATGGAAAGTGGCCATGGGAAGCAAAAAATGTAAATGATGCTCGTAAATTTAAAAGAAAAAACGGAGGAGAATTTCAAAAGTGGACTGGAGAAGATGGCAAAAAGTGGGCAAGTGTTGATAAGTTAAAAGATTCAAAAGATATTAAAGCAAAAGTATTTAAACCTGAAGGAAAAAGCTGGGCTGATAAATTTAGAGATTTTGACAGAGATGGTGGTGCTAATTTAGATCCCGGAGGTCCTCAACCAATAACAAAACAAGATCTTGCCGTTGGTTGTGCTGTTATAGGTATAATGTCTGGGGCTGGGGTTCTAATTGAAGGTAGCATAGGTATGGCAGGTAGTTTAATAATTAGTTCTGGTATTATTAATAACATTGATGACCTAGGCACAAATTCAAAAGGAGAAAGTTTTTCACAACAGTCAACATCAAATCCTAATACAAAAAATGCTATTCACATTGTAAAACAAGGCATAAGTGCTATAAATTTATTTTCTGGGGCTAAAGATCCTAATCTATTAAATTCTCCATTTAAAATGGGTAGCACAGCAACTGATGCTAAAGCAGTAATTGAAGAAACAAACCAATTAATAAAATGATAATGCGAAATGATATCATGAAGAAATCGTTATTTTATGGAGCTAATCTTTTCGATTTTTTATCACTTGTCTTTTATATAGGACTTGTCTTTTATTTGATAGCATCTTTTATTTCAAATAACACAACGGCTTATAATGTATTAATAGTATTATTTATAATTACAGAATATTTACTTTCTGTATTTTGGGCCAATGTTTTTTATTTTTATGATGATAAGATCATTATATGCTATCCAACTCGTATTTTTAAAAGAAAATTTTATATTTCTTACAGCCAAATAAATCATGTTAGGTATATAAATAAAGATAGTAAGGCAAGTTCTCCTACAATTTCTTTAGAATATTCACAAAAGGGAAAACGTTTTTTTTATCTTCCATCTAATTCCTTTGCTGTGCATTATTATAAAAAAAGACAAGCTATTCTAAAGTTTTTAAAATCAAAGGGTATTCCAATTGAGATTGAAAGTAAATTAAAAAAAGATTTAATTATTATGGAATAGAATTAAATAATGCCAGGCTGAGCGGCATTTATATTTCCCGGCTGAGCGGAATTTGCAATTCCGCTCGTAATAAAGCGAAATTTGTAATTTCGCAAAAAAACAACTATCCTTATAACATCCGGGGATGGCTTACCCGGATCAACAAGCCGGAAGTAAAGGGGCTATCTGTTCATTTAAACCGCACGCCCGGAATGAAATAAAATCATTACCGGTGATTCCGGTTTTTATAACCTGCCGGGATTGTTTAAGTCCGGCAGGTTATTTTTTGCAGCCTTCCNTGAAAAAGAAGTGAAATTTCATCCAAAAGGTCCGGCATTGCTTCAACGAGGAGCAACATTCCTTCTAAAAGAGGAATTAATGCCTNCCTGANAAGGAATGTTNCCTCAAAAAGGAGGAACGTTTCCTCCAAAAGAGGAATCATTGCCTCAAAAAGNAGGAACGTTCCCTCTAAAAGAAGAACCATTGCTTCTAAAAGAGGGAACTTTCCCTGAAAAAAGCCCATGGCCGGGTATTTTTAGAGAAAACGAGGCATCGTTTTAGGCTTTGCAGGGGCTTTATTTGGTCTTGGCTATTGGCTAATGGGCATTGTCTTGTTCTGATAAGGTCTTTTCTATTTGTTCGGGTTAGTTGCCTTTTGTTGTTGCGTGTCCTGGGTGGGCGTCATTTTTCGTGTCGGTCGTCATTCCCGGAAATTTGTGGTTTCGGCCTTCGGCTCAATGGCTATGCCTTCTTGCTTTCAAATAAAAGCTTCTTCTTTTTCTTGGGGCGTGTTTTTTGTTCTGTTATCTGTTTTTTTGTATCCTTTTGTCATGCAGTTGGTAGGTCTTGGTTTTTGCTTGGGTCTTTGTTTCTTGGTTTTTTACTTGTATATCGGCTGTTCCTTTCTGGCCGCTTGGGGCTTTGCTTGGTATGGTTTTTGGGGTGGTTTTTCCGTTGCTTTGATTGGTGGTTGGCGTGGGCTGGTTGGTTATGGTTAAACCTTTGCTTTTTTTCCATGTTCTGCTTGTTGCGTTGATATTTGTTTAAATTCTATTGCTTTTTCTGTCGTTAGTCTTATTGTTTGTTTCCTTTTTGGTTTTTATGTTTAAGTTGGATGAATTTGTGTTTGTTGTTTTATTCATGCCCTTTGTGTTCTTTGTGTCGTTGTTTTTTCTTTTATTTGTTGTTGTCTGCTTGTTTTGTTCGGGGGTGGTTCTGGAAACCCTATAATTTCTACAAGAACAGACAAAGACGGTAATAAATCTGAAAATGGGAGTGAAGAAGGTCGTAAAATAATAAAAGATGCTATCAGTAATACAACTAGAGCCTTTGCAAAGATTGATGATTCTAAAGTCTCAAATTCACCTATTAATGGGGGGAAAATTTCATTAAATCCAAATCAAATAAATAATTTTATAGATGGCGCAAACAATTTAGATCCAAGAACTTTAGGCTGGGGAATGACATTTTTACATGAAACTTTGCATTCTTTTGTTGGTGGTGGATTATCAGATTATCTACCCAAGGGTACTAATATCGGTCAAATAGAAACTAGACTTAATGTAGTACGTGAGCAATTGAACCAAAAAGGAGAAAATTTTGGTCGAAGAATGAGGTATCATTCAATTTCTTTTGATTATAAAGGTAACTTCTTGCCTTTTAATAATGCATCAGCAGAGGATATAAATAGAGGTATTATTCCTGCAACTACGAGTAAATATATTAAATTTTAATTATTGATGAAAGCGAAACTTATAATATTAATATTGCTTATCGGTTTAAAAACCGTAGTCGGTCAGGAAATCAAATTAGACAAATTATCATATTATTATGAAGCCTATAAATATATTAAGAATCAACCTGAATTTCATAATTCTAATGGGATAGCAGCTTCTGATACAATAATATTTATAGATTATAGCATCTTTTTTGATAAATTGAGGGAAGAAAATAATTATATAAATGAAAGGGAAGATTTATTTTTTTATTTAGATAGCATAGATAATAGGATTAAATTCAATCCATTTTATGCAGTAGAAATTAAAAACATGTTTCCTAATATTCCTTTTTTTGACAATATTCTTTTCTTTTCAAAAGTTTATGAAAAATCACTTATTGTTGAAGTTTTCAATAGTAAAAATAAAGAAAATAATTATAAAAAATTAGCTTCGTTTTCGATGAGTACGATTTATTTATTTTACTATGACGATGATGATAAAATAAGAAAAGTTTTTAGTGTTAATATGGCTTATGATTAATAAGAAAGTAAATAAGATTTTCACTATTATATAAAACGAAAAATATGCCAACAGGCTATCAAATAAAAGACCAATATGCTGCCCCCGGCCTGCCCCAGGTAATGGAATACCAGCATTATTACCCCTTTGGCATGCAGTTGGAAGCCCTGGGCTATACCTCCGGTAATGATTTAAAGAATAATTACCTGTACAACGGCAAGGAATTGCAGGAAGATTATGGCCTGAACTGGTACGATTACGGGGCAAGGTTTTATGATGCCGTAAGATGCCAGTGGACAACACCAGACCCAAGTGCCGAAAATTATTATTCTATTTCCCCTTACGTTTATTGTGGCAATAATCCTATTCGACTTAGTGACCCCGATGGCTGTGATTGGTGGGACAAAGTAGTAGGTACTACTGTTGCTGTTGTAGATAATGCAACAGGACTTAACTTAAGAGGTAGTTATACTCCTACGGATGCTGCGGACTATAATACTGGCCAGGATATGGGAGATGTCGCAAGCGTTCTAATGGGAGCAGGAGAAGCAGACGCCGGGGCAGGTGTGGCAGTGGGTTCTGTTGCCGTTACTGGTGGTACCGGAGGACTTTCAATCGAAGTTACAGGCCCTACATTTGCCGCAGGTACAGCAATGGCTGCACATGGTACTTTTATGGCTGCAAGCGGGGTAAGTAATTTTGCTTCCCAAAAAGGGAGAGTATCTGAAGGTAACAAAGAAGTAAATGGGAATTCAAAATCAAGCACTAAGGAACAGCATAATTACGATGTAAAGGATACGCAAACAGGTAAAACAGTTAAGACTGGAACAAGTGGCGGTAAAGAAACTAAGACTGGCGAATCTTACAGGGGGAATTCCCAGGCAAATAAATGGAACAAGCAAGAAGGGACACCCGGTAAATATAAATCAGTCACTACAAATAAAGTACCTGCTGGACAGGGTGCCAGAGAAAAAGCTTTAAAATACGAACAAAATAGAGCTAATCAAGTTAGAGACCAATTAGACCCTGAAAAGCATAAAAGACCTTAATATGAATTTAAAATACATTGCACTACACATGGACTATGACTCTGGATATCAAGAACCATTCAGAGACAATTTTAATCTGAACTCAAGGTTTATAAGCAATTATTTATCCATTCAAATTAGAAAGCTCAAAACTGAGACAGATGGGGCATTTAATATGATTTCTATAATACCAACAATAGACATTAAAGATAGCTGTAAAATTGTAGGTGAAAAAGCTTTGAGAGCTAGGGTTTCGTTTAACAGAGATGCTTATGAGCGAATGGGTGAAATAGAAAAGTATGAATATTACCTGCAATTATTAGAAGAAGGTTATAAAGTTTGTGCCAAGCATAAAAAAATCCCTTTAGAACAATTATTAAAATTGCATCAAGACTTTAGAAATAATGGTTATAAAAATGAATGGCTACATAAAAAGAAAAAGTTTAAAGAACAAGGAATAGAAGTAACTCTAAACTGTTTTTTTACATCTTTTGATTTTCAGTTGGTAATGTCAGTGAGCGATATTAAAAGTAAAACGGAGCTTGTTTCAGGCACTGTTATCAGAACTTTATCGAATGAAGTTTGTTTTGCTCACTTATTTAAAGATGTTATTGTAGAAAACGATAAGATTTTTATTACAAACTCTCATGATGAGCCAAAATTTATGTTTGACGTTACTGATATTCGTAATAAGAAATTTATGTTTGAAATCTTAGACGATGGATTAGACTATAAACCCTACACGGGTTAATTTTAAGCGAAAAAGAAACATTAAAGCCTGGTAAATGAAAATTCCTTTGACGAAAATGGTTTTACTTACGATGCCAACGGCAATATCCTTACCTTGAACCCAGCTGAGCGGCATTTGCAATTCCCCGGCTGAGCGGCATTTGCAATTCCGCTACCAATGACAGATTTACACAATTAGTACATTTTCTGGTAGGTTCACTGTCATTTTCGCATTATGCCCCTTTTTCTTGGGGTAGACTCCCGGAATGACAGGCATCCTTAAAAAGGAAAAAGAGAACCGCAGTAAAAGACCGCTTTAGATTCCTCCTTTCAGTCGGAATGACAGGCATCCTTAAAGAAAAGAATGGGAGGGAGTGTGGGCGGCTGCGCCGCCCACACTCCCTCCATTACCATCATCTTGTGGCCGTCATTCCGACTGAAAGGAGGAATCTGCCGAAAGCATCATCAATTCCGGTAGTACGGAATGTCCCGGGTGCAAAACCGGCTTCCGATGACCTGAAGGAACGTTTCCCGGGTCGTAAGGCCAATCCTAAAGACGAAGGCGAAGAGCCATCGAAGTAAAAACGGTGATTCCGGTTTTTATAACCTGCCGGGATTGTTTAAGTCCGGCAGGTTATTTTTTGCAGCCTTCCCTGAAAAAGAAGTGAATTTCCATCCAAAAAGTCCGGCATTGCTTCAGCGAGGAGCAATATTCCTTCTAAAAGAGGAATTAATGCCTTCCTGAGAAGGAATGTTCCCTCAAAAAGGAGGAACGTTTCCTCCAAAAGAGGAATCATTGCCTCCAAAAGAAGGAACGTTCCCTCTAAAAGAAGAACCTTTGCTTCTAAAAGAGGGAACTTTCCCTAAAAAAAGTCCATGGCCGGGTATTTTTAGAGAAAACGAGGCATCGCTTCTGGCTTTGCAGGGGCGTAAATTGCTATTGGCTATTAGCTATTAGCTAATGGCCAATCCCGAAAAGATCGGGACTAAGCCTTCGGCTCAGCAGCCAATCCCGATCCCGAGTACTCGGGAGGACTAAGCCTTCGGCTCAGCAGCCAGACATTATTCCTTCAAAAAAAAAGCCTCTCCATGAAAATGAAGAGGCTTTTTTTATTCGGTTACCTGTTTTATTGAATACTTACGTCATCCAAACGATAGGTAGTAGTTTTTGACTGGGGCTTTGAGCCTTCGTATCTAAATCCAATATAAAATGTTCCGGTATAACCGCTGGGAACTATGCTGGAAATAGCTTTTGAAGTGCTAATCCAGTTGCTTGTACCATTATTGGTGGACGAGGCTTGATTTGCAAGAGTTAAACCGTCGATTTGAGTCCATGTTCCGCTTGTTCCATTAAAATTTGTTAAAATCCAAACACTTAATCCATCATGAGTCCAATAAGTTGTAGCNGTTTTGAAAGCTAAGCTTAAATTGGATGAATANGTGATTGGTGGTGTAATCAGCCACATCGAATTCTCGGCGTCGGTATTAGTGCTTCCATACGAAGTTGCCTGAGCATATTGTTCGGGAGGAGTTCCTGTAAATACTTTTCCCTGCCAGTTACGGGTTCCTTTGGAATAATTAGCCGTCCAGCCGGTTAACGAAATGTCAGCATTGGTGGTAACGGATGCAAAGTTTTCGTTTAATGATGTTAATGTGGTAAGTCCGGCATTAGGATATACATAATCTCCGGTAGGCTGACCACCGCCACCATTAGTAAATCCCTGAACATCGCTGGTATCGCGCAGGGTAAGCTGGGGAGTACTTCCAAAAACGCTCAGTATACCAACAACAGTACCTGTGCCCGAAGGCATCAATACTCCGGCAAAGGATGCATACTTGCTGTTGCGTACCACAAGGGTTTTTCCATTAGCATCTTTTATGGTACGGTTTATGGCTGAAGTAACACTTTGAGGGCAATATTCCTGTCCGGCTTCAACAAATTGTACATTTTCAAATTTCACTAATGTGCTTACTTTTGCNNTATTAGAAGAGTTAATGGTTGTCGGAATTGACATGGTAACCGGTTCGGGAGTTTTTCCGGGAAGGCTGTCCTTGAAAATATGGTCCGCCACCAAGATGGAAGGCAATTGGCCTATACCACCGTTGTATTTATAGCCAATTTGAATAAGGCCATTATAATCGCCTATATACATTCCCTTGCATTTGATTAAAACCCGTTGTCCTAATCTGTATTCGGTGTACATATTGGTACGGTCAATATTTACTTCAATGCCGCTGGTTCCGTCCTGAATGATGAGTTTTTTATAGATATTTCCTGATTCATCATTACCAATGATTACTCCTTTGATAATGGTATCCCCTTCGATGGAATCGAGGGTTGTATAGGTTTGCTTTAGTTTTAAAATGGTATAATTAGCGCTAAAATCCACCGTAGGAACATTAATGGGTGGCGTATCATAATCACCTTTAACGCAAGCGGCCATCATGCCTGCCAAAAGGATAAGGGTTAATCCTAAATTGAGTTTATTTATTCTTTTCATATTTGTATCTTATTGTTTATGATGAATTTTTTATTTAATTAGAAACGGAAACCAATATTCATGAAAAATGTCCGGCCATAATAGTAAAAATACTTGGGCGGAAACGAAGAAACGTCATGGTCTTTATAGTCAAACCTACTTTGCTCGTAACCTCCGGTAATAAGATCTTTATTATCCAGGATGTTGCTAACGCCAAGGTTAAAATTAAGGAAATACTGTTTTATTTTCCACGACTTCCCGATGGAAGCATCCATGGTTAAACCTGATTTCAGTTTTTGCTGTTCGGTAATCTTTTTGATAAGAGGATCTCCTTCACCGAGGTTTTCAATGGCTTTTTCCGTACGACGGTCGGAATTAAAATCGAGGTAGATATTGTCGAAGTAGTTTACGTTGGCATCAAAAAACCAGTAATGGGGCGCGGCATATTTAAATCCACCCGAAAGGGCTGTCTGTGGAGTTCCCGGCACGTAAAAGTTTTTCTGGTAAACTTTATCGGTAACATCGGGTTGTGAACCGTTTTCATACGAAATGGTNACNGTNGGGCGATTGGTATAGCGGAAATTGCCAATACCGGCNACACCAAAAAGGGTCAGTCGNGAGGTCGCCTTNCCTTCCAGCCCTATTTCCAATCCCTGATGCGTTTTATTGATGTTTTTCATGGCATAATTCACGAAGGTCTTACTATCCCCATAATCCAGATAAAAACTGGTTACNTCNCTTCCGTTGGTAAAATTGGTGTTATATACCGTAACGCGGGCTTTAACAATAGGACCACGATAAACATAACTCAGGTCGGTACTGAATACCTCTTCGCTCTCCAGCCCGGCTATNGATTTGGCGCTGATGCGTGGCGAGANATAAACGTTGCGAATAAACGGAGCCCGGGTGATATANGANATATTACCTTCAATAAAGTTTCGTCCGGTGAGCTTGTAAGTCAGCCCACCTTTTATTCCGAAGTTGGTAAAATCGAGTTTTTTTGATTCTCCATAGGAAGTAACCGTATCGCGCCCATTCANCATTTTTCCATCACGCCAGATCGTGGTATGCGAAACCGAAGCTCCAAAATAAAAATCAAACTTACTAAATTTATATTGGGAATTCATCCACAACTGTCCTGAATTCTTGTGAAGGTCGTAATCGTAACCAAAACGGTCGCCTTGTTTTACCACCCGGTTGGGATGGNGAAGGTCGTTCTGACATTTAATGAGATCCACNTTAAAATCGCGTTGGGAGAACTGATCAATGTCCACCCAGTATTTTCCGCCAAGGAGATCATCAATAGTTTTATAATAATTGGCCGTGTAGTTTTGGTATTCTAAACCTCCAGACAGTGCAATGTGTTCGTTTACATCATGGTTGATATGCGAATTGAAATCAAATTGTTTATGATCCATCCGCCGGTCTTCCACGATATAGCTTGCCTGTTTTCCAAAAAGATTGCCCAAAAGATTCATCTGATACAATTTATCCCAGTTAATCTGGCTGGTATTCGGGTCCGTTTTCCATTTCTGTGCTATTTTAGCGGTGAGCCATTCTGCTTTTGGACTGGCAGGATCAACATTATAGTCGGGAAGGTAGCGGTAATAATCAGGCCGNGGATCAGCGGCATTGTACCAGTTGAGNGCGGTAGTTCCCGTTGTTCCAAAGGTATAGCCAACCGAAGTGGTAATTTTGGTTTTATCGTTTAATTTGTAATAGTCGTTCAGGATAAACATGGGTTCATGAAAATGCTTAACCTTGGCGTTGCGTTTTTCGCCATCCTGATAGCCCCAGTTGGGATTGTAGTAATTGCTACCAACAGCATCATCGGCTTCCTGAACGGCTCCGCCTTGCATTCCCCGACGAGTTGGCGCTCCATATACAGTAAGTGCAAGGCTGTGCTTAGCACTCAGTTTCTTTTCCACACCAAGGAAATACCCCCAGGCATCGTAGAAAGTGCCATCTACATACCCTTCCTGACCCCAGCGACGCGAACCGCTTACCGTGAAAGCCCATCCNTTTTTTTGCATACCCGTACTGTAGGTAAGCATCAAACGATTGGTATANGTNCGGTTGGATAAGGAATAGGAAAGCTTGGTTTGTTTCCTNTGCATCGAAGCGCGGGTAATGATGTCGGAAGCGCCACCCACATTTCCAAAGGAAAAATCTGAGGGTTCGGTGCCATTGGTAACTACTTTATTACGCATGGCATCGTTCAATCCGCCCCATTCGCTCCACGAAGCACGGCCGTTTTCGGGATCATTCACGGGTATGCCGCTCATATATACCGATTGGTTTTCACCATCATAGCCCCGGATGCGAAAATAAGCCGAACCTAAGGTGTAAGAAGCCGTAGAGACAAAAATATCGGAAGATGCATTCAGCAAACCCGAAATATCCTGGTCTTCAGTTTCCATATCGTCTGACGAAAGGCTAACTTCCGCCAAACCATTTTCAACTGCTTCGATTGGTTTGGAAAATTTTAATTTAATTTTTCCCAGATCAATATTAGTTTTACCAATATTCACCGGAAGTGAGAATGATTCGTAACCTTCGGCCGAAAAATAAATAATGCTTTTCCCGGGTTTAAGATTATTAAATTCAAAAAAACCTTTCTCATTCGTCAATACCTGAAATGAATTAATGTTTACGGTAACATTGGGAAGAGGACCGCCCGCTTCCGATTCGGTAACCGAACCGGTAACTTTAACATTCTGAGCAATAGCTCCCGTTGTCGTAAACCAGATTAATGCAATCAGCAATAGAATTTGTTTCATTAAACTGTAATTTGTGTGAATAATTATTTATTTGTTTGTTATTGTTTTTTTAAAAAGGGGGTACAAAAAAACGACTTTTTTCGTTGGGTTTTGCATTTTTGTCATAAATTTTTGATTATTTTAATCTTGATACCCTTTTAGCTTTCAATTTTCCATCTATCTTTGCCAGCAAATTTTAGCCTATGAATTTCCCAATTTCTTCTTTAAACCGTTGGTTTACTTGCATTATCATCATTATTTTCCTTTCCGGAATTAACCATGTTTATGCTCAGCAAAAGCAATATAAAGCCGGATGTATTGCTTTCTATAATCTTGAAAATCTTTTTGACACCATTGATGATCCGCAGACGGACGATGCGGAATATCTTCCCAACGGGCCAAGTAAATGGAATACCGAACGGTATAACCTGAAATTACAACACATGTCGGAAGCCATTTCCCAGATAGGCGACGAAATGGTAAAGGGCGGTCCTACCATCATCGGATTGTCAGAAATGGAAAACAAGCAGGTGCTGGTTGACCTGATTCATCAGCCAGCCTTGAAAAATGCCGGTTACGACATTGTTCACTACGATTCGCCCGATAAACGGGGAGTTGATGTGGCATTGCTCTATAAACCATCGGTTTTTAAAGTTATTGCAAGCAAAGCCACACCATTGCATGTGCCGTGGAGAAAGGATTTTCGTACCCGCGATCAACTGGTGGTCTCCGGTCTTTTCGACGGCGAACCGATGAGCGTGATTGTGAACCATTGGCCATCCCGTGGACAGGGTCCGGAATACCGTGCCGAAGCCGCCAAACTTACACGTCATCTTGCCGATTCGCTGATGCAGCTCGACGCCAAAGCTAAAATCATTATCATGGGCGACCTTAACGACGATCCCATTGATCCCAGCCTTACCCAATTTCTGGGGGCTAAGGGAAAAATCAAAGACGTAAAACCAGGAGATTTATACAACCCTATGTGGCAGATGTCTAAAGATGGTATCGGTTCGCTGGCCTATAAAGATGCATGGAACCTTTTCGATCAGATAATTGTCAGTCAGCCATTGTTAGGCGACGATAAGTCAACCTATAAGCTATATAAAACAAAAGTTTTTAACCGCCGGTTTCTTATCCAGCCCGACGGTCAGTATGCCGGTTATCCGTGGCGTACTTTTTCCGGCGGTGCCTGGACAGGAGGCTACAGCGATCATTTCCCGGTGTATATTTTTCTGATAAAGGAAAAATAAACCAATGGTATTTTGTAACGTACTTTCCGGTACTATTTTTTGATCGTTTGCTGTTTTCTGGCTGCCATTTCGGATGCAAAAGCATCATAACCTACGCGCTTAATCATTTCGATGCATGCATTGCGGTCGGAACGGAAGATAAAACCCATTAGTTTCGACATAAAGTTGTTGTATTTGCTACAATCCATTGCATTGGAAAATTCCTTGCAATCGGCACAGCTTTGATATTGATGTTGAAGGCAACAACTGCGTACGCTGCACCAGCTTGCTTTTTCGTTTTTAGCACAACCCGGGCATTTGCCTTTCAGGTACGAACGGCAGGCTCCGCAGTACAATCCGCAAAAAGCAACCATTCCTTTGTCCGATACTATTTCCTTCTTCATTTTTAACTCATTTGTTTTTTAAAAGCCGGATGAAACGCGTCCCGAAAATCGGGATTTGCTGCATTCGATTATATTTATATTAACCATTTTATACTTTGATGCAATCGAAACAGGCAAACGGAACCGATAACCGTAGTTCGCCTTGTTGTTCGGCTATTTTATTTAATTTTTTTTCAATTATCCCAAAAACTTCGGGAATATCCTTTTCGGATACAATTTTCAGCCAGCAATCCCGAAAGGCAAGGCGTATAAAATAATAGGAAAACATTGCAGTGCCATCGGCAAAACGGTAGTCAAATTTATTTTTCCTGATGTCGATAACCGAAAATCCAGCATCATTAACGACATCGACCCAATCGGCCAGAAGCTTTCTTTTTGAAAAAATGTGTTCATGAAGTCGTTCGATTTCCGATTTCTTGCCCAAAGCAAAAAGCGTTTCTTCAAATACCTGATAAAATTCGATCATGGTTTCGGGCAGGTTAACGGTGAATACGAACTGTGCATTGTTGCTTGCTGTCCGGTAGCATTCCGACAAAACCCGGTTTAAATCTTCTACATTATTCAATCCATTGTTGGAAACAATCAGTTGAAAAAAGTTATCCTTAAAGGGCAATTTTTCGGCAACTCCTTTAACCATAGTTACATTCTCGACGTTCATTACCTTTTTTTTCAACGCTATTCTTTCTGCAGCTTCTTCCCAAGGATCTATACCCCAGGCATGGCTTCCCTTTCCGAACCGTTGTGCCAGCTCAAGCAACGGAAACCCCGTACCGCAACCAATGTCAAGAATTTTAATGTCTTTTTTCAATCTGACGGTATCAAGCAACAACAAACCAAATGGTGCCGACCACAAGGGAAGTTCATCATAAACGGAAATCAAATCCGAATCGCTAATACCTGAAGGATTATTACAATATTCCATGCTCTATTTTATTGATTTTGTTATTGTTTACCGAACAATAAAATTCACTGCCGGACACAACCTATTTCCCGGATTTTATTTGCTTTTTCTAAAACGTTCCTTGTTTTCTTTGGTCATCTTTTCGGTGGCATACTGGAAAATAAGCCTTGCTGAGATATCTTTCCATTTCAGCAAAAAGACTTCTACCGGTTCAGGGTCAATTTTCCATGCTTCACGCAGAAACCAGCCCAATCCCTGATGAACTACCCGTTCGTCGTCCTTCATCATGGGTTCGATAAAAGCGAGCATTTCTATGATTTTTTTGTTGGTTTTGGCTAATTTTATCAAACTTACAGGGACCGCCCGCCTTTTAAAACGAAAGGTTGACGACCGCCAGGCAGATAAATCATCCATGGAAACGATGCCTTTGATCAACAGAAACGAAATCAGTTCGCCGCAAATTACATCGTTATGCGCCCAGTTATTGATGCCATTTTCATACCACTTTCCTATGCCGTTTAAAGCTTCCGATTGTAATTCTTTCTTAAGTTTCTGCAAAAGCACGATGGCAAAAGTGCCTTCTTCGTATTTGCCACTTTGAAAAAGAATATTGCCTAATTCCAAAACCTGTTTGGCCGATAACTTATATTCCGAAAGCAGGCTGGCCGTTTTCGTTTGCATTTGTTCAGAACTCAGGCCATAGGCATCGTAGTCTTCTTTAAAATAGCGACTGTATTTTTTAACCAATTCCGGGTTGGCGTTTGCGATGCAGTAATCCCGGATGTTTTTAACTATTTCTTCCATTGCTTTGATTAATTGAAAATTATTTTGGCAGGAGCCCGAAAAATTTATTGATATTCTGATGAAATTTATGAATCCCGTCAGGTCTGGCAAATTTCAAGATACATTGCTTAGAAATGACATCAATATTATTTTTTTTAGCCATTTCGAGGGCAGCGGGAGTTTGCGATGTTTGTTGTATCCACAAATGCTTGATACCTGCCGAAACGGTTTCATTAACAATACTGTCGGTAAATTTAGAAGGAGTAAGCACAATCACGGCAGCCGGTGGTTGAGGCAACGATTTGAGGTTGGGATAACAAACATCGCCCATAATTTCCGTAGCATTCGGATTTACAGGAATTACCTTTAATCCGTTTTCCTTAAGCTTTTTATAAACAATGTGCCCAAATTGTTTGGGATTGCGCGAAACGCCTACCACGGCAAAATCGGGCTGAGCCAGAAATTGTTCTATTTGCTTTGCTGTTACCATAACGTTATTTAGTATTTCCGAAAACAAGTTTGAAAAAAAGACCGATTACCGAAATTCCGGTAAAGATTA
>JGI20225J20221_1002173_pt1 | contig 15831 bp, 11 predicted proteins | sample BioMet4_FD_20221 | JGI IMG/M metagenome (IMG submission 20221) | reverse complement strand
AACCAACAAATTGAGCTTGTTAACAAATTAGAAGAGAATGGACAAATCAAGTGCATTCGTCCTTTACGTCCTATTGAAGTGGGAAGAATAGAAAAAGATACTGACAAGTTGGAAAGACTATATGAAGAGGGATTCGCTATAGGTGAGGACTTTATTAAAAATAACACGAAATTATTTTAATAAATCTGGACGTATTTTTTTAGTACGTTCCATAGCTTTGTCAAATTCCCATTTGCGAATTTTTGCTTCATTTCCGCTAAGTAATACGTCAGGAACTTTCCATCCTTTATATTCTGAAGGTCTGGTATATATTGGTGCAGCAAGCATATCATCCTGAAAACAGTCACTAAGTGCGCTTTGTTCATCACTTATTGAGCCAGGAATGAGTCTCACTATAGCATCTGTCATTACTGCGGCAGCAAGTTCTCCTCCAGTAAGTACATAATCGCCAATACTAATCTCACGTGTGATCAGATGTTCGCGTATTCGTTGATCTATACCTTTGTAATGTCCGCAAAGGATAATGATGTTACCTTTTAGTGAAAGATCGTTTGCAACATGTTGGTCAAACTGTTCTCCATCAGGACTTGTATAGATAACTTCATCATAATCGCGTTCAGCTTTCAATGCAGAAATACATCTATCTATAGGCTCACATTGAATAATCATTCCAGCACTGCCACCATAAGGGTAATCGTCTACGCGTCTCCATTTATCAAGAGTATAATCCCTTAGATTGTGTAGGTGAATTTCTACCAATCCTTTCTTCTGTGCACGTGCTAATATGGATTCATTAATGAATCCTTCCATCATATCTGGTATTACTGAAATAATATCTATTCTCATGGCTGCAAAATTAATACTTTTTTTATTATTTTGCAAGCATGTTGATAGATATAATGATTTTTTATATGCTTTAGTTACTTAAAAACTATTTATTTGTCAACGTTGCGGTCGTAGGTTGTGTTACAAAATATTTATCTGTTGCCACATATATTTGCCCTGCACTATTTGCTTTATAGGTTTTGAAATAGCAATGGAAACGTTTTAGTCCGTCGTTACTAGTACCTGTATTTTTGTACTCGTTCCAACTTATATTTCTTGTATAATAGTATGAGTCTGTAGTTCCGTCAATAATTGATTTTCCAACCATGACAGGAAGTTCGTTAAATCCAGTAGCTTGCACGTTTGGATATATAGCATTGTTCTTGTGCTCAATCTTGAAAGTGAGTGGAAAGCGTGGCGCTGTTAAATCCCCAGGAATACCAATGGTAACATCTAAATTCTGATCTTCAGAAGCGGGTATATTAGCAGGATTNANCTCNACNGAAAAGTTCATAGGGCGACGGTAGTAAAGATTTATGTTTCTTTCTAGTCCGTCAGAATTATATATGCTGATAGTTTGAATTTTCTGTTCAAGACTGCTTGTTGGCAAATCAGTAGGTTGTATTGTTATTGTTCGCCATCCGTTGGCATCGTTTCCACTGCTTATCGTTGCTGATGCTGCTATCGGACCCTTAATAGTTCCAATAGGTGATTTGTCTTCTTCGTCAAGTCCGATGATTCTGACGTAATTTTTGCCTGTATAATCTGTTGTATTAAGTTCTCTTCGTCTCAAGTTGCAAATCTCATCGTCACTGGTGGTTGATGGATCATGCATGTTAAATACGTTTTTGTATTTTATGACAATTGGATCTTTCGTTGTAAACATTTCATCTGTGAAACTTACGTATAAGCGCGATATGTCGTTGGCAATATTCGTAATATTTCCAGTTGTTGTCACCCCCATAAAATTGTTCATTGGGCCACCTACGATTGCATCAGCCAAAGTCTTTGAACCATTCCCTGAGATTCTTGTTACTTTTAGGTTGTATTGAAAGTTCCTTATAAGGTTATAGTAGGTCATTGATGTGAGGTCAGTACTACCTGTTTGTTCAGTAGGGTAGCAGAAGTCAGCCTTGTAATAGGTTGGGACTCCTGTAGAGCCTGTACCTGAGATATATGTACCCTTAATTATTATATAAGGGTTATCAAGATCATTGCGATGCGTGCATTCATATATATATGTTGGTTCTAAAATGTTTTTCCACGGAAAACTAGCGCTAGTTGGATCTGGATCATTTTTAAAAGTTCTTGTCTCAGGTTCGTATCCGTAGTATTTTTGGTCAAGTAATTCTTTGTATGACATAGTTGTCCCATCACTGGCTATATAGTCAGCAAATCTACTTGTCAAAGGATCGTCGCTTATCGCTGTATTTACATTATATGGAGCTACGGTTCCTGATTTAGGTTGATTAAAGACATAATATCCCTGTGGTATAAATATATTTTTTATACTGTCAGATATGCTTACTGTTACCTTTGCAAAGTTTCTTATCAATTTCAAGTTTTGCATTTTAGGTAAAGTCTTTTCTGCGTCTACAGTTCCGTCTGAATTCATATAAATACCTTCGTCAAACACTATTCTCTGCCAATATGAGTCTGTAGAATCAGTTACAACCATTTTTCTCATGAGTGAAGCTTCATCGAGTATTGTAGTGAAGTCTGGATTGAAATTTGCTACAAGATGTACGATTCTCGGAGTTGTTGATGTATGCAGTGTTACATGAAAATATGTGAGACCATTACTTGCCGTTGAAAAATTATTGATATTATCGCCATTGCTATTAGCCGCTTTACAAGTATCAACTTCCATTAGCAATCCATTGTTATCAAAAACGATAGCATACAGTTTTTTTATATCAGGACTTTCGCCAAGACTACGAGTGCTCATCACTTGTAGGTCTGGTGTGTTAAGCGAACCATTAATATCTACAGGCTTTCCATTGGATTGAACTATGTTAGAATCTGTTAGAAAGTCGTGCTCTGAGCATGCTATAAAAGATAATGTTATAGCAATCAGATAGAATATATAATGTAATTTACTTTTCATCATTTTTTAGTCATTATAGTATAAGTTCCAATAGGGCATTTTGTGCCTCCCCAATACCAAGTGTCATAAACAGTTCTTACATAGCATTGAACATTGCTACCTGCGTCATAGAAATTACCACTATTGTAGTATCTTCCACTGCTAGCCCAGTAATTTGCACCATCAATAAATAAAGTAGGAATATTACCTTGTGATTGCATATAAGCGACAAACATTATTTCTGCCTCAGTTGGTAATCTCCATCTTCCTGCTGCATAACCGTTTTCTTGATATGTAGCGGCACGTTTCTGTGCGTTAGCGAATGTAACACCATCTTGTGAGCATTGTCCCCATGCAGAAGAAACTTTGAATGAAGGCGCTATGACAGAACGATATGAGTAAGCTGTTGATGCTATTTTCAGATTATTACAATCTGTAGGAGACCAAGAAGTTGTATTTGATGGTGTAGAAAGATATCCTATAATGTCAGATGGACTCCAACCGGCACTAACTCTTGGATCACCAATCTTATAGTAATATGTTTCTCCACCTATAGTATAGTATCCATTTTCAGAATTGAATGCAGTAACATATATATTTGTTATTTGTGTCTGTGCCAAATTACCCAAAGAAGTGAATAAATAGCCATATGGAGTTATGACATAATTATCTTTTTTATAGTAGTAATAATAATTATAACTATAGTAAGTTCCGTCTGAATTTTTTGCAGCTGTTGACATTGTTGCATTTGCTACTCTGGCAAAGTATCCATCAATAAATACGTTTCCACCATCTTCTGTGGAAATATATAATGATGGATATTGAGTTATAACGATAGTCTCGGTTAGCCCCTCATTGTTTGTTACTTGAAGATGTATATTCTGATATGTGTATGTACCGTCAAACTCATGAGTAAACGTAATTTCTTTATCAGATGTTATGTCTACTTTATATTTAGCTAAATCTGCGGCATTTGTAAGAATATTGGATCTTGGAGTACCTGAAGTTTCATACGTGTAGTAATCTACTTGCGTAACTTTTGTGTTTGTCTTATCTAAAGCAGATGAACTTGTATATTTTATTGTTGTTGAAGTTTGGTTATTCAATATTATACTTTGTGGATCAACCGTTAGATACTGGTACTTATGAAAATCACCGCTAACATTCTCGTCAGTTTTGCTACCTGCACCTACATCAACACTACCCCAGGGTAGGATAGTAAAACTTGATGGATTCAGTTTCACAGGTGTTTCTTTGTTTGTACTTCCAATATCGTTTATGTTTAGATAAATAGTGTATTGACGATTGCGCTCTANCTTTCTGTTTTGNGCATTTATNCTTAANTGATAATANGTATTGATATATCTGTTTTCNCCTTTCACAGTCCATGGTATACATATTTCTACAACAGTCTCTCTAGGATCAACTTCTTTCCATGATGTTGGGTAACTGTAAAATGGAACATNAGAATATGCATATTCAACTCCCGCATAGGTCTTTGATGCATCTGTTTTTTGTAGAATTTCTTGTTTATTGAAATAATCTGCATCAGAAGATTCGTAGCTAGCATCAACCTTTCCCTTATTTAATCCATTTAGCAAACTTATAGTCATGCTTTCAAAGTTAGGTGTATAAGTTAAAGTAGTATTGGTTGAATTTTCATCTACAGACTCCTTAATGTTTGAATACACCACAACTTTAGCAGCACATCGATACAAAGGCACAGTAGAATATGCAGCATTGTTATTCCAAGATATGTCTTCACCGCCAGACATTGTGAATTTATCTTGAACTCCAGAACTACTAGTTGTGAAATCAGAAGATACAATAGAATTCTTAACTTCATTAAGGGTCATTCCATCATTGAAATTATTGGTAGGGTTAGCAATAATATATGCATATCCTCCATTTGATAAAGCAGTTTTTAAATGGAGGATATGCATATATTATTGCTAATCCTACGGGTAATTTCTTTACTTCAGCAAGCGTCATTCCTTCATTGAAATTACCCGTAGGATTAGCAATAATATATGCATATCCACCATTTGATAATGCTGATTTTAGTTCATCTGTAATTCTAGTTCTTACGAGATAAGACCCATCATTGTTTATTGAAACGCTTTGTCCTTGTATTGTTTGTACAGCCGCTTGTGTTGTATCATTATAAATGAATATCGTTGCGTTTTCAATATAGTTTTCGTTCAATTGGTCTTCACCGTTTATTGTTGCTCGGGTAGATGTTTCTATACCATTTTTCTCTGCAGTAGTATGGTATAATACAAAAGACATATACCCGTCTTTCAGAGTGGATTCACCTTCATTTGCGATATCCTTTTCCGAACAACTATATAATGTCATGATTATGAATGACATTGCAAGTATATATGTATATTTTATAATAGTTCTCATCATACTCAGTCTAACTATTTTAATTTTTTGCGTTAGCGGGTTCAACAAATTTATACTCTTTGAATATGTCGCTTCCTGTAAGCGTCTTTACTATTGTAGATTGGTTCGGTTGAATAACGTATATTCTTAATATAGCCGAATTATCTGTCGTATTTGTTGCGTTTTTTGCCCTTATCCTTAAAGTCGCTTGTGTTCCAATAGCACCTTGAGGATTTTGATTTGCAAGTACAGTCCCGTTTTCATCAACAAATTGGAATGCATCTATATCTCCAGATTGTATAAGTGCTGCGCGCCAAGTAGCTCCACGTGGTGTGGCAATGTTGAAACTTAGCGCACAAGTTTTGTTTCTAAGATAGATAATACCGTTAGTTCTATCAATTAAATCTCCATATTGAACAGCATCAAATTCTATACCACCGCCAGGTGCTATGGTTATAAGATTTGTTTCTGTATCAATTACTTGTGAAATCTCTTCCCATGGTTGTGGAATTGCTGTCAATTCAAGGTAATTTGCTTGAATATTTATATTGAGATTGTATTTTCTGTTTCCAATAAAATCTGTGTTTACATCACCAGAAATAACATTTTCTGTGTTCGCATATGTTGTTGTTGGTGTACCAGTATTACGCCAATACGACCACCAATATCTATCTCTAGTTTGTTTTTGTTCTGTAATTTGTGTTAGTACTTCATAAGTAATGCTTATTTTCAAATTACCGTTTTCTGTAGCTAATTTTGGTATTAGGGTAAGATATTTGCCTTCTGGTAATAAGGGCATTGTCGTAGTGTAGACTCCGTTCTTAGACCAGTTATTCATATTTGCTTGATTTTGTGTTTGACCAGCTGTTTGTGTGTACTTTATATCATCATTTAATTCTGAGTCTAAAAGATATTCCAAAGTCCCACTTTTATTATTCCATGCTGGAGTACTAGCTACGCTATTTTGTAATGAAAGTGTAGCTTGTTTGTTAGCGTTTGAAATGGTAACACTCTTAATGAGATATTTTGTCTGAATGTAATCCAAACCTTGCGAAGTCTGTGAATATGTTACCGTCGTAGAGTATGGCTCGGTGTATAGTGTGCTTGAAATCGTTGGTATAATTTTGGCAAGAGCATGCTTGAAGTGCCAGTGTACTGTTTCGTCACTAGGCCTTGTCTCGTTAGTGTATGGCATTCCGTTACTTCTGGTTCCCCAAAGTATGTCTTCTTGTTTATCTAAGTCTGTTGATGCAATGTAAGTTATTTCCGGATTACCGGTATTCGTATTCTTGTTTAAAGTTAATTGACCGCTTCCTAAGTTAGGGTTATATGATGTAGCAAAGAAAGAAAGCATATTCTTTCCAGTAGGCCAATACCTAGTGTCTCCATCATAAACCCATGTACCGTTATTGTATTTTACGTTTATGTTATCCATGAGTGTATAAAGGCTTTGGTTGGCAGCTACGAAATTGTCAGTACCATGATAGTATGCGTAAACTTTGAAGCCGTTAGCTTGAATATCTGCGCTATTTTCTATGGAGAATGGAGATGATGTTACGCTACGAGTCTTCATACTGTCTGTTTCTGCTGAGATACCGATAACATTATCGCTGATATTATTAGCATAGCTATTATCCGCGATATCACTTTTTTCTGTGCATGAAACTACGCATAGAACAAACAGTATTAAGGTAATATATGGTCGTGTAATCTTCATTTTTATTTTATCAATTAGTACCTGGTCCGTTTACATCAGTGTCATATCCACTGTTAGACCATTCGTCGGTCGTAGCATCCATTTTTATAGGCTTTAAACCTATAGTAAAGGTGTAGGTATATTTCTTACCTGGTAACCAATCCGTTATGTTCCCAGTGTTTTTTAACACTACATTTTGCTCATTGTTCGTGTATTTGTACTTTTCGTTACCGTTGTTGTCGACAAATATTATATCATAGTTTATTGTGAATACCACGTTTGTACTCAGTTGCTGTGGAACCATTAACAATATATTTCCTGTTTGGTTAGAAGTTGTTGAAGATAGCGCACTGGCATCAAGCACATACTGCTGATCTGACGTTCCTGTTTTGAAATATGGGGTCCATGCAAATATTGTTTTCCCCGAACTTTGATCATAGCTAGGGTGACAAGTGCCCGCATTGTACAGTCCCGATATAATGGCACTGTTAACTTTAAGCTTTGCTATGCTTTTCATATTATCATCAATGATGAGTTTAATGTTTACAAAGCTTAGTATATGGTGAAAGTTGAAATTTATTTTTCCTTCATTATTTGTGTCTTGATATGTCTTGTCTTTTATTAAATCGCTAAGCATAAGATCTACTTGGTCACTAGGATTATCCTTGACATTAAATCTTAAACACATCTTACTTGCATCTTCAATATTCTCGACACCAATATCTAGACTACCGTTTGAAAGATTATTCCAAGGATAGTAGGCGAAGAAACTAAGTTTATCGTTGGGATTGCTCGGCCAGTATTTTGTAGGTGAGTATGTGAAGCTTACCGTGTTGTTTGACGTTTTAGCCATCATTTGCTGGTTATTCATAAATGACGCAACATGAGAGGTAATGTCATCCCATTTCGTTGGGCCTTGATAGAAAGAAAATACACCAATTGAATTACCATTTGGAATGGTGGTCGTGTTTGTTCCATCAATAATGTAATTGCTGTTGGCACGGCTAGTTGTGGCTTTACTGGTATAGCACGAAAAATCCATAGAAAGTGCATCTCCTAATTTGCCTTCACTTTCCATGATAGAATTATCACTGCAACCTGATGTTACCAATGACAACCCTAAAATTAGAATAAAATATAATAAAATTTTCACTTACTTAGTCAATTACTTACTTGATCAATCATTTACTTCGTGAATTCGTCTGCAAAATTAGTCAAAAAGAGATATATTACCAAGCTTTTTAGGTTTCTTCTTTAACTTTTAACTTATTATTCGGCAATTATTGTTTCCCATTCGGTAACGTTAGAGTCAAAGAAGAATTGTAAAATATTGTAAATTACCAAATATTTTACAATTCTTCTTTAACTTTTAACTTATTATTCGGCAATTATTGTTTCCCATTCGGTAACGTTAGAGTCAAAGAAGAATTGTAAAATATTGTAAATTACCAAATATTTTACAATTCTTCTTTAACTTTTAACTAATTATTCGGCAATTATGGTTTCCCATTCTGCAACATTTGAGTTAAACTGTATTCCGCTCATTCCAAGTAATACATTTATAGAATAGTTTTTGCCTGCTTCTAAAGTCATATTTGATATTGTTTTTTCCGCATTATTCTTAACTCTAAAATAGCCTCCAGCCAAATTGCTATCTTTAGTCGTTAACCAATAAGTTATACTTATTGTTAAATTTCCTTTTGAAGGTATGAACGTTAGATAACGTTCTTTATTATCAGAAGTATTTGCCAAAAGATTTGTTGTGATATTTGTTACGCCACTTATGTTATCAGTACTTTTGCTATCACCTCCATCTCTTATATTTTCAGCTATTTGATTATTATTTATATTGAATACTGTTTCTCCATTTGTATTTTCCCATTGTGGAGTATAACTATTTCAGGTTCATTCCCAAGCAATGGAATATTGGATCTTGACAACGAAATAGCTTATACTCTCAGTTATTTGCTTGTTACTGATATTGAATACAGTTTCGCCATTTGTATTTTCCCATTGTGGTGTATAGGCTATTTCGTTGTCAAGATTCAATGTTCCGTTGCTTGGAAACGAACCAGAAATAGTTATATTCTCAATAGTAATCTTGTTTCCATCTGCAATATTCTCATTTGAGTTAGAATTGAATACTCCTTGAATGTTTAGGCTAAGTTTTGCCAGGGCATGGCGGAAGTTGAAATTTACTTCTCCATTAGAGTTTAATGAAGTCATGTCTTTCAGAGCTTTACCGCTTTCTTTTGAAACAGCCCATAACAAGTCGATTGTGTTTTCTACGTTTGAAGAATTTGTGAAGGTAAGTTTTGGGGCACCTAAACTACTGTTAGATGTAATACTTGTAATACCTTCTGAATTTACACTTGAGTCTACGTACGGGGCATAAGCAAAGAAGCTATTTTGGTTTTCCATAGATGAACTATTTGCCGGCCAATATTTTACGGGACTATAGTTCCATGAATCTCCTTTATTTGTTGAAGCGACTTTCTGATTGTACATAAAGTTTGGAGAGATTGTTTTAATATCTGACTCTGAAGTATTGAATGCGAAAACACCGAAACCGTCCTTTGCTGATAAAGATGTAGTTAAATTGTTGACCGCACGGCTAGAAGCTGTATTTTCGATATATGTACCGAAAACAACAGGTTTGTACTCATTTTGTGATTCTGTTTTGTTTAATGCTGAATCAGTGAGTTCTTCATTAGTACATGATGACAAGCTAACGATTGCAATCATGATAAGTAAGGCGATCTTTTTCATAATCAAAATGTTTAATGCGTTCAACGATTTCAATAATCAGTCTAGAATAAAGTTGAATTTAGTAATATTGTGATCACTTTGATATTTTATCGCTTTAAAATATTCTCTTCTTTATTTTTCTAATTCTTAGCCTTTAATGTTTAATCCTAAATCTACTTTTTTTATCTATAGCAAATATAGTGATTAATAATTACAATTAAAAGTATTTGAGAATATAGTTAATTTAGTTTAACTGTGTGTGCCTTAACATTTTTAAAGTTAAGTATTTGTTAACAATTGTATAAATGAGAAAGGGGATAAAGCCTGTTGGCTTTGTCCCCTTCTTGTATATTATTGATAGTTGATTCTATTGATTATTTAACAGAAATATCTACTGCATCTGGATTTGTAGCAACCTCAGTATCCCAATTTGAAACTTCAGCATCGAAAGTTATAGATTTGAGTCCAATATTTAGAGTTAAGCTATACTGTTTGTTTGATTGAAAATCATTTGTGAATGTAATCGTCTTTTTAATTGTATTGCTTGAACCTTCAGATGTTACTCCATATCGTAGGTTATTATCAAGAGTTCTAACCCAATATGTAACCTCAATAGTCATTGATGGCTTTGAGGTAGGAATAAAATAGCATGATTTATCACCAATCATTACAGACTGTGCGTCAGTTTTTAAACCGGCTATTTTCTCAAATGTAGCTAAGTCTGTTGTATTTTGTATTTCACGAGCAAGACTTTCTGCGAAATTTGTATTTATATTAGTATTGCCTATTGTAAGGAGAACCTTTCCTCCATAATTTGACCAGCTGCCATCAACTAGATTTAATGTTCCTGTTTGGCTAAGGTTGTTTGAATCTGTAATTTTAATACTTTCAATAGTGACTTTTGTTGAAGCATCAATTGCTGAAACAGTTTTAGCTTTAATATTAAATTTAGCTAAAGCATGCTTAAATGTAAATCCAACAATATCATTAGCACGTGTTAGATTGATATTTGTTTCAGCATTGTTGCTCTTTTTTACACCTCGAAGTAGGTCCACAGAATTGGTAATATCAGTACCTAAGTCATAACTAATAGATGGAGCGTCTGAAACGCTATTTTTAGTAAGACCTGTAATACCATAACGATTAGTATCAGTACTATTAGGTTGGCCATCGCTATTAACTCCAACGTAAGGTGCATAAGCAAAGAAACTAATTTTGCCATCATTGTTTGGCCAATAGCGTAAAGGAGTGTATTTCCAAGTAGTTGTAGTTTCTGTTGTGCTTCCTGTAACTTTAGTGTTATACATAAAGTTTGGGGCCGTATTCTTTGCATAATTATCTTTTGCTGTGTAATAACCTAATACGCCAAAGCCATTTTTTTCAATTGTCTCTGTAGTTTGTTCACCTGATACTCCAGCACGAGTATTTGTTGCCAAATAAGTCTCAAATGAAATTGCATTTTGTCCTGTAGTTGCATTTACTTCAGTTAAGTCTGAACTCTGTGAACAACCAGTTAATGCCATTACTGTTGCAGCAGCAACCGTAAAAAATAGAATCTTTTTCATAAGTGTTTTTAAATTTACTTGAACTTTTTGTTTGCCTTTTTTCGGCTTTTATTTACTCTTAATATTTACTTGATCTGAAACATCATATTAGTATAATTTATCATGATCCGTTAAAACGATGCAAAATTAAGTGTTTATCTTATTTTACCAAATTTTTTAATCTATATTTAATATAGCTTAACATAATTAGTCTAGAATTTAAAGTTTATTTTATCCTAAGCCATTTATATGTCAATATCTACATTTCCACCATCACCCCAATTATCCACTTCTGCATTAAATCCGCTACCTCCCGAAGTACCATTGTCTATCTTGGGTAATTCAGGGCCGTTATTAATGATAAGCAACAAGTTTTGAGTAACATCAGTTGTAGGTTCTAACGCTCTTGTTACTTCCTTTGCGTAATTTATCATGCTTCCAACATTATATGTTAGTAGCTTTTCAGTTTTATTATCGCTTAGTTGCAAATATAATGTCAATATGTTGTCTGTATCAATTCTTGCATTGCTATTTTCTTTTCCGTATGGCAAACCAAACGTTGACAATGTAACTGTTAGCCAACCACTTGTAGATCCCGTTGAATCAACTGTTGTCTTTAAATCCTGTAAAAGGAATGTTGCTCTATCTGTTGATGCATGATGACTAGTTAGAATGTAACCTCCAGCCAAACCAGATATTGATCCGATAGAATTCTTTATACTATTAATATTGTAAACCCTGATTCTTATAGTAAATTTGGTGTTAACGGGCTTTGGAGTCACTTTTATCTCGTATGTTTTGGTTGTGGTATCACTTCCTGTTGTGTTGAAGTTTTTAGAACCGGAAACCATATCTTCTGTAATTCTGATCGTATCTGTGATAATAGCAAGATCTTCTGGCTCTTGTTTATATGTCACACCTTTATCCCATGCCCCATTAGTATAAGTATCTGATTCAATGTTGTTAAGTTTAACCTGCGCTGAATCATAGTTCTCCATTTTGTTGAAGGTGAATGAATTAAATTCTGTTGTGCTAAGATTAAAAGAAAGCATTTTCCATTCTCCTACTTCAAGGTTTAATGGCATGTTCGTAGTATTGTTAGATGTATTTTGTTGTGTTGACCCATTGCTGCCATAAGCTATTAATGTTACACCCGTTGGAGTTTCACTAAAAGCTTTTTGCCAATCATATTTGATAGCAATAGCTGCATTTTCTTCAGAAACATATTCTAAAGGCCTTCTATCGCATGAACAAAAAATGATTAGTGATGTGATTAATATGAATATGAGCTTTTTCATTTTAAACCTCCTTTTCTTCTTTTTCCTAATAGCCATACAAGACTAACTTTGGCTTTGGTTGGGCCCAAATATGTCCAATGTTTGCTACCTACACGACGCTCTTCCGATCTACCAAACTAATTTTTGCTTTAGTTGGACCAACATATGTCCAGTGTTTGCTATATTGATAAATAAGATGCTGATATTCATATTTTGCCTCATAATGTTTGTAAGGACCAACAGCAATACCAGAAGATAGCGAAAGCTCGATATTAAGCTTCCTACCTAATTTGTGAGTCCATCCGTAGGTTATACCCGTACTGTAAAATTCGCCCTGGTTACCTTTTGCATCCCACTCTAAGTCGTATTTACCAACTGCAGCATATAAACCAATAAAATGCCCAAGTAATGGATGACTTGCATCTTGCTTATTCATCCAGTATCTAGTCTCAATACCTGCCATATTTATTTCGTAAGCTTTGGTATTGCTTTTAGTTTTATACCAAGGAAACCAAATCTCAGCCATTAAACTCATTCGTTTTTGCTTGCCTAAGCAGGTTTCTACTTCTAAGTTTGGAGTTATAGCTGCATCAAATAGCATGTTTGTCTTGAGTGCTATTTTTGGAGAATAACTATTGTTACCGACATCTTGAGCAAGTGACGGTATTGCTATACATATTATATATATAGTAATTAAAATAATTCTCTTAAAATTTACCATGAGTCGTATGGGGCTTGTTTATCTTATTTACTTGAATCTATCTATGAAGTCTTTTTCCGAAATAATTTGAATACCAAGTTGGTTGGCTTTCTGATTTTTTGAACTAGTTGATTGTAAGTCGTTATTTATCAAATAGTTCGTTGATTTACTCACGCTACCAGTAACCTTTCCTCCTTGACTTTCTATATATGCTTTCAGTTCGTTGCGATTTTTGTATTCGTATACATCGCCTGTGATGACAAATGTGAGTCCATTGCATAAGTCACCCTCGGCGTCTTTTTCTTCCTGTGTGACATTTATCTGCTTGAGAAGATTGGCAACAATAGTTTGATTTTCCTCATCGTGAAACCATTCTACGATTCGCATGCTCTTTTCAGGTCCTATTCCTGCGATGACAGCAAAAGGAGAATCTCCTCCAGCAACAACTTCCTGACTATTTCCACTTGCTATTTCTATTAACTGTTGCAACGGATAAACTTTGAGTAGGCGATTACATACATCTTGTCCACACAATGGAATGCTGAGAGCATATAACAGATGATGAGCCTCAACGTTACGTGCTGCCTCTATAGATTTTAGCAAGTTTTGTACGCTCTTTTCTCCAAATCCTTCCATGAAAGACAATTTTGAGGCATAATCTTTCAACTTAAACAAATCTGCATATTCCTTCACCCATCCTAGATTAATGAACTTTGCTACAGTCTGTTCTGAAATACCGTCTATGTTAACTCCATCCTTGCTTACAAATCTTGCAAACTTTCTTAGTTGTTTTGCAGGACATTTGTGGTTTGTGCAATGCAATGTCTTTGTCTGACTAGCCGGACTTATTGTAATCTCTGTGGGTGAACCACATACAGGACATTCATCTGGAATCTGTAATGATCCAACTTTGTTGTCAACTTTAATGACTTTTGGTATGATCTTATTTGCTTTGATTACGCTGATACGAGTGCCTTTATCACCAATGTTCAGCCGTTCACATTCACTGATATTGCACAATGATGCACGCTTTACAGTTGTACCTTCCAATGTTACTGGATGGAAAACAGCAACAGGTGAAATCGTTCTTGCTGCACAGCTCCATTCTATATGATCTAATTCTGTTTCTGCGCTTTCATCTTTCCATTTGAAAGCGTATCCTGCACGTGTAGCATGGTGTCCTGTGACGCTACCAGTTTGTGCATATTCTGTATCATCGTATGTAATAACAAGTCCATCAACAGGGTAGGGGTTGGAGTTATCTTCATTAGTATCATCTTTTGAAGTTCCTGTAACCCTTACTGTCCAGTTGTCAATAGCCTTAGTGATGTTTTCTAAATCAGGATTTTCTATTAACTGTCTTTCAACAGCTTTCATACCATTTTTTTCTAGCCAATCTATTCTAGCACCCCATGATAGTATTTCCTCGTCGGTATATACTAATGTAAATGGTATCCATCTCAAATGGCGACGTTTCACTTCGTTCAGGTCTTTCAGAGTAAGAGAGCCTGAGGCTAGATTTCTTGGATTAGCATATTCTTCTTCGCTTTCGATATTGAATTGTTCAAAATCTTTATAGCTAATTACGCATTCTCCACGTACAACAACATGTCCCTCTGAATTTATATTTTGAGGAATGCCATCTATAGCTGATGCTAAATTAGTTATGTTAGTTCCAATATGTCCATTTCCTCGAGTAACAACTTTTGTCAATTTGCCATTGTCAAAAGTAACTATCAATGTTAATCCATCAAGTTTCCAACTTAACCAAATAGGTTTATTTTCAGCCCATTTTGCTAGTTCTTTTTGGTCTTTTTTTTTTTTTTTTTTATTGGTTTGCTTTCAGCCCATTTCGCAAGTTCTTGAGGATCTTTTGTCTTTGCAAGTGACAGTGCGGCAAATTCATGTTCTTCTTTATTGCCATTGATGTTGTCTTCAGAAACGCGATTGGTTGGAGAATCAGGAAAACGTTGACCAGTCTCAGCTTCTAATTGCTTAACTTTATCGAACATGGCATCCCACTCATAATCAGTCATGAGTTCGCCTTGTCCGTTGTAGTACGCATCTGCAGCTTTGTTTAGTTGAGCAACTAATTGCTGCATTAGCCTGAGTTTATCTTCTGCCATATACAAGTTTTCCTTTTTTAACCGGCAAAGTTAAATAAAAAATATGATTCACCAAAATAGTTATTGTACTTTAACTAAATGACGTGATGAGTGTTACAAACTTTTGGTTACGAAATTTTTTGTAGCGACATGGTGCAAATGTTTTATAGTAGAACTGGAAACGCTTGATCGTTAATATTGTACTGCTTTTAGTTGAATGTTTTTCTAAGTATGTCTATTTAGGTTTGCAGTATTTCATAGAACAGGTTTAAGAGTTTGAATATTTTGTTTTTTTTCTGTAGACATATCATGTAAGAATGAATGACAACCAACCTGGTAAGGTTTATAACTTACTTATGAATATTTTTTCTATGAGTATTCTTTTACATGCTTAATTATGAAAAATAAAAATATCCCAAAACTTTTAAAAAGAGGAAATAACCTCCACTAGTAACACAAACG
>JGI20225J20221_1000626_pt1 | contig 15834 bp, 17 predicted proteins | sample BioMet4_FD_20221 | JGI IMG/M metagenome (IMG submission 20221) | reverse complement strand
CGGCGGAGAGATACTGCTCTCGTGGATGAAAAAGCAGAGTTTCGTCGATTTCTTACTTTCCTGCCGAAATCGGTGTGCGCGTGTGGAATATCTCTCATTTATTAACCTTTGACAATCTTTACAACAACCGACATTCCTGCCAAAGGTTTTGTATTTACTTAATGGGGTATTTGTCTTCTGTAGCCATCAATGGAAATTTTTAAAGGAACTCTCTGAGTTACTTTAGTAAAGTTACCTGATGCAATTATTGGGTGGAAATAAGTGAGAAGCTGAGATGCTGTATTTGAACTTAACTGAATAATTCTTCCGGGTAAATTTCCACATCAGGATAAGCCATCAATTTCTAATTTTGCCTTTCTGATCCAAATGTAGTCCGCGCCATCTTTGTCTCTTCCAAGATAAACTGTTACCCAAAGTTTCTTAGTATTTGTAACAGTAAGAATATTCTGTCCTGGTTGAGAAACATCACCATCAAGTAACCATTTTTTAGCTACAACACCATCAATTGGAGCGAATAAATGAGTGTTATTCAGTTGTGTTGAAATAACTCCAATCTGTGCTCTTGTTGTTTCAATAGCAGCCTTTGAAGATCCGATTTGTGCTCTCGAAACAGATAACTGGGTTTTTGCAGCTTCAAGTTGTGCTTTAGCTGTTTCCCACGCTTTCTTTGAATGATCAAACTGTTCTTTTGTAATTACATCGCCCTTATACTGCTCTTTTGCACGAGCATAATCTTCCTGCGCCTTTGATAAACCAACCTGAAACACCTTGATGTTTTCCTGGTCGTAATCCAACTTTGCTTCAGACTGTAATTGTGCAGCTTCCGATTGAGCCAGATTAGCTATAGCCTGCATCTTCTGAGCATGAAGTTCTGTGCTGTCAAGTTCTGCAAGTAAATCACCTTTCTTCACAGTATCACCTTCTTCGAAATAAATGTGATTGATACGTCCCAGAATTTTAGAGCTGATAGCATAGTTATCCGAATCAATATGTGCATCATCTGTAGATACATATTTTGTATACTCACTATACCAATACCATCCACCAAATAAAACAATTGCAATCACTACAATTAAAGGAATATACACTTTAATTCCCTTCTCCTTTTTACCTTTCTTCATACCTTAAAATACTACTTATACCTTTATTTTTTTAATGACTTTATATACATCTCTACAAATAGATTGATCATCCGAAGCAGTCTGTCATATTCATGAGCTTCCAGATAGAAAATATCTTTATTCCTGAGTGCCGACATGGATAATCCTTTCATACCATCAAGGAGTAACTCTGCATATTCGTTTATATTGCAGGCTTCAAATTGTCCTTTTGTTATGCCTACATTCAAAATACTGACTACCATTTCCTCTTCCTGAATTCTGAATTCGGTCCATAAATCATGCATCATTGAATGTAATTCGTGAGCATAGTCATGGCGTAGTCTGGTTAAATTAAGTAGCTTTCCCCAATATGAAACTCTGATATTCACATACTCCCTGATCATATCAGAAGCCTCAGTGAGCGTGGACATTTTTTCGCGTACCAAATCAACAAAGAAATCATGTTCTTTCTTAGCAACTGCAAGATATAGGTGTTCCTTGTCCGGAAAATAATAGTACAAAGATCCTTTACACATATTCAGGTCTGAAGCTATTTCGTTCATCGTTGTTTTTTCAAAACCATATTGTCCAAAGCGTTTTTGAGCAACTTTTATAATTTGTTCCGTCTTACTCTGACTATCTCCACAACGTTTATTAACTACCATTATTCTTTATATGTTTTTTATATTTATTCTATTTGACTTTTTTGTTTGATTGGTCAAATTTAGATAGTTTTTAATTCAGATGAGATGTTTTTTCTAAAAAAAACTTATCGAAACACTCATTAACAATTTATCAAAAACGGTTAAATAGCCTGTTTTATGGAGAAATATTAAGTATTTAAAATAAAAAAGCTCCGATTTACATTGTTAAACAAATTAACAATGCAAATCGGAGTAAATATCAAATACGAACTAGACAGCTAATGGTCAATTAAAAAATTAAATCGCAATTTCGTTCAATATCATCAATTGTTGCACCAAGTTTCTTATAAAATTCAATAGCAGGTTTATTCCAACCAGAAACCTGCCAACGTAATTTATGGCAATTTTCTTTCCTGGCTAAATTAATAACTGCATTAATCAAAGAGCTACCTATACCCTTTCCTCGAAATGCATCTTTTACATATAAATCATCCATATAGAGTGATTTTCCAAACCAGGTATAATATGCGAAGAAATAGACCACGTATCCAACTATTTCTTTTGATTCAGTTTCAGCTACAAAACAATTTATAAATTCTTTTTCTTTCTGCATAAGCTCAAGCGTATTTACTAATTTATCTGAGCAATTCTCAAATGCAGCAAAGTCTCTGATCATAGAAAAAATTACAGGGTAGTCGTGTTCTTCCGCTTTTCTAATTTTAATTTCCATTAGCTATAAAGATCTTTTTTAATTAAGCTATATACTTCAATATCTGTAAATTGATTATCAATCAGCAACTCGCCATCACGTTCTATACCTTCAAACTTAAACTCCAACCTTTTCGGAATATTTTTACTTGGAGTATTTCCTACTGCACACTTTATCTGAACACGATTTATATTAAGCTCATCAAAAGCAAAATGAAGTAAAGCTTTTACAGATTCAGTAATTATACCTTTTTTCTGGTAGTTTTCGGAGAGCCAATAACCTATCTCTGTTTTCCTATTTAGTTTATCTGTATCCTTAAAGCCTATTAATCCGGCAAAATAATTATTGTAATGTATAACAAACAAAAACTCTCGCTCGTCAACAGGAACATTTATTGCAGATAAAATAAAAGATTGACTATCTTTAAGTTCTTTAGTAAAATCAACAAACGGAAGCCACTTTCTTAAATAGTCTCTNTGACTGTTTATTGTATTAAAGATATCAGCAGCATCTTTCAGCTCTATTTGCTTAAGAATAATATTCTCTCCTATTGCTATTTTCTTTATCTTTTCCATAGATTAACAAAACCTTCATTTAACAAAAATACTTTTTCTATTCTCATTTACATCCTTCTCTTTAATCAAAATAAGCAACTCTTCCAAAGCAGCCAACAAAGCTATGCATAATAAAGCAGGAAAGAAAGAATTCTTTCCCGTCAACATAACAATCGGAACTGCAACAAAAATCAGGAATCCGGTTATCTTATTGGCGATAGTATGCAGAAATACAATTTTCCCAAACTTCATTTTCGATACTATTATTGAAAGTAACTTAATAGCCAATATAGCAAGAAACAATACTATATTTTCTGTAAAAACCCACTGGTACTTAAGAAACAGAACAAGTAGCAATACTATGTGAAAGAAAATGTCGGCTACTGAGTCAATCCGCGCACCTAAGGTTGTAACCATCTTAAACTTTCTGGCAATATAACCATCGGCAACATCTGTTAATCCTGCTATAAAAAATAGAATTAAAAACAAGGTTACCGAATTCATTAAAAACAGCAATATTACTGAAAGTATAATTCGGGAGAATGATATGATATTGGGAATATTCATATTATTACAACACTTTCTTCATACAAATACTGTTTGTATTGCCTATATACTGACCAAAATTATCAGTTATTTCATATCCTTTCTTTTTATAAAGATTAATTGCTTCATGTTGTTTACTNCCTGTTTCNAGTATAGAATAAAGGAAGCCTTTCTCCTTTGCCCAGCATTCAAGTTCTTTTAATATTAAAGAAGCAATGCCTTTTCCTCTGCAATTATTCCGGACAAAAACTCTTTTCATTTCAACATTCAGGTCATCAGCTCTTTTAAAGCAACCGCAACCAACAGGTCTATTCTCTTCATAAGCAACAAGAACAGTTTCCAGAAATTCTATTTTATTGTACACATCATACTGCTTTTGTAAATTACCATATCTTTCATCAAGTTCTGCATCCAGCGACTTTATAAGATTACGAAAATCAGCATTTGTACTGTCACATCTTTGTATTTCCAGACTTCGCATAATATCTGTATTTATAATTTAAGTTTCTCAGATTCCCGACTCTTTAATCCATTCAATGACATTTGCAGGTGGCCGTTCATTCATAAGCTCTTTCTTCATAAAATCCATATAAGGTGCNATATGCTTAAAGAACTTGTGATAGCCTTTACATAAATAATTTAANCCCGGNTCNCCANTTTCGGTAAAAGTAAAACGATTTTTGGGACACTCCCCATTGCAGGCAAACAAGAACTCGCACTCTTTACACTGCGTAGGTAATGTTTTTGATTTAGCTTCACCAAACTTTGTCTGCTTATCGCTATACATCATTTCAACCAGNGTATTTGAATACAAGTTACCTAATTTATATTCCGGAAATACAAAATGATCGCAGGAGTAAACATCTCCGTTATATTCCATTACACCAGCATGACCACAGTTCCTTGCCATTGAACAAACACCGGGTTGTTCACCAATCCAATTGGCTAGAGTTGAATCGAAAAGCTGAATATAATAATTGCCTACNTCTTCACGTACCCACTCATCGAATATAGCACAAAGGAAATTACCCCATTGTTCTGGCGAAACACTAAAATCAGTCAGCTCAGCTTTTTCATTTTGGATAGGTGAAGATAAAGATAGCCCGTCGGCACGTTGTGAAATTCGTTCAACTATAGGAGTGAACTGAATATAATGACAATCAATCTCTTTAAAGAAGTGATAAAAATCCAATGGATAATCGGCATTGAAATCATTTACAACAGCCATTGCATTATATTCCACACCATGCTTCTTCAATAGTTCAATGCCTTTCATCACCTTTGCAAATGACGGTTGGCCTTGCCTGTTTTTGCGATATTCATCATGAAACTCCTGAGGTCCATCAATTGATACTCCGACAAGAAAATTGTTTTCTTTGAAAAACCTGCACCATTCATCAGTGATCAGTGTTCCATTCGTCTGAATACTGTTATCAATAGTTCTTCCTCTGGCATATTTTTTCTGTAAATCTATCGCTTTCTTATAAAAGCTTATCGGCCTCATCAAAGGTTCTCCTCCATGCCATGTAAATAGCACCTGTGGCATTGTCTGAGAATTAATATATTCATCAATGAACTTCTCTAAAAGATCTTCGCTCATTACATGATTCTTGGCCTCTTTATACAGTTTCGATTTTTCAAGATAATAACAGTAATCACAGGAGAGGTTGCAAACAGATCCTACGGATTTCACCATCACATAGAGTGGCCTCGCAAAAGGAGTTATATTTAAATTGCTCATAAAAATAGTTTCAGCTGGATAATAAGGCTACAATATTACAAAATATAAGTAGAATATAGGGTTTAGAAACAAAACTTTTATTTAAGATAAATGTTTGTTATTTATAAAATAACCTATATAAAATGATATATGGAACATCTCAATTATGGAGCTATTGGCAACTGCAGAACCGCAGCATTAATTTCCGACAAAGGAAGTATAGACTGGTTTTGTATTCCCGAATTTGATTCACCTTCTATATTTGCTAAGATACTAGACAAAGATAAAGGAGGCTGTCTNAGTTTTATTGTTGATGATAAATANAGAACNANTCAGAAATATATTGANCATACAAANATTCTGTCTACNACATTCGAATCGGACGAAGGAGGATTTGAGGTTATTGATTTTATGCCACGATACAATATCAGTGAACTAAAAGGATATTTTATGCCTCCGGAAATTCACCGGATAATACGTTATAAATACGGGAAACCGCGTTTTAGAGTAAACTATGCNCCTCGAATGGATTATGCTCAGGCAGAAGTGTATCACATAACGGGACCAAAATATCTTAAAACATATTCTAAACTGAGCAACCGGGATACGATCTATTTTTATTCCAGTTTAGATTTCAATAAAATAATAAATAAGGCAGAATTAGAAATTACGCATGACGAGTATATTGTAATTTCATATAACCAGAAACTGATTAAGATTAATCTTGATAGAGTGGAAATAGAGTACGAACGGACAAAAGTATATTGGCTGAACTGGAGTAANCGCTCTAAAAAATATATGAAATATAATAAAGAGATAGAGCGTAGCATTCTTGTTCTGAAACTTATGACTTACAACCGGTCTGGGGCTGTTCTTGCAGCTCTGACAACCAGTATACCCGAATCTATAGGAGATGTACGAAACTGGGATTATCGTTTCTGCTGGCTTCGCGATGCTTCCATGTCTATTGAAACACTTATAAAAACGGGACATCAGGGCACAGCTCAACGTTTTATATCGTTTATTTTAAACATTGTAAGATCTAAACAAGAAACATTGCAGATAATGTATAGCATTCGTGGAGACCGCGAATTAANAGAAGAAGAATTGNCACANNTGAGTGGATTTAAGAATTCGCGTCCGGTAAGAATTGGGAATGCTGCTTATANACAAAAGCANAATGATTCGTTTGGNTATCTGATGGATGTTCTTTACAAATACTATCGTTATTCTTTAGGTACTCTGGATGAAGTAGAGAGCATGTTTGCAGTAGTAAAGAATGTAGTAAAAACAGTTACCGAAGACTGGAGAAAGCCGGATAAAGGTATTTGGGAAATACGTGGAGAAGAAAAGCATTTCGTTTTTTCTAAAATAATGTGTTGGGTAGCTATAGACAGAGCTGCAAAGATTGCCAGCTTTCTGCATAACGACAGTTATTCAAAAAGATGGCGAGAGGCTGCAGATATCATAAAGGAAGATGTTCTTGAGAATGGATGGAATGAAGAAATTCAGAGCTTTTCTCAATCATACGGCAGCACTGATCTGGATGCTTCTTTGCTATTAATGGAGGCATACGGATTTATAAGTGAAGATGACCCTAAATATATAAAGACAGTTGATGCTATTTATCAAAGTTTAAATTACAAAGGATTGATGTATCGCTATAATAATAAAGATGACTTTGGTAAACCTACTTCTGCTTTTACTATTTGTACATTCTGGATGATTCGTGCTTTGTTTGTAACAGGAAAAGAAGAAGAGGCCTTGAATATGTTTAATGAGCTAATAAGCTATGCTAATCATTTGGGACTATTTAGCGAGGACCTGGATTTCGAGAGCAAGGACCAGTTGGGCAATTTCCCGCAAGCTTATTCTCATCTTGCATTGATTGATACTGCGCTTCTTTTAAGCAAAGAGATTGAAGGACCAAAATTCGTAAAGCCATAGCTTACTTTTCAGTCAACCGTTTTAAAAAGGGAAGTACTTCCGATTGTGACAACAAGCTGTAACGAGCAACTTCGGAAATATTTCCTATTTTTATAGTGTACGCATCAGCAGGAAGTTCACGAAAGGTATCTTCATCTGTCACATCGTCTCCCATAGCAAGAATAAAGCCGAAGTGGTCGTTTTGCAATATTCTGCGAGCTTCTGAACCTTTTGTGTATAGAGGTGATTTGATTTCAACAATTTTATCTCCCTGCATAATCTGAAGATTTTGTCTTGCACAAGGAGTTATCAATGCATTAATCAATTGCTGTTCACGCAAGGAAGCCAGCCATGTATCTACATTCCGGTAATGCCACACTAAGGCTGTTTCTTTTTGTTCCAATCTGGAATGTGGTGTTTTATCAATGAATGATTGTAGAATAGAAATAATTTCCTCATCCCAGTGATTGGTCTGAACATTTTCATTCCAGATACCCTTTTCTTTGTAGAANGCACCATGCTCNGCAGCCAGATCGACNGGTAAATGACTAAACCAACGATCTAAAGTGTGATGATCTCTTCCGCTGCTGATAACTACTTTATTCTTTTTATCTTCGCAAAGTTTTGAAAGAACTTCCATTAATTCAGGCGTAGGCACAGCATCTTCCGGATTATTGCAGAATTTACAAAGCGTTCCGTCATAATCCAGAATCAAGAGTCTGCTTGATGCCTCTTTATACTTTCCCTGAATCTGCTTAAAAATGCTATCCTCTATTCTTTTTCTATTCAAAGCTTCGTTCTGCAATTTGATTCTTTTAATTTCGTGAACAAAATCGTTTGCCCATTTGTCTACTGTTTGCTTTGATATATCTTCCTGCATCATCCGTAGTTTCCGCAGTTGTTCGTCGACAGGCATTTCCAAAGCCTTTAAGATAGCCCTTTCTATCTCACCCACATCATTGGGGTTCACGATGATTGCTTCTCTCAGTTCGATAGATGCTCCGGCCATTTCACTCAGAATTAATACTCCCGGAGTATCTCTTTTGGCAGCAAGATATTCTTTTGTTACCAGATTCATGCCATCTCTGAGCGGAGTAACCAAAGCTATGTCTGCAATATTATACATAGCAACCAGTTCTTCGAAATTAAAGCTATGATAGAAATAATAAACCGGTGTCCAGTTTATTGTAGAATATTTTCCATTAATGGCTCCAATAGATTCATCTATCTTTGTTTTCAGGCCGGCATACCTATCCACCTTATCTCTGGACGGAACAATAATCATGGCCATTGATATCTTTTCTTTATATTCGGGATGTCTTTCCAGAAAAAGAGCAAACCCTCTCAAACGATGAAGTATTCCTTTACTATAATCGAGCCTGTCTACAGAAAGAATTAGCTTGTGAGTTCCGTAGTTTTTCTTTAGTTCAAAAGCTTTTTGCTGCACAGAAGGATTGAGTATGGCATCATGATAGAGGGAATAATTAATCCCCATAGGAAAGGCATCTGCATAAGCAATCCGAGTATCAAGCAACACATGATCGAGCTTGAATCGTAAATCCAGAACACGCTCGGCAGCACTCACAAAATGCCGCATATAGTCGTGAGTATGAAAACCTATCAAATCGGCTCCCAATAGTCCGTTCAGAATATCAGCTCTTTCCGGAAGTACGCGAAACAGTTCATAAGACGGGAACGGTATATGATGAAAGTAGCCAATGCTGACCTCATTCGTGGAATTTCTAAGTAGCTGAGGAAGAAGCATCAGGTGATAATCTTGTACCCAGATAATATCTCCCGGTTCAAGTAGTGGTGCTGCACTCTGGCAAAAAAGTTCATTAACTTCTTTATAAGATTCCCAGTACTTGTTTTCATACTCAATATAAGAAAAAAAGTAATGGCACAGAGGCCAAAGAGTACTATTACTGTATCCTTCATAAAAGTTTTGTATCTGTTCCTGAGACAGGAATACCGGATGAAAATTATATGGTTGAAGATATCTTATTATCTTTTCCTTTTCCTCATCTGATTCTGTATAAATTCCCGGCCATCCTATCCAATGTTTTTCCACATCCATAGTTAGCGATCCCAGCCCTGTGGCCAGTCCGCCTTCACTATGACAGAATTCAAAATCGCCCGATTCTGTTCTGGTTGCTCTCAGTGGAAGTCTGTTGGATATAATATAAAGCCTCATAAACAAAAAATGTATAGGATTGGGGGTGACTCTTTATCTCAAAGAACACATTAACAGATTTCTTTGTTTATAAATTTAAGAAAAGTAAAGCTCTTATGTGAGTTACAAGAACTTAAGGATACATTTTCTACGATTGGTGAATGAAATACATTTTGATGCACATCAAACGAATATTATGACGTACATCTAAAGGATGCTTTGATATACATCTAAAATAGCATTTGATGTATATCAAAAAAGAAACTAATAAGCTCTAATTAAAAAGAACTATTTATTTGCATAGATAGAACTACTTTCATTATACATTTGGTAAGTAGTCTGACACAGGGAGTTTCCCATATAAAGCAGGAATAGAACAGCAATAACAGCCATTAAAATCCCGACTGTTACAAAATGACAATTCTGTACTGGCATTACCTTTTTCATTTTACATTCAATTTATGGGGTTTATTTCTTTGCATAAAGGTATACAGATTGTATTTCAACTCCTTTACAATGAAATGAAGACTGATAAACAATTATGTTTCAACGGAGTTTCTTCACCCACTGAGGAATGATACATACGCCAAGCACCAGATAAAGATAATAAGTTATTATCCGCCAAATAAACGCCACTATTACAGCAACTCCCGAAACCGTAAAGAACTCGGAGTAATATTCTTTAAACATGTATTCGCCTAATCCACTTCCTCCTGGAGTGGGACTAACCGCCATAAGAATCCACAGAAGCAATTGGCGGGCAAAAGCAATGAGATGATTTCCCAACGGGGTAAAAGCCATAAGCAGTGCATTAACAACCAGGTAGCGACAAGTCCACGATAAAGCTGTTACACTAAATGACTTAAGCCAAAAAGAGAACGTTTTTCTACTAAACTGATATGAACAGTTTTCCAGACTATAAGAAAACCGGAGTATCGCATTTCTTTTGGAGCGCAAAAGTGACAGACTAAAAATTTTAAACAGGATTTTCTTAACCCAATAAGGACGTTTAAAAAGAGCCATAAAGAGAAGAAATGTCCAAAACGCAATAAGTCCGTTGGTTAAAAAGAACAATGTCTGTACACTTGTTGTAAGTGTAGTGGAGTCGCCAAACAATTCCTTTAGTGGAATAAGAAAGAAAAAGAAGGTACAGGCAAGTACCAAAAACAATTCATCGAGAAAGAGACAAGAGATCATAATAGCTGCACTTCTTCCAGCACTGAGTCCTTCTTTATTTAGGAACACTACCACCAGACTACTTCCTCCTATCGACAACGGAGTTACTGCAGATGTAAACTCACAAAGTATATTCACATCAAAAGCTTGCTTCCAGGTAAGTTCTTTCTCTGACATGAAACGGTATCGCCACATCAATCCCAAATCACGGCCCAGCATTAAAATAAAAGCCAATGATATAAAAAAGATCATTCGTCCGCTGAAGGTTATAGACGAAAAGGCAGAAATATCCATTTCATCATAAAACAACCAACCAACTACTGATAATCCGATAATAACCGGAATCAGAATATAACTTATTTTAAAAAGCTTCAGATTGCTTCCCATAGAAAGGTATTCTGAATTCCCGATGTTCTTCTTATCAAACTCACATATCTGTCATACACTTCATCTACAACTTCTTCCCACGAGCGGGCAATCGTTTGAGAAGCTTTATCGCCCACCATTCGCATTAAAAGAGGTGATTGAACTAATTCACGAATTTTTTGTGCATAATCAGCAGTTGTATTATAGGATAAAAAACCATTAACAGAATCTGTGATTATTTCGGCCGAAGTAGAATCTTTTATCAAAAGAGAAGGTGTATGCAATGCAGCGGCTTCACGAACCACTAACGGAGCATTATCATATAGTGAAGGAAACAAAAACAAATCGGCCGCCGCATAATAATTCCTCAATATCTCTCTATCGATAATTGTTCCCAGGAAAAAGACTTTCGAGGATAGATTTAATTTTTCAGCTAATTGTTTCAGTTCTTCTGCCGCATAACCAGAGCCAATGAAGAACATCTTAAAGGAAATATCCCTTAACTGAGCCAATGATTCCAGAAGAAATACCAGATTCTTTTCATAAATGTGCTGTCCTACGAAAAGAAACATAAACTCCCAACTATTCACTCCAAGTTCTTCCCGCGCATGTTCCCTCAAAACATAGGCAGAATTATTACCTGAATAGTCATTCCCGTTATCTACAACCTCTACCTTACCTTTGTATCCGTATTCCCGGAGCGTTTCTTCCACCGAAGCCTGAGGAATCCAAACCTCATCAGCCGATTCATAAAAACGAATAATGTCTTTTATTAGATAATCTACAATCCGCTTATTAGGAATAGCGCGTTCAAAATCGGCTTTATATTTAGAATGGAAAGTAGCTACAATGGGAATGTTCTGCGCCTTAGCTATCCGCATTGCCAACGATCCTGAAGAGAACGGGCAATGTGCATGAACTAATTCAAATGATAAACTACTTATCTTTTCGTGAAAAGGCCAATCAATCCGTGGAAACCCCAGTCGGTAAGGTTTTCGCATAGGGATAGGAAGAGAAGAATAACGATATATAGGGTATTCCTCATTATCTTTTACATTAGGTAATTTAGGAGTTACTACGCAAACATCTTTCGTTTTTTTATTAAGCCAATATGCATAATTCTGTATAGTCAGGGAAACTCCATCCATTATAGGAGGAAAACAATCATTAAAAAGACCTATCATTGCCAATCGGTATTATTTTTGTTAATCGATTCGCAAAGTAAGCCTTGTGGTATTACAAACCTTTATAGATAGAGTTACAAATCTATGTACACTATAATTTTACTCCGGAGAACATACTGAATAATATAACCGANANNACAACNANAGTAATCACAACATACAATCTGTCTCCCTCTATTGCAAAGGAAAAGAGAGAACAAACTACGCGCAATATTGGTGTCATAATCAAAACTACCGCTCCTAACTGCATTATACCACGTGCATCCAGTGAAAAAACTTTATCCATAATCCCGGCAAAGCTAGTATATGCCGAAGGTTCACCATGGAAGCTGCTATAAACCGGTCTCATCTCCATTCCATGGACCGATAGATAAATTATTCCTCCTATCAGAGCTATGATACTTGCTGTAACTACTCCGAAGCGAAGCAATGTTCCAATAATNTTNTGAAGATCACGATCTCCNAATATTTTNCCTGANATATCTTTNTTAAACATACTTANAANNTATTATTAAANCCGTTATACATCATGTTAAGAGCAACAATTGATATTGCAACACTAAATATAATTCTCAAAACCTTAACATTCATTCTTGGAAGAAGCTTCGCACCGGTAGTTGCTCCACCCAAGACTCCAATAATAACAGGAAAGGCAATACCGGGATCGATATAACCTCTTTGCAAATAAACAACCGCACTCGCTGCTGCAGTAACTCCAATCATAAAGTTACTGGTTGTGGTACTTACCTTAAATGGAACCCGCATAGCAGCATCCATAGCCAAAACTTTTAAAGCTCCCGAACCAATACCCAACAAACCAGACAGCACTCCGGCAAGAGACATCATGGAAAAACCTCCAAACACATTGGTCAATTGATAATGAACTTGTCCATCGGCTGTAGGATAAGAACCATTCAGTTTTAATTTTCTGGCAGCAACACTTCCTATAACATCATTATGATCATGTTTCTTTCTTATTGTCATTACAGCCGAGAATATCAGTACCGTACCAAAGATTACAGCAATTACATTTGTAGGCATATAAATTGCAATTGTTGCACCAACAACAGCACCAATAGTTGTTGCTATTTCGAGAAACATACCCAAACGCATATTGGTTATTCCCTCTTTTACGTAAGCACTCGCCGATCCTGAAGAAGTAGCAATAGAAGCAACCAAAGCAGAACCAATGGCATAACGAATATCTATATTAAAGCCTAATGTTAGTAGCGGAATAATAACAACTCCCCCACCCAATCCGGTTAGCGAGCCAGCCAATCCGGCCAGATATGCTCCCAGAAGAAGAATTAATGTAAATGCAAGAATTGACATATAAAATAATTATTTATCTTTAAATAATGCAAAGGTAGCTCTTTTCAGAAAGAGGTTCTGTTAATATCCATTATAATTTTCTAATTTTGCAACTAAAATAAAAAAGACAAACTTAATGCAAGGAATAAAACACCTCACGGAAGGTCCTATCTTTAAACAGCTATTCAATCTGGCCATGCCCATAATGGCAACCTCTTTCATACAAATGGCTTATAGTCTTATCAATGCGGCATGGGTAGGAAGAATAGGAAGCGAAGCTGTTGCGGCAATTGGAACTGTAGGTATCCTTGCCTGGATGGCTACATCTATTTCATTATTGAATAAAGTTGGTTCCGAAGTTAGCGTGGGACAAGCTATTGGTGCTAAAGATGAAATTAAAGCCAGAACTTTTGCATCTCATAATCTTACTATAGCACTTATAATATCCATATTATTGGGAATATTTCTGTTCGTATTTGCCCACCCCATCATTGGTGTTTATGAATTAAATAGTAGTATATCGGCAAAGGCTGTTATTTATTTGAGAATTATAGCTTCTGCCATACCGTTTATGTTTTTATCAACGGCTTTTACCGGTATTTACAATGCGGCAGGAAGAAGCAAAGTTCCTTTTTATATAAGTGGCACCGGATTAATAATCAATATAGTTCTTGACCCCATATTTATTTTTGTATGTGAATGGGGAACCACCGGGGCAGCAATTGCCACATGGATTTCGCAGGCTGCTGTTTTGGGATTGTTTCTTTATAAATTAAAAGGGAAAAAAGATATATTAGGCGGCTTCAGGATTATTACGAAACTACAGAAAAGTTATACTTTACGTATTCTTAAGCTAGGACTTCCTGCTGCAACACTTAACACTTTGTTTGCCTTTGTAAACATGTACATCTGTAGGTTAGCTTCCGAACAAGGCGGGCACATTGGTTTAATGACAATGACCCTTGGAGGACAAATCGAAGCTATAACATGGAATACATCGCAAGGATTTTCGAGTGCACTCAGCGCGTTTATCTCTCAAAATTATGCAGCAGGAAAACAAGGCCGGGTATTACAGGCATATAAAGCAACTTTATGGATAACATCTGTTCTCGGCTCTTTCTGCACATTCCTATTTATATTCTACGGACAGGAAGTTTTTTCATTATTTGTTCCCGAAGAAAAGGCAATTCTGGCAGGAGGAGTTTTCTTATTCATAGACGGTTTTTCTCAATTGTTTATGATGCTTGAAATTACAACTCAGGGATTATTTTATGGAACAGGCAGAACATTACCTCCGGCTATAATAAGTATTACTTTTAATTGTTTACGTATTCCATTAGCTATTATACTTACAAATTTAGGAATGGGAGTTGAAGGCATTTGGTGGGCAATTAGCAGTACAAGCATTGCAAAAGGCCTTTTTGCCTATCTGTGGTTTGCAATAATTAAGAAAAGAGTCTTAAATATTCCTTCAATCGCAATTTAATAAATGGTTTTACAAAACCCTAAAAAGCTTGAATTTAAGTAGCTTACATTTAATTAGAAATAAATGTTTATTGCAAGAAAAGCCTCTAATAGGCTTTTTCTTACAATAAATTGAACAATTCTTTCAAAAGAATTTATATCTTTGTAACAACTTTATTAAGACTAAACATTTAATTAGAAAACTATTAATTTTTGAACTTATGAAAAAGATTAAGTTATTATCAGTTTTATTAAGCTTCTCTTTGGTATTTGGAGGATGCGGAATGTCTAATACAGCAAAAGGTGGTTTAATTGGTGCTGGCTCAGGTGCGGCTCTAGGTGCTATTATTGGCCAGATTGCAGGACATAGTGGTAAAAGTACAGCTATTGGTGCAGCAATAGGAACAGCAGTTGGTGCTGGTGCTGGTGTTATCATCGGTAAGAAGATGGATAAAGCCGCTGCAGAAGCTGCTGCTATTGAACAAGCAAAAGTAGAAAAGATAACAGATGCTAATGGTCTTACTGCCGTAAAGGTTACTTTTGACGGAGGTATCTTATTCGCAACTAATTCAAGTGTGTTAAATGCTACATCTAAAACAGCTTTAACTAAACTAGCAAACGTTCTTTCTGAAGATAGAACAATGGACATCGCAGTATATGGACATACAGATAATACTGGTTCATTAGCAGTAAACCAAAAATTATCTGCTGAACGTGCAGGTTCTGTTGCTACATATCTAAGAAATAATGGAGTTGCTACAACTCAGTTTAAATATGTACTTGGAAAAGACTATCAAGAACCAATTGCAAGCAATGAAACTGTTGAAGGTAGAGCACAAAACCGTCGTGTAGAGGTTTATATGTATGCAAGTGAACAAATGATTAAAGACGCAAGTAAATAATTTATTTCAAAATTATTAGTAAATCGTGTAAGCCTGTTTTATAGCTTACACGATTTCTT
>JGI20225J20221_1002167_pt1 | contig 15857 bp, 12 predicted proteins | sample BioMet4_FD_20221 | JGI IMG/M metagenome (IMG submission 20221) | reverse complement strand
CCAAACTTCTGCATCTTTTCTACCGTTTCCCTGGGAAAACGATGCTGTTCGTCTATCTCCTGCGCCAGCGGCTTTACTTCTTTTTCCGCAAAGTCTTTAAACAGCTGTTGGGCTGCCTTATATTCTTTCTGCAATGTGAAATCCATAATCTGCCTCCCGGTTATTTTTCGTAATTATAGAATCCTGCCTTCGTCTTACGGCCCAATCTTCCGGCTCTTACCATCTTGCGCAGTAAGGCTGCGGCTCTGTATTTAGGGTCTCCTGTTTCCGCATGCAGGGTATCCATAATCTGCAGACATACGTCGAGCCCTATAAGATCCCCTAGTTCCAATGGTCCCATTGGGTGCCCTGCTCCAAGTTTCATGGCAGTATCAATACCTTCTGCTGTTGCCAAGCCTTCACTTAGAATACCTGCCGCTTCATTAATTTCAGGAATAAGTACACGGTTTACCACAAATCCGGCCGCATCCTGCACAATTACGGGAGTCTTTCCCAAGTCTTTGCAAAGTTTACTGATTTTTTCCGTCAACTCCGCAGGTGTATTAAGTCCTGACACAACCTCTACTAATTTCATTATGGGTGCCGGATTGAAAAAATGCATGCCTATAACCGGCCTTTTAACGAAGGACCCCAACTCAGTCAGGGACTGAGAAGATGTGTTCGTGGCAAAAATAGTGTCCGGGCCACACACTTCGTCCAATTCTTGGAAGAGCGCTTTTTTTATGTTCATTATTTCCAGTACAGCTTCTACGATTAAATCACAATCCTTTAAATCACTGTTCTCACAAGGGATTATCCTTCCAATAATTTTCTCAGCTGTTACCTTTTCAATTTTGCCTTTTTCTACCAATTTCTCTAATCCCTTGCCAACCTGTATTATGGCTTTTTCTGCCAAAGATTTCTGCACATCGCTCAGCAACACTTCATATCCCTTGGTAGCAAACACCTGCGCAATACCCCTGCCCATGGTTCCGGCACCGACTATGCCGACTTTGGTTATGTCAGTCATTATTTTTCCTCCTTATTTGTACCAACGCTTACTTATTAATAAATTTTTTCTCTGAACGTTTTTCTAAAAATGCATTCATACCCTCCAAATGGTCTGCTGTTTCAAAACATTGGGCAAATTCTATGGCTTCTATATCCAAAGCATCCTCCAGAAGCATTTCGCTACCATAATTAATGGCATATTTGGAGTGCCTAATAGCCATAGGGGCATTGCACGCAATCCGCCTAGCCATTTCTAACGCACTATTTAACAATTCTTCCTGCTTATATACAGCGCTGACAAGTCCTATGCGTAAGGCTTCCTGCGCTCCTATAATTTTTCCTGTATAAATAAGCTCCTTGGCCTTACTTAAGGAACCGATAACTTTAACCAACCGCTGCGTACCACCAAAACCAGGTATGATTCCCAGACCTGTTTCCGGCTGTCCAAAAACAGCATTCTCACTACAAATTCTAATATCACAACTCATAGCCAATTCATTGCCTCCGCCAAGGGCAAACCCATTAACCGCTGCAATAACAGGCACGGGGAAAAGCTCTATGCGTCGGAATATACCATTACCGAACTTGGAATATTCTTTGCTTTCCATGAAGCTCATTTTGTGCATTTCCGCAATATCAGCTCCTGCCACAAAAGCTCTCTTCCCTGCACCGGTTAAGACCACTACGCGCACTTGGTCAATGTCAATACGTTTAAATACATTATCTAGGTCTTTTAGGACCTCTTTATTCAGGGCATTCAATGCTTTTTCCCTGTCGACAGTTACAACCGCAATTTCGTCACAAACCTCAAGCTTGACAAAGCTCATAAAATATTCCGCCTCCATCATGGGTTTAACTTCCTAACAACTGTTGCTGCTCCCATCCCACCGCCAATGCACAGGGTAGCTAAGCCCAACTTGGCTTCCGGTCTTTTTTTCATCTCATGCAGCAGCGTTACCAAAATACGGCATCCTGATGCCCCAATTGGATGCCCCAAGGCAATGGCTCCACCATTGACGTTGGTTTTAGTCATATCCAGTTTCAATTCCCTGGCCACCGCTACTGCCTGAGCGGCAAAAGCTTCGTTTGCTTCCACTAGGTCAAAATCTTCTATGCCATATCCTGTATTTTTCATAACCTTATGCACCGCGCTTACAGGACCTATACCCATTATTTCCGGTTCTACTCCTGCTAATGCGCCGCTTATCCATTCAGCTTCCACCGTAATACCAAGCTCCTTGGCTTTCTCTTCACTCATCATGACCACGGCAGCTGCCCCGTCATTAATACCCGAAGCATTACCAGCCGTTACCACGCCACCCTGCTTAAACGCAGGTTTCAGCGCAGCCAAGCTTTCCACCGTCGTCCCGAAACGTATTCCCTCGTCTTCAGCAAATAATACGGTACCCTTCTTGGTATGTATTTCCACCGGTACTATCTCATCTTTGAAACGGCCGCTGGCAGCAGCTTTTTCTGCCTTCTGCTGGGACTGTACTGCAAATTCGTCAAGCTCTTTTCTTGTAAGACTCCACTTTTCAGCAACGTTTTCGGCGGTAATACCCATATGGTATTGGTTGAATACATCGGTCAAGCCGTCATTCACCATGGTATCGACCAGCTTCCCATCTCCAAGGCGATATCCGTTCCGAGCTTTTTTTAAGGCATAAGCGGCTAAAGACATACTTTCAACACCACCGGCAACAACTATTTCTGCCGCACCTGATTGAATAAGTGCTGCCGCCATATTTACCGACTCAAGGCCTGACCCGCATACTACATTAAGGCTTACTGCCGGTACTTCCACCGGCAAATCGGCATCTAAAGTACATTGGCGCGCTATGTTCTGCCCGTGGGCAGCCTGCAAGACGCAGCCCATGAACACCATATCAACTTCCTTGCCCTCTAATCCTGCCCGCTTCAGTGCTTCCCTTATGACTACAGCGCCTAATTCTCTAGGCTCCACGCCGCTTAATGCCCCATTCATCTTACCAACCGCTGTGCGGCAAGAGCCCGCTATATAGACTTTCTTCATAATATATCTACCTCACTGTTTGTGTTTTTTCATATTTCTTTTTCTGTTATTGAGCCAACTTAATGCGGAAATGTCTGACATTACACCCTCTTTTTTTACCTAATGCGCCTTGTTTAACTTTTAAAAGAGCCTTAACACCTAAAAAAAAGTAAAAAAAAATAAGGAGTAGCCTATTTAACTATAATTTAATACCGCTCGTATAGACTCTCCCATGCTGCCGAAATTCAAAATACCGGCGGTAATGTGCTTTGTAAAATATTAAACATGTACGGGTGATGCGGATCTGACCGCAAAGCTTAGTTCCCTCCACTTTCTTGGCAGGCCGTTTTGCTCTCCTGCCCGGTCAATATCCGTATCCATCCCGCGTATCAGCTTAAAACTTATTCTTTGTCGTAAGTGTAAACACCCTTGCCAACCTTGCGTCCTAGCCTTCCTGCTGCTACATATTGCACATGCAAGGGGCATGGTCTGTATTTCTCACCCAAAGTTTCATACAGGTATTGTAGACTCTTTAAGCGAGTGTCAAGCCCTACCAGGTCAATCATCTCAAAAGGGCCCATAGGATGATTTAATCCCAGTTTAATTGCCTTGTCAATGTCTTCCGGCGTTCCTAGGCCCTCCATAAGCATGTTGAAGGCTTCATTCCCGATAACAGCGTTCATGCGGCTGGTAACGAAACCAGGGAATTCCTTAATCTGTACCAATTCTTTCTTCAGCGCTTTCATAACTTCTATAGTTGTAAACAATGTGTTGTCGCTGGTTTCCAGTCCTCTTACCAACTCAACCAACTTCATTTTATGCACTGGATTGAAGAAATGCGTACCCACAACCCTGTCAGGGCGTTTTGTCGCTGCCGCAATCTTAGTTATGCTTTGTGAAGTTGTATTAGAAGCCAAAATTGTATCCTGACCACAAATCTCGTCAAGTTTCGCAAAAATCGGTAATTTTATGCTTAAATCTTCCGGTGCTGCCTCTACTATGTATTCACAGTCCCGCAGGTCTTCTATATTTGTCGTACATTTTATATTCGCAAGCGTCCGAGATTTATCTTCCTCAGTTGTTTTTCCTCTTACGATTCCTTTATCCAACTCTTTTTCAATTAGGCTCATAGCCTTGTCTAAGAAATCAACACTAACATCTTCCATAATAACTTCAAACCCATTTAAAGCAGCTACATGGGCTATTCCACGTCCCATAATCCCTGACCCTACTACTCCAAGTTTCTTAACCATAAATAAATCCTCCTATTTTCCTTTATATTCCGGTTGACGTTTTTCTAAAAATGCACCAATACCTTCAAGATGATCATCTGTAGTAAACACAAAACTCTGTGCAAAAGATTCTAGTTCCAGTGCAGCACTAAGATTTATTTCTATTCCTTCGTCAATAACTTTTTTTGCAATTCGTAAAATTAGAGGACTTTTTTTAGCAATCAGCTCGCCCAGTGCGAAGGCCTCCTCCAGTAATTTTTCTTGTGAATACACTTGATTAACTAAGCCAATATTTTTTGCTTCCTCAGCGGATATAGCCTTGCCCGTAAAAATAAGTTCTTTAGCTTTACCAACACCTACAAGTCTGGCTAAACGCTGTGTTCCTCCGCCGCCGGGTAAAATTCCCACGTTGCTTTCCGTCTGTCCTAACTTTGCATTTTCACTTGCTATACGCAAGTCACAGGCTAAGGCCAGTTCAAGTCCTCCCCCCATGGTATACCCATTTAAAACAGCTATCGTGGGCTTAATACTCTTTGCTATTGCTGTAATTGCCTTAGGCAATGTTCCTTCAAAAGTTTCTAAAGGTGATCGTTTATACAAAGAATTAAGGTCTGCTCCAGCAACAAAGGCTTTATTTCCAGCACCGGTAATAAGGATTACTTTTACAGCCGGATCGCGTTCTGCATCACTAAAAGCTTCGCTAAGCTTAGCCCACGTAGGCACGTCTAGAGCATTATGTACTTCTGGGCGATTAATAACAATAAGTGCTATTGGTCCTTTTTTTTCTGTCTGAATAACTGATGAATTCATGTGCTTACCTCCTTTGGCTTTTTGTCTCTTTCAATCAGCAGTTAAAACATTTGTATGACAATCATGTTTTCTTTATCAAAACAAATCAGTTTACAATGGCGTAAATCCGTACATAAGAGGCAAAAGAATGCAAGTTAGAATAGTCAAAATAATAGTAATTGGCAAACCAATGTACACATAGTCCTTATAACGATATCCACCAACCAATGTCTGTGTTACGCAAGGAGTACCAATCGGTGTTGCCAAGGCAGTACTGCCGCCTATAATAAGACCAATAATCAATACCTCTGGGTGAACATGCAGCTGAAAACCAATATTAATAAAAATTGGTGTCATCATGGCAAGTACTGCTGTATTACTCATAAAGTTAGTAAGCACTGTAGATACGATAACTCCCGCAATAAGAATGGCGTATACCGAAGCATCCGCACCACCAAAAATATTAACTACAAAATTTGCAATAATTTTACCACCGCCACTGACGTCAAGGCCTTTAGCAAAGCCCTGGGCTGCACCAAGTATAACTAACGTATTCCAATCCAAATCCCTTAGGGCCTTTTTTAAATCTTTGCAGCCACATGCTAAACAAATTGAAGCACCAACCAAAGCAATAACTCCTACATTCCAAATATTAATAATAAATCCTAGAATACAAAGCAGGATAACGGAACCTGACACCATCATTTTAAAATCAATTTTTTTCGGTTGAACACCCTCTACATCTTCTTGAATTGCTACCGGACTAACGTCATCAAAATCAAATACTTTCTTTTGAAGATTATAGCCAAAAGTACACATATAAAGGCAAAGCACAACACAGAGAATTGCCACAATCGGACTAAACTCAAAAAATCCTAAGGGCCTGCAGCCTGACGTTTTTACAAGAATAGATTGCGCTACTAACTGTGCCGTAGAACCTACTATGGTACCTGCACCACCAATGGCAGCGGCAAACCCAACTCCCATAAGAAGGTACTTATTATGTAGCCGTCCCTTCGATTTATATACTATTGAAGCTATAAGAGGAATAAAAGTCGCTACTGTAGCACTATTGCTAAGGAATGCAGATGCAAAACAAGCCACAACCATCATAATAAATAAAAGCACACGTTCATTCTTAGCAAAAGGTCCATCTACAATTTTTTCTCCTACAATCTTAGCCAACCCTGTTTCAAATAAGCAGTCACCTATGATCATCATGCCAGCAACCATCATAACAGTTGTAGACCCAAAACCATCATAAATATTTGCATATGGCATAACATGAAACACGCCCATGGCTAAGGAAGCTAACATAGCTGTCAACGCCAGGGGGATTTTTTCTAACATGAAAGAAACGATGGCAACAGCGATAATTATAATTGACAATACTGCCGTGGTCATATAAATATACCTCCCTTAATTATAATTTTTAATAACCTGTTTAATATTTCCCGAACTCCGTTTTTTAGCAAACAATATACATTTCTATTTTTATATCTTATATTGTTTATTGATTCCCTGCGTAATATCTTAACACATATAAAAATATCTTAGATATTTTACAACAGGTCGACCAAACATTTCTCTGAGCCCCCTTTGTACCAAATTCCCCTTAAATACCATCTTTTCATCATAAATCACAGGACATTTTTCCATATGCATATATCAACCGGATGATGAAAAAAGTAAGTATATTTCAAAGATTAAATTATGCCTTTTTCTTTGTATTCAGCCAGTTTTTCTTTAGAAAGTCCGTATCTCTCTCCCAATATCTCTTCGTTGAAATAGCCTAGAGGTTTACCTGCAAATTGAATTTTTCCTGGAGTCTCTGACATTTGCGGCACAGCATTTTGCATCTTAATCACACCGAATTTATCTGTAGGAACGTCAACTATCATATTTCTTGCTTTAAAATGTTCATCTTCTACGATGTCTTTTGCGTTATATACTTTGCAGTTAGGAACTTCATCCCCAAAGGTATTTATACACTCCTCAATGGTATGAGCCTTAACCCATTCAGCCATCATATTGTTTAAGAAGTCACGATTTTTAGTACGCTCTCCCCCATTAATGCATCTTGGATCCGTAATCAAATCTTCTCTGCCCATTAACTCCATGCATTTCTTAAAGAGCTTGTCTCCTGAAACTGTGACCACTAGGTATTTATTGTCTTTAGTCAAGAAATGGCCGGAAGGAACAGTTACCAAAGCCGCATTCCCAATTCTTTCTCTAATTACTCCGTCATAAGAATATTCGGCAATAATTGATTCTTGCAGTCTCAGCATTGATTCAGTTAAGCAGCAATCCACTTTTTGGCCGCGTCCCGTTCCCAAAACATCACGACTGTAAATCGCAAACATGGCTCCTGATACTCCAAACAAACCGCAGAAAAAATCTGCTGTGGAAATGCCCGGCTTAATAGGTGGCATATCAGGGAAGCCCGTAACTTGCAGAAACCCTCCTGCTGCCAAACCGATTCTATCCATTCCGGGAAGTTTCGCTTTAGGGCCGGTGGAACCATAGCCCGAGGCAACTACATATACTAAACGCGGGTTAACTTCTTGCAGTTTCTCCCATGTAAAACCCAGTCTATCAAATACCCCTGGTCTGAAATTTTGAACCAGAATATCAGCGTCTTTTATCAATTTCCAAAGAAGGTCTTTTCCTTCAGCAGTCTTTAAATTAAGGGTTATATCTTTCTTGTTACGCCCTTCTACGCAATACCAGAAATCTTTTATCCTGCCCATATTGCGCATCAAATCACCGTTTTTGGGTGGTTCAACTTTAATTACTTCCGCACCGAAATCCCCTAACATAGTCCCTACGAAGGGTCCGGCCAGGATATTACCAACCTCAACTACTTTTAATCCTTTTAATGCAGCGTCCATTAAATTCGCTCCTTTTTCTAGAAACAAAACTACTATCCGAATGATTTCCTTTATCTAATAATAAGCTACTAGTATTGAAAATAAAATTACTAATACAGTTTCAATCATTAACTAAAGCGTTAATCATAAACATATAATAACTGTACAGTTAACATATTTGGGGCAAAAAATATTGGAGTGAGTCCTCACCCCAATATACGGTACAGAACCCCTTTGTATAACATACCGACTATACTTTCATTTTATAGCTAAAATTTATAATTACACATTGATTTTAACAATATATCCGACTAGCTTATAAACAATATAAAATAGTTTGAAAAATTATCGTGCTTTCATAGGTTAAGTTATTTGGCCACAGCTTACCCATAAAAAACTTTTATTAGCTATTAAATCTTTCCCAATCCGGCAAGTTTTCTCCTAGTGGTTTCAAAACCCGTAACCACATCTTTTATAATAGTTTTAGCAGGTTCAACAAGAGTAACTAATCCACAAACCTCCCCGCACTGAAAAGATCCCATGTCTTGATCACCGGTTTCAACAGCTAATCTTAATTTTCCAGTGCCTAATTTTTGTATTTCCTCAATAGGAGCTTTCCGAGCTTCCAACTCTATAAATGTGTCTATTAATTTATTCTTAATCGCTCTTACCGGATGTCCTATTGATGCACCTGTCACAACAGTAGGGTCATCTTTAGCCTGTATGATTAGTTTTTTGTAATATGCATGAACATTTGTTTCTTCGGCGCAAATAAACCGCGTACCCATTTGGATACCTTCAGCTCCAAGAGCAAAGGCAGCACACATCCCGCGGCCATCAAAAATACCGCCTGCCGCTATTACCGGTATATCTACTGAATCAACTATTTCCGGTATTAAGGGCATTGTTGATGTATGACCAACGTGTCCACCTGATTCACAACCTTCAGCAATAACTGCATCAGCACCGGCTTTATAAGCTGCCATAGCGTGCTTTATGCTATTAATGACTGGTATTACTACCGTCCCCGTATCTTTAAGTGCTATGGTTACACGTTCAGGCCTGCCGGCTCCACAAGTAACAACCGGTACCTTATATTTTTTTGCTAGTTCAATTATATCCGTAGCTGTTGGCGACATAAGCATAATATTTAAACCAAATGGTTTATCTGTCAGCGTTCGTATTTTTACTAATTCCTTCTCCACCATTTCCACCGGTGCTGAAGAGGCCGCAATAATACCAAGTCCTCCACCATTGCTTGCTGCAGCTGCCAGCTTTGCATCGGAAATCCAAGCCATTGCCCCTTGAATAATTGGATATTCTATCTTTAACAATTTTCCAACCCTGTTATTTTCAAACATTTTTCTGTCACCTATCTTTCTCCTTCAAAAAGATATACCTGCAATAAGTCTCATGATTACTACCTCATGTAGGGAAGATATTTTGCAATCGTTTGAATGTTAGCATTTGCTAAGCATTCTTCCGAAGGCTCCTGTCCAATGCCAGGGATATCCGGTATTTTATATTTTCCTTTTACGGGTTGATAATCATACTTACAAGAGGCACGATTAAGTGGATCCAATGCCCTTTGATGGTGTTCATGAATAAGGAAGTTCGGGATGGCAGCTTCAATTTGGAGGGCTGCAGCCTTAGATATAGGGCTTCCACAAACATGAATCTGAACATTAGAATCATAAGTCCAGGCCATGTCACAAATTTTCTTTGCCTCTGATAAACCACCGCATAAGCATAAATCCGGCTGAACTACATCAATAAGTCTCTTTTCAAAAAACTCTCTGTAGCCTTGACGAGTGTAAATACGTTCACCGGTAGCAATGGGAATATTGGTCTTTTTCTTTATTTCAGTAAAGTTTTCAGTATTAAGAGGGTGTGCAGGTTCCTCATAATAGAAAATACGCAATGGTTCTAATACTTGTGCTATTTGTATAGCTGCCATGGTGTCCGTATTGGAGTGCATTTCAATAATAATATCTAAATCGTCGCCACCTGCTTTACGCATAGCTGCTACTCTATCATAAACGGTTTTAATGACGTTATACCGCAATGGGCCTCTAATATGCCAACTAGCACTAGAAGTACTGGGAATAACAATTGGGTCAACTTTAATACAATCATAACCTTCTTCTATACATTTAAGTGTAACTTCAGCATATTCTTCCGGTTCAGTTAGCTGTTGTTTTGTAAGGTTAGAACCCCAATTGAACTGCACCTGACTGGCATAAACACGAATATTGTCATTAGTTTTTCCACCAAGCAACTGGTATACCGGCACACCAAGAGCTTTCCCTTTTATATCAAACAGCGCAATATCAATAGCACTCATAGCAGCAGAAACTACCGTACCGCCACCCATACCCCAAAAAGTCTTTCTGAAAATTGTTTCCCATATCTGTTCGATATTCATAGGATCCATACCAATAATTTGTTCGGCAAAATCTTGTATCATGCCCATACCTGCACGCCAGCCCTTGCCATAAGCTAAGCCTGCTTCTCCCCAACCTGAGATGCCTTCGTCAGTGTTTATTCTTACTAAAACCGGACTCCAAGCTCCTCTTGAGGTTGCACCTTTACCACCACTTGGTAACTGTAACGCATCAATACTCGTAATTTTCATGGCGATCCTCCTTCATTTATTTTCAGTAATTTTAGTCAATTAATTCTCCGCAAAACTTTGTACCTTAGTGCGTGACTGTTCATTGTTTTGTGTACTTTGATCAATTTCTAGACACAGAACCGGGAACCCAGCTTTTTCAGCAGCTTCTGAAATAAATGGGTATTCGTATTCTTCTACATCACAAAAACGCATTAGACAGACAGCAACACCATCTGCACCCGTTTTTTTCGCCATATCAATAATAATCTCTGCGCGAGATGACTTATCTTCATGAATAGTAGAAGAACCTTTCCTATCTAACCATTGTTGAGCCAAGCCTACATAAGGATCCATGTCCAAAGGTATTAGTGTGCGATATTGCTGAGATTCTTGTGCTAAATCATCTCCAACAACCGCAATTTTATTTTCGACAAAAATATTCAAAAATTCAATCGGTTCAGCTAGAATACCACTAAGTATTATTTTTTTGCCCTTCCAGTCATGCACAGGCAAAAATTCAAGTGTTTTTATTAATTCACTCATCATTTCGGTGTGTTCTTTTTTCTCAAGGAAATGAGCACTCTTCATAATCTCATGTCTAACAATCGGTGAAATAATATCTAAGTGCTTATTAGCAACAGCCACAAATTCATTCATAACTTTCGCATGCCGGTTGTAAATATCAATGCTTTCTTTTAAAGATTTTTCAGTAATATCGCACCCCGTTTTTTCCATTAAATCCTTAGCCAATGCCCTATATTCATCTGCCAAAAATTCTTTGGCATCAGTATCTTTACGATTTTGCGGATGAATAAAAGAAACAATGGGAATGTCTGCAACTCCTGACCGCCATGCCGAACTCATGCCTCTGAAAGTATCGCATAACATTGGCATAACTACGGCTGATAAGCCATCATACTTACCAGTCATTCCTAATTCCAAGCAAGAACGCATAATAGAACAAGTAAAAATAGGATTGTATTTGCCAGCAATGGTGGGGGTAATCTGGGTCCCATATAAGCCCATAGGAATTAACCCACCGGCATGAATAATTTCTTCAGGTACAAAAATAGGAAAATATCCCACTACTTTTTTACCTGCATCTATGTAATGTTGTAATTGTTTTCTAGGGTGAGTGGCAATATCGTGAAATACAGCAAGCAATTCATCAATGTTTTTCATATTAATCACGTTCCCCTTCCTTTGCTTCTTTATTTTCCTTCATAATTTCTACAAGCCCCTGCAGCCTTGTTTCAAATTGTGCTTCATTAAATACTCTAGTATCAGATTGATCCCCATCAAATGTTGCAATAGGAAGGCCCAACTCTTTTTCAACCATTTCCCGACCAACATGTATGTGAAAAGTCATAAGCTTGCAGCTTCTGTTTACATGACAAAGCATGCCATCGCAGCCAAAATGTTTCATAGATTCGACTCTCTTACCCATAATAGTAGGTGTACTTAAACTATTTGTAGAAGAAATTTGATATGCTTTAGCCATTCCATCTAGGTCACCTGGTTCATAAGCCACATCCCAGGCCGTTACATACCCATTCATAACAGCATTGACATTATATCTCTTCAATGTTTTTAAGTTAAAACCAAGGTTTGGCCAACAAGCAATACCTTCCCAGTGAACTCTATATTGTTCATCTCCCGGGAATGTGGATGTGTTATTTTCTATATGTTCTAAAACTTCCTTCTTTAACTCTTCAAAAATGTCAGTTGTAGAGGTTTTTCCTCTACAAATTACCAAGGGAGCCATGTAGTTAAAAAGATCAAAACCACTCATCGGAGCAGGAATGCGAGAATTCAGTTCAACAATTTCATTAAAAAGTATTCTATTTTTTTGAGAAATTTTTTGTACTTCTAAGAATTTATCCCAATCGAATTTTTTGCCCAAAAACCTTTCTAAATCCTTTATGCAATTCTCAATTTGGCTACGAACATATTTTACTTTGTGAGGAGAAGGTTCTTCTTCGTAATAGTTAAATAAACAATCTACAAAGAAAATTGGAATATTAAGATTTCTAGAAAGAGCTTCATACCATTTCATTAATTGGGTGCAGCTGTTGTTAGCTAATAACAAGAAATCAGGGCGCGGCATCTTAGGATCAGATTCATATTTGTCATCATCAAGGACATCTGCCATTCCTATGTTTAGACGCGCATAAGAACATATATTAATTGGGTACCTCATAGTTCCTTCTGCATGTTCAATATACTGTTCGCCCATGTGTTTTGCTGATACAGATGCAGCATTGTTTTCAGGATAAAGAATGGGAACACCAAAAGTTTCGCAAATTTCTTGTGGGAATATTGCTGTTGACCACCCAATTGGTTGATGATTTTTCTTGGCTTCCCAGGCATCTGCATACGCTTTGGCCGTTTGTTCATTTACCATTTGTCTGGATTTAGGTAATGGTTTTTTTATTTTTTGGTTCCCGCCTGCTATTTCTGTCATTTTTATCACTCCTTATTTTTTTGCTTCATAATTTCCTGGTAGGCGTACAATGCCGCACCCAAAGCACCTATAATTTGACAATCATCTAAGATGATAATCTCCGAATGAATTTCTTTTGCAAGTGCTCGTACGACACCTTTATTTAATGCTACCCCACCACTCATAGCCACTTTTTGCACAACCCCTGCCCTAAACACTAACCCAGCTACCCTCTTAGCCACAGAAGCATGAATTCCCGCAACAAGATCAGGAAGAGGAACATTTGCAGATAGTTTAGATATAACTTCTGATTCAGCAAAAACCGTACACGTGCTACTAATACTTGCTACTTCCTTAGCTTTAGCATCAATATCTCCCAGTTCAGAGGTCTTTTTATCAAGTATTCCTGCCATAACATCCAAAAATCTTCCCGTACCCGCAGCACATTTATCGTTCATAATAAAATTAGTCATTTGACCATTAGGGGCAAGACTTAAAACCTTAACATCTTGTCCACCGATATCTATAATAGTCCTAACATCAGGAACCAAGAACTTCATACCCTTAGCATGACACGAAAGTTCGCTTCGTTGTCCATCCGCTTCCGGGAAATTAAATCGCCCATAGCCGGTTACATAAACTAAAGCAAGCTCCGAGCGTTGAACATTTGCCAATTTTAAAGCGATTTCAACTACTTCACTTACTCCTTTTGTCCCTGTACCCAGAGGAACAACTGCCTTAGCTGCTATGTTTGTGCCATTTTCAAGAATAACGCATTTACATGCTGTAGAACCAATATCAACGCCCATTGTAAGCATTTGTTATTTTCACCTGCCTTTTTTTATAAATGTTAAATTATGCCTTTTTCTTTGTATTCAGCCAGTTTTTCTTTAGAAAGTCCGTATCTCTCTCCCAATATCTCTTCGTTGAAATAGCCTAGAGGTTTACCTGCAAATTGAATTTTTCCTGGAGTCTCTGACATTTGCGGCACAGCATTTTGCATCTTAATCACACCGAATTTATCTGTAGGAACGTCAACTATCATATTTCTTGCTTTAAAATGTTCATCTTCTACGATGTCTTTTGCGTTATATACTTTGCAGTTAGGAACTTCATCCCCAAAGGTATTTATACACTCCTCAATGGTATGAGCCTTAACCCATTCAGCCATCATATTGTTTAAGAAGTCACGATTTTTAGTACGCTCTCCCCCATTAATGCATCTTGGATCCGTAATCAAATCTTCTCTGCCCATTAACTCCATGCATTTCTTAAAGAGCTTTATGCATTTGCGATATAGGTTATTTTCTTATATTTTAGATACGCTAAAAGAAAACAGAGTCGTTTCCCTCTATTTTGCGTATAAATGTTCAGTATTTTACTATATACTTGGGCGGAGAATTAGAATTATGTATGGGGGTCGATCATTATCGCTTTCTGGAAGAAACACGTAAAGCACTAACTTTTCTCGGATGCGTACTTATAAAATGGACCGAGTTTTAAAGGTCTGGACGTGTTTCACCCACTACAATCTAATACGAAACGGAAATACTCGCTATCCCCTATTTGAGTAACCGTCTACAAGTACCGTTGGTTGCGTACAAATCATTAAGACATAAACGTATAGAATTAGGTGTTTCACCATTGTCGGAAATCTTAAAATAAGACATCCGCTCATTATATATTTATAAAGAACGAATATTTACAACAGTAGAAGCAGAGGCCCCATTGCTACCCAAGTAAAACGCAAAATATTTATGCTTACATGGAAACGTCAATCCTTGAATTAGGGGGCATTTTCCATAAATATGTTGAGGAGTTACCCATACTCGGGAATTGCGGTAAGTTCCTTTGTTTGGGGAGATTGTGTATGGGATGGTAGGTATGGTGTTTTGTGTGTGGTGGTGTATTGGTGATTTGTTTATTTTTTTTTCTGACAGTTTATATAGTTGATCTTCTTCAGTGCTAAGAAATCATGTCGGTGGGGAGATGTTATGGTGTATGGGTTGATGGAGGTAATATCGAGTTATCTTATTTGCTTTGGATGGTTTTTTGGAGGATATATATTACAGTCGGGGACGAACCTTTTTGGAGTGCATTTTATATAGTGCGGTTTGTACGAATGGTTCAGCACTTGGTGATTTTTGGGTCGGTCGGTAAAATATTGAAGGGTACCGTAAAGAATTTACTTCCATGAACAGGAGGACTTTGACACCGGTGATCCATAACATCATAACAGGAAATCCAGTTCTTTTTTTCCGCCCTTCCTTGTCAATGGTTTCGGGACGTAAAGGGTTAAGAAAAAAATAGAGATTAATGAAAAAAGTAGAGGAGCAGGTATTCTTATAAGCCTCCGTTTATTAAACTAAGAAACTCGGTCGGAGTGTCGTAGACTATAAGACCGTCAAAATTCCAGTTTAGGTGAAAAAAAAACCCCAGTCATACACAAAGGAAGGCCCGCGAAATACCAAGGTGGGCCGGGGATTTCGCTTTAAGGGCCTTACCTATTCTTTAGCCAAACCGTCGTCCTCCCAAAAGACGTTTCAATGCCCCGGAAAAGGGAACTATACGGCGGGATAAGCTTCGGCCCGTTTTAAAGGTGTCGGGTCTAAAAAAGACCGCCAAAACCAAAACCTCATAGTCCTCGGTTACAAAACGCGTAAGATGTCAGGCACTACAAAACCCGTTGCCCTGCGGCCGGTTTTCAGACCAACGAACGAATTGACTTTAGTTACGACTCCGACGTTCTTAGGTTAATAACCCCGTCTTATAAGAATACTGCGCTCATTAATCTCTTTCTTAACCCTTACGCCGGAAACCATTGACAAGGAAGGCCGGGGTAAAGAAACTGATTTCTGTTATTTATGGATCACCAGGTGGTCAAAGTCCTCGTTCGAGGAAAATTACG
>JGI20225J20221_1002705_pt2 | contig 15864 bp, 16 predicted proteins | sample BioMet4_FD_20221 | JGI IMG/M metagenome (IMG submission 20221) | reverse complement strand
AATCTCTCCGCCAATGCGATCGACGGTCAGAAGTTCGTGGTCGAGCATATCAAGCGACCGATTCGCCAGTACGTCAAGTGCTACCGCCTCGAAGGTGTGAGCGCTCGCATCCGTATGGCACTCGCCGAGTAGCGACATGCTTGTCCTGACCTGGAAAAGGTGACAGGAATCTTTTCCAGGCCTTACGCAATTCCGAGGAAGCCGAGTAGCTTGGGCCATACCCCTGCGGCGGTGCATAGCCCGTACTCGTAGGCAGCAAGGAGTTTGCCGACGTCCTTCTCGCCCATGGTTAGGTTGAGGCCCGAACCAGGCCGGATAGCAAAGACCTCCCCCGAGTCATGCATGCGGTCGATGGCGCGATTCTGCTCGTTGTAGGTGCGTGGATGCGCGGCTATCGTCGAGACGAGCCGTGGATATGCGGAGTAGCGCACGCGCGCTGCAGGATTCGTCCAGCCCGTCTCGGTTTGCACGAATCCGCGTGGACGGGTGAGGACAAGTACCTGTCGGCCACGATATCTTGCATGGTCGCGACCGAAGGGGATGCTGTCCGAAGTGCCGCCATCGATCAGCAGCTTACCGTCCACCTCTATCGGCCTATTGGCAAGGGGCATGGCGGTGCTCGCCATGAGGTAGCGAGCGCCACGAGCCACGTCACCGGTTTTGCCGAACGTATGGTAGTCGGCTCCGCCTGTTTTTATGTTGGTGGAGACGGACGTGAGCATGATCGGCGAGTTCGTGAACCAGTCCGAACCAATGCCCTCGAGCTTGGGAATGGTTTCAAATATGAATTCAGAACCCACCAGGTCACCGGTTAGCAGCCTAGACCGCAGAGACATGAAGCGCCAGTTGCGGCGATACTTCATGTTGATGTACGCCATACGGCCGGTGGCACCGCTGGCGTAGTTGTAGCCACAGACGGCGCCCATCGACGTGCCTATGACCGATTCGGCGAGAAGTCCATGGTCGAGAAAGAAGTCGAGTACCCCTGCAGAGAAGAGGCCTCGCATGGCTCCGCCCTCGAGCACGATTTGGAAAGGCCGTATCGGGAAGTCCTGCCATGCGGGGTGGTCAACGCTTGCAGCCTGGGACATGGTCTCCTTCTTTCCAAGGGGATGAGAGAGAAGATACCCAGAAAAATAACATCGTAATCAGCACGTTGACCGAGGACGAGAGCGTTGGCTTGTAGGCAGCCTGCCCGATAGCGTGAAGACCGCCCTCGTGCGACAATGGCGACTGGTCATATCGTCTTCGGAGGTTGTATTGGCACGCAATAGGCACGGCAAGGTGCGGATCTCGCTGGTCGTGGGACTCGTGGCGTGGGCATGTATGATCACGTGCGTGGCTGTCATCTCGGCGCATTACTACGGTGTGGACTGGATGCGGATCCTTGAGTATCGCGCGCTGTTGAGGCGCTTTGGGCTGTTTGCACTTCTGTCGCTCGTTGTCGTGTTGGGACTCGTCGGACTTGCCGTCACACGTCGTCGTCGTTCGGTGAGAAGACGCATCCGTGCCTTGGCGAGCGGACGTGTCGAGATGACACCCGAGGCCTTTCTCGCCGCGCGTCGCGCAAGCTTTGGAAATGTTGGCGAGGGGGAGTTCGCGGGCGTCTACGTCCTATATAACGCTGCACGCGACAAGTACTACGTTGGCCAGGCGCAGCGTGTGCTTGGCCGCGTGACCCAGCACTTCTCCGGCCATGGCAACGGTGACGTATATGCTGACTGGTCGTATGGTGACGCATTTACCATCCGCACGATTGCACTTCGNGGGAGCGGCTACCGNTCTCTTGATGACTTGGAACGCGACACCATNACCGCGTTTGACGCNTGNGACGGTGGCTATAACAGGACTCGTGGCAACGGTGCGTAGCCGTGTCGTGGCAGGCTTACGGGTGATACCTCCGANCAGGGAAAAGCGCATCATCCGCTAGATTACCGTAAGGATGTCGCCAGATATCGGAAGTAGATTCTCAACGATTTCGGCCTTTTCGTCATCCGCGGGAATACCGTTGGCGCATCGCTACGCGAAGGAGTGCGCCATGGACATATGCATATCACACCATTCTGCTCTGGACTGGTACGTACATCACCGAAACCCCTGCTCGCGCTTTCAGGAGTTCGAGCATGCGGTCAAGGCTCCCGATCACGCTCCAGAGGTGGCCCTCGTCGATCATCTTGTGACAATACTCGACATCGGGGATCAAAAGCTCGATGTGATGGTGTCGTCACCCAACGCTCGGCACGCCACCGCGTTGGTATCAAGCCATCTGTGTTCATCGGAGCTTCCAGAAGGTGCGCTCATTCCGCTTGGCATCCGAGGGCGTAACGTGTGGATTACCTCGCCTGCGCTTACGTTTGTGCAGGTTGCAGGGGTGACGGACCGCATTGGTGCCATTGCGGCGGGAAACTCCCTGTGCTCGAGCTATATGCTTGACTGGCTTGAGGATGCCGGCGTCGTGTACAGGCCAAGCGTCGATGATGCCCCGCTTGTCTCAGTAAGGCAGCTTCTTTCTTTCGTACGCGGCCTGCCCGAAGGTTTCTATGGGAAGGCCCGTGCCCTGCGTGCTCTGAAATACGTTCACGATGGGGCAAGGTCGCCGATGGAATGGGGGCTTGCGATGGAGTTCGAGCTCCCGCCGGGGCTCGGCGGATATGCCCTGGGCAAGGTGACCCTCAACGAGGCATTGGCAGTCTACGACGGCATGGACTCCGCGTCGCNCCGTACGTACGTGGAGAGAATCCCCGATATCACGATCGCTGCCCACGGTAGACGCGGAGTCATCTTGGCGCGGATTGACTATGACGCATATTCTGTCCACTCCAACGAGTTGCGCGAGGTGATGGATTCTCGTAGAAGAAACCAGCTCGCAAGCTATGCGGGGATGGTTCAGTTTTCGCTACGGACGAGTCAGGTGATGAGGTACTCGGAGTTTGAGCAGGAGATCGAGTGGATTCGCATTTCGCTCGGGCAGAGAAGGAAAGACGGCGGCAAAAGGCGACAGGGCAAGACATGGGACCGACGAATAACGCTCTGGCAGCGCGTAATCTCTGGCGAGCGCGACTGTTATACGGGCCGGTTGGTGAAAGACGCGTCTCCCATACGAGGGAGATGTTAGAAAACGGCAGTTTTGTGTGGTGTGCCATCGCCCCGCTCTGAAGGCATGCATGTATATGCAATAAATANGNTTAGAATANGAAANTATATACATAAATATGGATGTATTACATTGGGCTGAGAGACGACCAAAGTGGGTGGCGCACAAATCTATCAAATACCCGCACCTAGGGTATGCAAGAATCAGACGAGCACCCGTTGTCACACCTCACGCCCGTGGGATACAAGCCGATGGCANCGTGCGACTCCCAGTGTGGCGCGAATCTTCGCAGATGGCATCCAGCGGTTGGGAGGGGACGCGCAGTGACCGAGCTTATACCGCAGGCGCTGTTCCCAGAGGTGGGTTTCGTCTACCTTACGGGTATCAATCTTGTCACATTTCTCGTATATGGTGCGGACAAGCGCCGTGCGCGACGGGGCCGTTGGCGCATTCCCGAGGTGACGCTACTCGCCCTTGCCCTGCTGGGTGGTGCGGGAGGGGCGCTTCTGGCCATGGTCCTGTTTCACCACAAGACAAGAAAGGCTCGCTTCTACGTGACGGTACCGCTCGCGCTTACGGCACAGCTCGCTCTTATCGGCTGGCTACTTTCGCTTGGTGTGAGCTAGCCCGCATTTACTTCACGATTACGGCACCCTCGGGGAGGCTCAGCTCGCGGTCGCTTGCGATAAAGGTGTTGTTACCTGGCTCGGTGGGTTTGTCTGGCCATTCCGGCACGTACGCCACGTGAGCGAACTCACTCCCGAATGCATCGGACACCTCCCTGAGCGTGCGCGCCCTGCGCCCCTCCAAGGTACAGCGAACGTTGGCAAGATAAACGCCGCCTGCAGCGAGATGCTCTCGAACCACACGTGCGCCTTCATCCGTCTTGAGCGGTCCGAGCGGGCGGTTGCCCGAGAATGCGTCGTTCACGACCACATCGAAGTACTTCTCGGCGGCGCGCAGATAGTCCCAGCCGTCACCGTTTGCCAGATGCAGTCGTGGCCCCCCCGCCTCTTCGGCTTCTTCCAGAAAGAAGAACTCACGTGCGAGCGCCGTGACCTTTGGGTCGATCTCGACGACGTCTACGCTTGCGTCGCCGTGTGTGGCCAGATAGGCGGGGAGCGAATACCCGCCCCCGCCCATCACGAGCACGCGCTGGGCGCCACAGGTCTCGATGACCTTCGCCATGTTTCTGTGATACATGCAGGCAAGCTCGAAGCGCAGTTCAGGTTGTGTGTAGCACACGCTCTGAAAGGTCCCGTTCACGTTGAGCAGGCGTACGGGCGTCCCGTCGGCATCCGTCGAATCGAAGACGAGGGTCGTTCCGAAGCGCGTACGACGCATGGTCACGCCGCGCTTGGCGAGCAGCCATGGCAACGCGGCGACAATGACTGCCAGCACAATACATATGGCAGTTGACACAATAAATAGCATTGGCACGACTCAAAACCCTCCGCTTGGGGGATACAGTAACAAGTTGCGACGCTCACAGTTTAGAAGATTGTGAGTAGCTCTATGGCTCGGCTATACTACACATGCGGTTTTCGGCCTACAGGCCGGCGATAGACTCAAATTGGAGGGCTTTCACATGATTCTCGGATTGGGTGTTCCGGAGCTCGTTGTTATCCTGGTCGTGGTCTTGGTGATCTTTGGGCCCAAGAACCTCCCCAAGCTCGGCTCTGCTCTTGGCAAGACCGTCAAGAACGTTCGCGAGGGCATGGACGAGGGCGATGACGACAAGCTCAAGAAGTCCGACAAGGACGGGGAGACCGAGAAGAGCGAGAAGGATACCGAGGCCGAGGAGGTCGTCCAGGACGAGGATGATGCCGACGTCGACGAGTCTGCTCCTGCCGAGCATGTCGTCTTCTGCCCAAAGTGCGGTACCAAGAATCCCGCCGGCAACGCATTCTGCTCTAAGTGCGGTGCTAAGCTCAGCTCTGACAACGAGTAAGCCCTTCTGCCACGGACAGGCACAGTAACGCACGATCACGACCGTAGAGAGCGAAGCATGGATAACAGCAAGGAAATCATTCTCACCCCAGAAGGCAAGCAGAAGCTCCTCGATGAGCTCGCATATCGCGAAGGCGAGAAGACCGACGAGATCAAGGCGGCCCTCCAGGAAGCCCGCGGCTTTGGTGACCTCTCCGAGAACGCCGAGTTCGATGCTGCCAAGGAGGACCAGTCCCTGAACGCCTCGCGCATCACCGAGATTCGCCAGATTCTCTCGGTGGCGAAGGTCGTGGAGGACAACGGAAAGAAGCGTAGCCTCAAGGTCTCCATCGGCACCACCGTCGAGCTTAATGACGAGAACAGTGGCAAGATCAAGTTCACGATCGTGGGTACCACCGAGACCGACTCACTCAAGCGCAAGATCTCGAGCGAGTCACCCGCTGGTGCCGCCCTCATCGGCCACAAGAAGGGTGACGAGGTCGAGTTCGTCACACCTTCCGGCAAGAACAAGAAATACACGATCACGGCGATTACCCGCTAGCGTTCGTGCGAGTGCGTTAGTTTTCGCCCCGTGTCTGCGACTCGCAGGTGCGGGGTTCTTTTGTCCCGACGGCCCACCACACTCACGGAGGAACCATGTCCGACGATAACGCCAACCCCACGCCCGTCGACGAGAGGACCGCGCGTCGCGCGCGTCGTCAGGCCCTCATCGATGCGGGGATTAACCCCTATCCCGTCCGCTCCGAGGTCACGGCCCATGCGGCTGACATCGAGGAGCGCTACGTCGGCCTTGCCGATGGAGACGGCACCGATGACGAGATCTCCGTGGCCGGTAGGATTCGCGCCATTCGCAACCAAGGCAAGGCGGCCTTCGTCGTGCTCGAGGACGCCACGGGCTCCATTCAGCTCTTCTGCCGCGTGGACAACCTCTGCNAGCGAGTCACCCGCTGGTGCCGCTCTCATCGGCCACAAGAAGGGTGACGAGGTCGAGTTCGTCACACCTTCCGGCAAGAACAAGAAATACACGATCACGGCGATTACCCGCTAGCGTTCGTGCGAGTGCGTTAGTTTTCGCCCCGTGTCTGCGACTCGCAGGTGCGGGGTTCTTTTGTCCCGACGGCCCACCACACTCACGGAGGAACCATGTCCGACGATAACGCCAGCTCCACGCCTGTCGACGAGAGGACTGCGCGTCGCGCGCGCCGTCAGGCCATCATTGATGCGGGAATCAATCCCTATCCCGTCCGTTCTGAGGTCACAGCCCATGCGGCCGACATCGAAGAGAGATATGTCAACCTCGCCAACGGCGAAGGCACCGATGACGAGATCTCCGTAGCCGGTCGGATTCGCGCCATCCGCAACCAGGGTAAGGCGGCCTTCGTCGTGCTCGAGGATGTCACGGGTTCCATTCAGCTCTTCTGCCGCGTGGACAACCTCGGCGAGAGAGATTGGGCGCTTCTCGGCCAGCTCGACCTCGGCGACATCATCGGTGCCACGGGAACCGTCCTGCGTACGCGCCGTGGGCAGCTGTCCGTCTCTCCCTCTGGTCTCACGATCCTCTCCAAGAGCCTTCGCCCACTGCCCGAGAAGTTCCATGGGCTCACCGATCGTGAGGTTCGGTATCGCCAGCGCTACGTGGACCTGATCATGAACCCCGAGGTGCGCGACACCTTCCGCCGCCGAAGCCAGATCATTTCGCTCATTCGCCGCTACATGGAGGCCGACGGCTACATGGAGGTCGAGACCCCCATGATGCACGCCATCCTCGGCGGTGCCAACGCCAAGCCGTTCGTGACGCACTTCAACGCGCTCGACCGCGACTTCTTCCTGCGCATCGCCACCGAGCTGCCGCTCAAGCGCCTCATCGTGGGTGGGATGGAGCGTGTCTTTGAGCTTGGCCGTCAGTTTCGCAACGAGGGCATGGACCTCACCCACAACCCCGAGTTCACGAGCATGGAGGCGTACTGCGCCTACTCCGACCTCGATGGGATGAAGCGTCTTACCGAGGGGCTCTTCAAGACCATAGCCCGCGAGGTCTGTGGCTGCGAGGAGGGCCATGAGGTCATCACCTACCAGGGGCAACCGGTGGACATGAGCGGCACCTGGACCTCTCGCCCGCTTGCCGACATCGCCTCGGAGGCGGTGGGCGAGCATGTGGACATGGATACCCCCATCGAGCACCTGCGCGAGATCTGCGAGGCCAACGGCATCGAGTGGCAGCCCAACTGGGGCGTGGGCAAACTCGTCTTCGAGCTCTACGACGAGCTGGGCGAGGCAACCATCATCGACCCGACCTTCGTGTGCGACTATCCAGAGGAGGTCAGTCCGCTCTCGAAGCGCAAGGACGAGGACAATCGTCTGACCGACCGCTTCGAGCTGGTCATATCCGGACATGAGTATGCCAACGCCTTCTCCGAGCTCAACGATCCGGTCGATCAGGCNGGTCGCTTTGCCGAGCAGGTCGCNGCCAAGGGCTTTGGTGATGACGAGGCGATGGGCTATGACTACGACTACGTGCGGGCGCTTGAGTATGGCATGCCCCCTGCGGGTGGCATCGGCTATGGCATCGATCGCATGATCATGCTGTTCTGCGATGCGCCCGCCATCCGAGACGTGCTGCTCTTCCCGCAGATGAAGCCCGAGACCGTCACCCGCGCAGACATCGAGGCGCAGGTGGGCGGCGTGATGACCGACAACGCGGCTGCATCGCTCGATGAGATCGCGGCCGGCAGCGAAGCGAGCGCGAGCTCCACGGCAGAGCCAGCGCCGGCAGCCAAGCCCGAGCCGGAGCCAGCTGTCGAGCCGGAGCCAGTCCCTGCCACCGCTGCGGCCGAGTTCTCCCGTGCCGCCACGGATGCCATCGAGGCCGACATGACGGGCACCCTCGATGCGGGCATCTCCCGCGACGCGGCATTTGCCCTACTCAAGGAGTACAACGAGGATCCCTTCCACATCACGCACGGAGAGACCCTCGAGGGTCTGATGCGCTACTACGCCGAGAGGTACGATCCCTCCAACGTGGATTTCTGGGGTGTCGTCGGTCTTCTCCACGACCTCGACTGGGAGAAGTTCCAGGACGTCAAGGGCCACACGGTGAAGGCCGCCGAGCTTCTCGCCGAGGCTGGCGCTGCCCCGCAGCTCGCGCATGCGATCATGACCCACAACTCCGACAACAACGAAGCGCTGCCGGCACCCGAGCTCAAAATGGAGCGCGTGCTGTTTGCCTGCGATGAGCTCTCCGGGCTCATCCAGGCCGCGGTGATCATGCGCCCGAGCAAGAGCGTGATGGACTTCGAGACAAAGTCGCTCAAGAAGAAGTACAAGGACAAGCGTTTTGCCGCAGGTTGCGATCGCGAGGTCATTCGCAAGGGCGCCGAGCTCAATGGCATGGAACTTACCGGTCTCTTCGAAAGCGTGATCGAAGCCATGAAGGCCATAGCTCCCGACCGTGACACCTTTGGCAGCAGCACCACGGCCGGGTAGCCCTCGGCGGTGGGGACCCTGCCGAGCAGCGGCACGGGATGACGATTGCGCTATCTGTTTGGTATCCAGCCTTCGTGGGTAAACACAGTTCGAATAAATCGCAATCGGAAGGACGCGCCAGCATATGTTCGAGAAGTTCACAGACAAGGCCCGGAAGGTCATGAGCCTCGCCCAGGACGAGGCACGTAACCTCGGGCAGATGTACGTGGGTACGGAGCATCTCCTCCTCGCCCTCATCAAGGAGGGGGACGGCATCGCCGCCCAGGCCCTATCCAAGCTCGATGTTACGTACGATGAGTCGCTTGCCACGGTGAAGGAGCTTGCCACTGCAGAGACCGAGCCTGTTCCCGGCGGGCACATTCCCTTCACACCCCGTGCAAAACGCGTGCTCGAGGACGCATACCGCGAGACCATGACCCATGGACAGACCTATATCGCCACCGAGCACCTGCTCCTGGGTATCGTCTCCGAGGGCAACGGTCGCGCCATGGACGCCCTGCGAACCATGGGCGTCTCAGGTGACGCGGTGCGCAACGCAGTCGACGAGCTCATTGCAAAGAGTGGTCAGGCAAACGGACCGGCGGTGGCCGACGTGCGCATGGACCCGAGCTTCGTGCCTGGTATGTCCCAAGGCCAGCAAGGCGACGAGGGCTCCATGCTCGAACAGTACGGACGCAACCTCACCAAGCTCGCCGCCGATGGCAAGCTCGACCCCGTCATCGGTCGTGACCAAGAGATCGAGCGCGTCATGCAGGTTCTCGCGCGCCGTCAGAAGAACAACCCGCTCATCCTCGGCGACCCTGGTGTCGGCAAGACGGCTATCGTCGAGGGACTCGCCCAGCTCATCTCGTCGGGTAACGTTCCCGATATCCTGCGCGGAAAGCAGGTCTGGACGCTTGACCTCGCGAGCCTCGTGGCTGGTTCCAAGTATCGAGGCGAGTTCGAGGACCGCATGAAGAAGGTCGTCAAGGAGCTCGAGCAGTCCGACGAGGACATCCTCTTCATCGACGAAATCCATACCGTCATCGGTGCAGGGTCGGCCGAGGGCTCCATCGATGCGGCATCCATCCTCAAGCCGCCCCTCTCGCGTGGCGAGATTCAGGTCATTGGTGCCACCACGGCCGATGAGTACCGCAAGCACATCGAGAAGGACTCCGCCTTCGAGCGGCGCTTCCAGCCGGTGAGCATCGGCGAGCCATCGCCCGAGGACACCATCAGGATCATTCGCGGTCTGCAGGACCGCTACGAGAAGCATCACCACGTCAAGTACACCGACAAGGCCATCGAGGCCGCCGTCACGCTTTCCAGCCGCTATGTGCAGGATCGCTTCCTGCCCGACAAGGCCATCGACGTCATCGATGAGGCGGGTGCCCGCACGCGCGTCCACCGCTCGAACCTTCCACCCGAGATCGCCCAGGTGGACGCCGAACTCGCCCACGTGAAGGACGAGAAGGCCATCGCCGCCTCGGCACAGGAGTACGAGCAGGCGGCGCATCTCCGTGACAGGGAGAAGGAACTCACCTCCAAGCGAGACCAGCTCGAGGAGGCCTGGCGCGCCAAGCTCGACAAGGACATCGTCGTCGTCAACGAGCAGGACATCGCCGACGTGGTCTCTGCCATCACGAACGTGCCCGTCTCCAACCTTACCGAGGCGGAGGCATCCAAGCTGCTGCGCTGCGAGGATGCGCTCCACGAGCGCGTCGTCGGACAGGACGAGGCTGTCACCAAGGTCGCCAAGGCCATCCGCCGTTCTCGTTCGCCCCTCAAGGACCCTCGTCGCCCAGGTGGGTCGTTCATCTTCCTAGGCCCTTCCGGTGTGGGCAAGACCGAACTGGCCAAGTCGCTTGCCGAGTTCCTCTTCGGCAGCGAGGAGGCGCTCATCAGCTTCGACATGTCGGAGTTCATGGAGAAGCACACCGTCTCCAAGCTCGTCGGCGCTCCTCCGGGATATGTGGGCTACGACGAGGGAGGAGAGCTCACCAAGGCCGTCAGAAGGCGCCCGTACTCCGTCGTCCTCTTCGACGAGATCGAGAAGGCACACCCGGACGTCTTCAACATCCTCCTGCAGATTCTCGAGGAGGGTCATCTCACCGATGGCCAGGGACGCCATGTGGACTTCTCTAACACGATCATCATCATGACGTCCAACATCGGTGCGCGCGAGATCTCCCAGACGTCCACGATGGGCTTCTCGTCCCAGGGTTCTGCCGGTCTCTCCGACAAGGAGATCACGAGTCGTGTCAACGCCGAGCTCAAGAAGGTCTTCCGTCCCGAGTTCCTCAATCGTGTGGACGAGGTCGTCGTCTTCAAGAGCCTTACGCCTGAGCAGCTCCACGGAATCGTTGACCTCATGGTCTCCGACCTTCGTGATCGTCTCATCGCCAACGGTATGTCCATCGACCTCACCGATGCCGCACGCAGCCTTGTGGCCAAGGAGGGCGCCGACCCGATCTATGGCGCGCGTCCGCTGCGCCGAGCGATCCAGACGCTCATCGAAGATCCCCTCTCCGAAGAGCTTCTCGCGGGCGATTGGAAGGCGGGAGATATCGTCGAGGTGGATGTGAGGGACGGCAAGATCGTCTTCACCAAGACGCAGGGGGAGATTCCTGCGCCGAGAAAGCGCGATCACATGGATGCGCCGACGGCAAAGGAGCACTGGACGCCCGCCATCTCGACACCCGAGACTGGTGGACTTGCTTCGTTCGAGGAATAGTTGGCAAGACGAGGTGCGCCGCGACGTATTCTTTCTAATGACAGGTTGGTCGGCTCGCTACGTGCGAGCCGACCGTATATTTGGAGGTGCCTCCCATGGACCCCAGCACCATCGACCAGATGTCCTCCGACAGGGAGGAACGGCTCGTCTCGGCAGTCAGCCAGACCGCGCCTGGCACTGCGCTGCGAGTTGCCCTCGACATGATCATCGCCGGTCATCTTGGCGCACTCATCTGCATCGGAGATACCGAGAACGTGCTCGCTGCGGGCGACGATGGCTTCAAGCTCGAGGTCTCGTTCACGGCCAACCGTCTCTTCGAGCTTTGCAAGATGGACGGTGCCGTGGTCATCGACAAGGATCTCATGCAGATCTTGCGAGCCAACTACCACCTCAATCCCGATCCGTCGCTGCCTACCTCCGAGACGGGCACACGTCACCGCACCGCGGCTCGCATGAGCCTGCTTACCAAGGCGACGGTCATCTCGGTGTCCGAGCGTCGCGCCGTGGTCAACATCTACGTTGACGGCCGTGGCTTTCAGCTCAAGCCTGTCTCGCAGCTCATGGCAGTGGTCAACCAGCTTACGGTTGCCATGCAGAGCACGCGTGCCACTCTTGACAGCGCGCTGTTGCGCCTTTCGAGCCTCGAGCTGGATGACTTCGTCACCATGCATGACATCACCGAGGTCTTCTACCTCTTCGAGACGCTCATCACCGCGGGCGAGGAATTGGACCAGTGCATCGTGCAGCTCGGGCGAGAGGGACGCACCACGCAGATGCAGCGCGAGGAGTTCGTGGGAGGCATGGACGAGGCCTACACGCTCATGATTCGCGACTACGCCAACGACTCGTCAGAATCCAAGGCCCGCGAGATTCGCAACATCTTCCATGACACGGCCAACTCGCAGCTGAGGTCGGCCAAATATGTGGCCAAGGTGCTTGGCTACGATGATGGTCGCGACGAGGATGCCATCATCACGTCCCTGGGCCTGCGCACGCTCTCGCGCATCTCCGTCGTCAACGGCGGAATGGCCGATCAGCTCGTCAGCGAGTATGGTTCGCTGCAGGAGGTCCTGCACGCAGCCGAGGACGATCCCGAGAGCCTGGGTGAGATGGGCCTCAACAATCCGAGCGTCCTCGCCAACAGCCTCCATCGCATGAGGGGCCAGGCAAAGTAATGGGTGAGCCCAGCCCCCTCGCATGTGCTGAGGCCATGCGCGTGGGAGAAGAGACCCCGCGTCCCGATGTGGTCGCCATCATCGTGGCGGGCGGGTCGGGGGAGCGCTTCGGTGACTCCCGCGGGAAGCAGTTCGTGGACCTCTGCGGGTTGCCCCTCATGTCATGGGCCATCCTCGCCTTCGATCGTGCGCCATCCGTTGCGCGCATCGTGGTGGTCTGCGCTTCCGAGCGAACGGACGAGGTCGCGACCGACATCCTTTCGCCCCTATCGCTCAGGTGTCCCGCAACCATCGCGCGTGCAGGGGATACCCGCCAGGATTCGGTCATGAGCGGGCTTGCGGCGATGCCGGGAGGATTCGACCTTGTGGCCGTGCATGACGCTGCCAGGCCGCTCATCGACGTGGATGACATCGAGCGTGCGTGCGCCACCGTACGCGAGGACGCCTCGATCGCGGGAGCCGTCTGCGCCGCTCGCTCCATTGACACGCTGAAGCTCGTCGAAGGCGATACGGTCGTGGCAACCCCCGACCGCTCCCTGTACTGGGCCGCCCAGACGCCACAGGTCTTCCGTACCCGTGCGATCGCCTCCGCATATCGCGTCGCGGCGGTGGAGGGCTATCGGGGAACCGATGACTCGTCACTCGTGGAGCATTGCGGCGGATGTGTTCGCGTGGTCGAGACTTCGCGCGACAACATCAAGGTTACCGTCCCCGGAGATCTTGCCGTGGCGGAGGCCGCGCTCGAGCGGCGTCTCATCGGCGGCTCGTGGGGAGGTCCCAGATGACGCTTCGAATCGGGCACGGCTATGACGTCCATGCGTTTGTCGAGGGGCGGCGGCTCGTCCTTGGGGGCGTCGAGGTCCCGAGCGAGCGTGGCCTGCTCGGCCACTCCGATGCCGATGTGCTTGCGCATGCGCTTATGGACGCGATGCTCGGTGCCATGCGTGGGGGTGACATCGGTCAGCTCTTTCCGGACAACGACCCGGCCTACAAGGATGCCGACTCGATGGTGCTGCTTTCCCGCGTTGCGGCGCTGGCTCGCGAGCAGGGCTGTCGAATCTTGGATTGCGACTGTACCGTGGGCGCCCAGTCGCCCAGGCTCTCCCCGTACCGCGAGAGCATGCGCATGCGCATGGCTGAGGCCATGGGTGTGGGCGTGGAGTGTGTGGGCGTGAAGGCCACCACGACCGAGGGGCTGGGCTTCGTGGGCCGCGAGGAGGGTATCTGTGCTTGGGCGGTCTGTCTGCTCGAGCAGGAGTAGCGGCCCCCTCCCGTGACATGACGCCTGCCGATACACGAGGTTTCCATGTTTTGGCACCTTTGGGCATGCGTTGATTCTCTGATGGTACCGTGAGCGACTCACGAAGACTTTGCGGGTGTTTTTCGAAGAATGAAAAGCTGGCGTACCATCCTCGGCAATGCACGCGACCACTGGTCCGTGTCTCCGAAAGGCCGCGCATAGCACACGATCCAACGCTTTACTCGCACCACTCACGAAGCACCATCGCACTCCTTATCCGAGCCAAGCGGGCACCGCCGACCGGCGGTGCCCCTGTGCGCGGCCGGGAAGGACAGCAACGTGAACACCCCGCGTGTCGGCATGCGCATGCATGCCTGGGGAAGACGTGCGAAAAAGNTCTCCNNGCTCGCACTCGCACNTCTCATCCTCTGTGCCATCGCATATGGCGTTATGCCTGCAACTACGGCAAGGGCTGCCACAATGCAGGAGACGCTTGCCGACGACGTCTTCCAGAACGAGCCTGGCAGTACGGGCAGGTGCACCATTTACGCCGCCACCAACATGCTCCGCCGTGCCGCGCTTCTGAACGGCGATGCCGATTGGACGTCCATCACCACCTCAAGCATTCCCTCGTCGGGCGGCCTGCCCTGGAGCTTTTCCATCGCCACGCCATCCGCCTCCTATGTCGTGGGGCACGGAAGCATCAGTGGCACCGACGAGGAGAAGACCGCGCAGCTCATGGGGATTCTCGAGGAGAGCCCTGCAGGAATCGTGCTCTATGCGGGCGACTGCTCAAGCCCGCATGCGGTCCTGTTGCTGGGATGCAAGGACGGTACGTTCTACGCGCACGACTCGCTTACGGGTGCCACCAGCGCGCTCGACGAGTGCGTTACCGTGCGCGTGTCCAACGCCAGCTCGTACTGGTACGTCTCGTCCGGCGTCTTGAGCCCCGATCCCGTTTCCATCGCTGGTGCGACGGTCTCCGTGTCCTCCTCCGGGACTGGTCCCAAAGATGCTGCGGGAGCTGCGGTCAGCGTGACGCTTGGGTCCGCCTCGCTCGTGGAGGGTACCGACTTCACCGTGTCCTACGAGAGCAGCGTAAATGTCGGTATGGCTACCGTAACCGTGACGGGCATGGGCCGCTACGCCGGTACCGTAACCTCTTCCTTCCAGGTGGAGCCTAGCTCGGGTCTCATTCGGGAGGCCTGTTCAGCCGCTGCAGAGAACTGCTCGGTTGACAAGACCTCGTCTGCGATGCTCACAAGTGCCGTCACACTCTAGGGGGCGTCCGTCCACGGTTTCGCCACCCTATGCGTGTCATTGCGCCACGTGGGAACGTAGCTGCTACAATGCCTGTACTCACGCAAGCAGCCGGAGGAGTGACGAGCCAATGCAGGTCTACAACACCCAAACCCATCGCAAGGAAGAGTTTAGGACCATCGAGCCCGACAAGGTCCGCATGTACGTCTGTGGCCCCACGGTATACGATCAGATCCACATCGGCAACGGACGCACGTTCCTCTCCTTCGACGTGATTCGGCGTTATCTCATGTACAAGGGATACCAGGTCATCTTTGCCCAGAACCTCACCGACGTGGATGACAAGATCATCAACCGCGCAATCGAGCAGGGTCGTACGGCGGCAGACGTGGCCGATGAGTTCTCGGCTGCCTTCATCGAGCAGATGCACCGCTTCGGGATACTCGACCCCGACATCCGTCCTCGTGCCACGCAGGAGATCGCTGCGATGCAGGAGATGATCGGTATTCTCATCGAGAAGGGCAACGCCTACGTCGTGCCCTCTGGCGACGTGTACTTCTCGGTGCGCTCCGACCATGCCTATGGCGTTCTTTCTGGTCGCGACCTCGACCAGCTGCGCGCTGGCGAACGCGTGGAGGTCAACGACGAGAAGCACGATCCCTTTGACTTCGCGCTCTGGAAGGCCGCTAAGCCCGGCGAGCCCAGCTGGGACTCCCCGTGGGGTTCCGAGAACCCTGTAGAAGAGGGCAGCTGCCGCATCCGGTACTGGGGCATACGTTAGGTCCACAAACCGTCCCCAACAGGTCCGCGTCGTACCGGACCCGCCAGAGAAAAGCACTACCGCCCCTTCTACTCTACCGGTGCGCACCTATGCTAGCCGCACGGCTCCATTCGGCCAAAGTAGCCGTCCGTGAGCCACAACGGTCGGTCCGAACCGGCCCAGGGTGCG
>JGI20225J20221_1002164_pt1 | contig 15887 bp, 9 predicted proteins | sample BioMet4_FD_20221 | JGI IMG/M metagenome (IMG submission 20221) | reverse complement strand
GATAATGCAACTTATCTTCCCGATTATCCTGATGTTCCAACCCAACTTAAATCTGCTATGATGGCTAAGGCGCGTACTGATGGTGGTTCGGTTGAACTCTTTGGTATGTATTTCGACAAATTATTACCCTATGCAGAGAAATGGCAGCAACAGAATAGTGGCAAAAAAGGATATAGTTTGATGCGTCCTTATCAGAGTGACAGTAATGTCGGTGATTATTATTTCATGAATGGGCAACCTATGTATTATGCTGATTATGACATAAAGAAAATATGGTATGACAATGCCGCACCTTCGTTGAGTCATGATCTTTCAATTAGTGGTTCAAGCGGCAAAACGGTGTTTTATATTTCTGTTGGATATGACAAGAAGCAGGACCTGATGAAATTTAACCCAGCACAGCGTGAAAGATATAATGCTACTTTGAATTTAAAGACTGATGTTACCGACTGGCTGTCTGTAGGAGCGAGAGTAAATTTCACTCGTCGTCATATAGGTAAGGCAAACTCTTATAACAATATATATCAGTACCTTTGGAGGTGGGGCTCATTTTTTATTCCTTCTGGTATAATGCAGGCGTCTGACGGTTCACAATATGATTATCGTATGATAGCTATGCAGAAGCAGGCAACGAGATTATATAATGTGCACGATGTCTTTCGTATGAATGCATTTGCAAAGGCTAATATAACAAAAGACCTCACGCTTAATGCTGATTATACTTACGAGATAGACAATAGTAATTTAAAATCAAGCAACCATAGTGTGTATGGTATGAACTGGTCGGGTGTTGCTCCTGCATATATTGTAGGGACATCAACAACAAATGCGACACGTGATAATACCAAGGCAAATCGTTGGACTGCGAATGCATATATGAATTACAATCATTCGTGGAACGATGTGCATAATCTAAATGTAATGGTTGGTGTTAATGGAGAGAATTATTCTTCTGATTATTTCTATGCCAATCGCACTCAACTTTATGATGAAGAATATCCAGAACTGTCTCTTGCTTATGGAGATATGACAAAGGCTACCATCAAGTCTTCTACAGGTGATCGTGCTTCAGCTGGCTATTTTGGACGTATAAACTATGATTATAAAGGTATATATCTATTAGAACTTAATGGCAGATATGATGGTTCTTCAAGATTTCCAGAAGGTGACAAGTGGGCGTTTTTCCCTTCTGGCTCTTTAGGATATCGCTTTACTGAAGAACCTTATTGGAAGAATCTAAATAAGTATGTCTCTAGCGGTAAGTTACGTATGTCTTATGGTGAGATTGGAAATGAGGCAGTAGGCGATTGGATGTTTATTTCAAGAGTATCGGCTATTACTCCATCAGATATAACATGGCTAAATGGCAGTAACACAAAGGTAAACCAGTTTGATATGCCTGATTGGGTATCACCAACTCTTACATGGGAGAGAATTCAGTCTTTCAATTTAGGTCTTGATTTAGGCTTTCTTAATGATGAACTCACTATTAGTGCTAGCTGTTCCAGGAGCCAACATATCTTTCGTGACACGCTGAAACCAATCTGCAGTAACAGTGAGTTCATCATTGAGGAATCCCAAGTCAAGACCCATATTTAAAGACTGTATTCGTTCCCATGTAAGAGTTGGTGACACCCAATCATGAACTCACTGTTACTGCAGATTGGTTTCAGCGTGTCACGAAAGATATGTTGGCTCCTGGAACAGCTCTCCCTGCAAGTGTAGGAGCAACTGCACCATATTCAAATGCCGGTCAACTTCGTTCAAGAGGTTGGGAAGTAACTCTTAATTGGCGTAAGCAGATTAATAAGAATTTGGGTCTTTATGCCAATTTCAGTATTGGAGATTCAAAGGTTAAGGTCACGAAATGGAACAACACTTCTAAGATTATCGGATATACAGGTGGTATTGTTACTGACGCAAATGCTAAGATGTATGCTTATCAAGGCGAGAATTGGGGTGATATATGGGGATTTGAAACAGACCGTTATTTCACTGAGGAAGATTTTAATGGTAAGAATACAGATGGCTCTTGGAAGTATAAATCTGGTGTAGCAAATCAAACAGGTATACAGACGGATAATTTTGTATATGGGCCTGGTGATATAAAATATAAGGATTCAAATAATGATGGAAAGATCGACGGTGGCAAAGGTACAGCCGATGATCATGGAGATCTTAAAGTCATTGGAAACACACTTCCTCGCTATGAATATAGTTTCCATTTGGGCGGAACATATTGTGGATTTGATATTGATTTCTTCTTTCAGGGAGTTGGCAAACGTGACATGTGGACACTGTCTTCTTTGGCATTCCCAGAAATGCGCGCTCCTGACCTCGCAATCTATTCAAATCAGACAAGATACAATGTTTATGACCCAGCAAACAATATCGTTAATATAAATCAGAGTAATGATTTCCCTTGTCTTTACGCAGGAAATGAAGGCGCTGGTAATGTAGCTGCACTTTCACCAATTGGAGGTGAGCATAATTACTATCCTCAGACAAGATACCTTGTTGATATGTCATATCTTAGATTGAAAAATATAACGCTTGGATATACTGTTCCTCAGTCAATTCTGAGACATATTTATATTCAGAAGATACGTGTATATGGCAGCGTAAACAATCTTTGTCTTCTTCATAATGGATGTGGCAAACTTCCTATTGATCCAGAAATGAATGATGGACAAGGTGCTCTTACTTATGGCACATGGGGCCGTACATATCCTATCACGCGTTCTTGGTCAGTAGGCCTTGAAGTTACTTTCTGATTTATATAACTTATATAATAATTTCGATATATGAAAAAGATTATAATATATGCCTCTGTTGCATTCACATTGATGCTCTCTGGTTGCAATGATATGCTGGATAAGTCTCCTCGTGACACATTTACGAATAACGCTGCTTTTTGGAGCAATGCTAATGCGGTTGAGAGCTACAGCAATAAGTTCTATGATAACTATATCGGTTATAGTTCGAAGGGTGATTTTGGATGGTTTTATTTCAAAAGCTTTTCGGATGATCAGGTAAATCCAACCTTTGATGACTGGACTTATAAAACTATTCCTAGTGCCTCTACCGACTGGACTGCTGGCTCCAAAGAGATACGTCGTGTAAACTATCTCCTTCAGGGATTGTCTTCTTCTTCGCTTACAAACGGAGAGAAAGCCCGCTTTATGGCGATAGGACGATTAAATCGTGCATGGGAATATTATCAAATGGTAAGAAAGTTTGGTAATGTGCAGTGGATGCAAGACGTAATTACAGATCCTAATGACGATCGAATTTATGGTTCACGTACTGATCGTGATGTCGTAATTGATTCAGTGCTTAGTGATTTAAACTATGCTGCAGCCAATCTTGATGATGTAAGTGATAAAACGGCATGGAGCAAACAGATGGCATTGGCGATGAAGAGTGATGTCTGTCTTTATGAGGGCACATTCTGTAAGTATCGTACTGTTACTGATAATGGAAAGGCACCTGATTTGTCACGTTCCCAGAAATATCTTACTGAGGCTGTTGCTGCTTCCGAGGCAATCATGAACTCTGGTAAGTTTGCGTTAAGTCCTAATTATGGAGACATCTATAATTCTCTTTCACTGGGTAATAATAAAGAAATTATATTCTATCGTAATTACGAAAAGGATATGGTTATGCATTCGTTAGTTGACTATACCTGTAATTCTACAGAGCAGTTTGGAATATCTAAGGATGCCATTGATGCATTCCTGTTTCTTGATGGCAAACCTAAAGCAAATACTAGTCTTGATACAGACGATAAGGCTGTAATCAATTCTGCCGGCAACTATTCTGTTAGCAAAATGCTTTCTCAAAGGGATAAGCGTTTAAGCTTACTCGTTGATTCTATTATAAGTTTCGCTGGTCATGGTTGGGCGCGTGTTAACAATATGGGCATTTCTGCTTCTCCTCAAATGACGTCTTCTACTGGATATACTGTAAGAAAGTATGATAACATGAGTCTTGACTCATATTATCGTATAAATATTGGCACTGGATATACAGATGCTCCGCTTTATTGGTATGCAGTAATATTGTTGAATGAGGCTGAAGCTAAGGCAGAGTTGGGAACTATCACGCAATCAGATCTNGACAAGACANTTAATNTNTTNCAGANTCGTGTNGGATTAAANGCTATGACATTGCAACCNGAAGCNGATCCTGCCAATANTATNGGAGTNAGCAANNTNNTNTGGGAGATAAGACGATGCAGACGTTGTGAACTTATGACAGATAATTGGTATNGATATTGGGACTTGGTGCGTTGGCATCAGTTAGATAAACTTGATACGAGTAAGCATCCTGACATTATGCTTGGTGCAAATCTAAGTAATGTAAATAATGTTGGAGTCAGTGTAACCTCAGATAAATATATGATTGGTAATACCAAAATGCGTACATATAGTAGTAAGTATTACCTTTATCCTATACCTACAGGACAAANTACNCTAAGTCCNGAAACNGGNCAAAACCTNGGNTGGTNANNANTTGCATGTAAGTGCAACATTATCAAATAATTAAAAACTCCGCAATTGGCAATTGCGGAGTTTTTTGTTTTTATTTTGTAATTTTGCACCTATTATAACAATTATGTATGAGAAGAGAAGAGAGAAAACTTATAAGGGGTATATATGATTACCTTATAATTGCTATGGGGATGCTTGTCGGAAGTCTTGGATGGGTAGCTTTTCTGTTGCCAAACAAAATAACAATTGGTGGTCTTCCTGGTGTTTCTTCAATCGTTTATTGGGGTATGGGTATTCCAGTTCAGTACACATATCTGGCAATAAATGTATTGCTTTTANCNGCNGCNNTGNGANNACTNGGANTCAAGTTCTGTGTNAAGACAATATATGCNGTCTTGTTTTTNACNANATTCACTACTNTNTGGCAACATNTNGTAGGNAANANANTTATGTTTCACGACCAGCCTTTTTTAGCATGTGTTGTTGGTGGCCTACTTTTAGGTATAAGTACTGGCTTCAGTCTTTTGCGTAATGGCAGTACTGGTGGCTCTGATGTCATCGCCTCTATTGTGCATAAATATCATGATGTGTNGCTTGGACATATTATTCTAGTATGTGATCTTTGCGTTATAACATCCAGCTACCTTGTATTAAATAGCTGGGAAAAAGTTATCTATGGATATATTGTGCTTTTCGTAATGTCCTATACCATAGATCATGTGATAAATGGTTTTCGCCGTTCTGTGCAGTTCTTTGTTATATCAGAGAAGTATCAGGAAATAGGTAGACTCATAAATGATGAGGCTGCACGTGGATGTACAGTTATTGATGCTCATGGCTTTTACAGTGGAAACAAAGTCGGTATGCTATTTGTCATAGCAAAGCAAAACGAAAGTCGTAACATTTTCAGTATCATAGATGATGTAGATCCAAAAGCTTTTGTAAGTCAAAGTGCCGTTACCGGAGTTTACGGTTTGGGCTTTGATAGAATGAAAGTTGGTAGTAAACGAATGAATAACAAATAATTTTGTTACTTTTGCAAAATATGATTGATTACGAGGATATAAAGGATAAAAAGATTGCACTCCTTCTTTCGGGTGGTGTCGACAGCAGTGTCGTTCTTTATGAAATGGTTAGTCATGGCGCAAAACCAGACTGTTTCTATATAAAGATTGGACCAGAAGAAAAAGAGGAATGGGATTGCAGTAGCGAGGAAGATTTGGAAATGGCTACTGCCGTTGCTGCCAGATATGACTGCAAACTTAATGTTATCGATTGCCACAAAGAATATTGGGATCAGGTAACAAAATATACGATGGATAAGGTTAAGGCTGGTTTCACGCCTAACCCTGATGTCATGTGTAATCGTCTGATTAAGTTTGGTGCATTTGATGAGAAAATGGGCCACGACTATGAATTCATAGCAACGGGACATTATGCACAGACTGAATGGTTAGATGGATGCAAATGGCTCACTACAAGTCCTGATCCTGTTAAGGATCAGACCGATTTTCTAGCTCAGATTTATGATTGGCAATTGCGCAAAGCTATATTCCCGATAGGTCATTTTGAAAAGAATGAAGTGAGGGAGATTGCCGAACGCGAACATCTTGTTAATGCAAAACGTCGTGATAGTCAGGGAATATGTTTCCTTGGTAATATTGATTATAATGAATACGTAAAGCGTTATCTTGGTGAAAATACAGGCGATGTCGTTGAATTTGAAACTGGCAATGTCATCGGTCAGCATAAGGGATTGTGGTTTCATACTATCGGTCAGCGTAAGGGACTTGGATTTGGTGGCGGACCTTGGTTTGTCGTAAAAAAGGATGTTGACAGCAATATTCTTTATGTCAGTCATGGTTATGATCCAGAAACTGCATACAAGCAGGATTTTAAAATTCATGATTTTCATTTCACTACATATTGTCCTGAAGGAAGTGCAGAAATGCAGTTACCTGATAACATCACGTTCAAGATAAGACACACTCCTGATTATTTACCTGCAACATTAGAAAGTAATGCTGATGGTTCATATACCATTCATGCTGCAAATAAGGTTCATGGTGTTGCTCCTGGTCAGTTTTGTGTAATATATGACAATCAACATCATCGTTGCTTCGGTTCAGGAGAGATAACTTTATAGCAATAAACTCAACCGCTTGTTATAATGGAGCGGGGTAATATATATCATTTCATTATGAAAGAAGAACAGATTTTAATTCGTATAACAGGTCAGGATCGTCCAGGTCTTACTGCTTCGATAATGGAAATACTTGCGCTTTACGACGCACATATTCTGGATATCGGTCAGGCTGACATTCATAGCACTCTTTCGCTAGGTATTCTTATCCGCATAGATTATACGCATTCTGGTCAGGTAATGAAAGAATTACTTTTCAAGGCTGACGAACTTAATGTGAATATTGGTTTCACACCTATTTCTGATGATGAATATGAATCATGGGTTAACCGTCAAGGCAAGAATAGATTTATTCTTACTGTTATCGGACGTACTCTTTCTGCTAAACAGATTGCTGCGGCTACGAAGATTATTGCCGATCAGGGACTCAATATAGACTCAATATTGAGACTTACAGGTAGAATGAGTATCAAGAAGCCTGAACGTAACGTACGTGCATGTATAGAGTTTTCTTTAAGAGGCACACCTGCTGATAGAGAACAGATGCAGGCTACACTTATGCAGATGGCTTCAGAACAGGAAATAGACTTCTCTTTCCAACGTGATGATATGTATCGCCGCATGCGACGTCTTATCTGTTTTGATATGGATTCCACACTTATACAGACTGAATGTATTGATGAGTTAGCTGCCCGTGCAGGAGTGGGGGATCAGGTGAAGGCTATTACCGAGAGGGCTATGCGTGGAGAAATTGACTTTAAGGAGAGTTTCGCTCAGCGTGTTGCACTTCTTAAAGGACTTGATGCAGGAGTGATGCAGGAGATTGCCGAAAACATGCCTATCACTGAAGGTGCTGATCGTCTTATGTCAGTATTGAAACGATGTGGTTATAAGATTGCCATACTAAGTGGTGGCTTCACATATTTCGGAGAATATCTGCGTCGACGTTATGGCATTGATTATGTATACGCAAATGAGTTGGAGATTGGCGATGACGGAAAACTCACTGGCAAATATCTAGGAGATGTTGTTGATGGTAAGCGTAAGGCTGAACTTCTTAAGCTGATAGCACAAGTTGAACAGGTTAATCTAGCCCAGACAATAGCAGTAGGTGACGGAGCCAATGACTTACCGATGATTTCCGAAGCTGGACTTGGTGTTGCCTTTCATGCAAAGCCACGTGTTAAGGCTACAGCGCAACAATCCATAAGTAATATAGGACTTGACGGTGTGCTTTATTTCCTTGGTTTCAAGGATAGTTATCTTGGTGAACAAGGTAAGTTGTAAAGCATTTAATATATAAAAAAATAAGGCAGAAAATACAAATTGTTTTCTGCCTTATTTCGTTTATATTATTCCAGACCTACGAGGAGTCCGTTTTCAATATCAATTCTTTCAGCCTGTGGATGCTTTGGCAATCCTGGCATGCGCATGATGTCTCCAGCTACAGCCACAATCATCTCGGCACCGGTATTTATGACAAGGTCACGAATAGTGAATGTGAAGTCCTTTGGCACACCATGTCTCTTAGCATCGTCGCTTAGTGAATATTGGGTCTTTGCAATACATACGGGATAATTACTCAGTCCCCATTCGTCAATGCGCTCGAGAGCTTTAACAGCCGACTTCTTGAATACCACGTTGCTTGCACCATATACATTTTTAGCAACGCTTGTAATCTTGTCCTTTATGCTGTCTGTTTCGCTGTATGTGAATTTGATGTCTCCAGAAGGATTGTTAGATATAGTGTCTATTGCTAGCTGTGCAAGTTCAAGACAACCTTCTCCACCTTTCATATAAGCCTCATTCATTGCAAATCCCACTCCACATTCTTTGCAGTGCTGGCTGACGAGTTCTATTTCTTCTTCCTTGTCATTGCTGAATCTGTTTAAGGTAACAACAACGCTCTGACCCATATTGCGCATGTTACTGATGTGCTTGTCAAGATTTTCAAGTCCGGTCTTTATGTTGCCCATATTTCCGTTGTCAGGATCTCCGACTTGCATGCCTCCGTGCATTTTCAGTCCCATAATCGTAGCTACAATAATTGTTAGCTTTGGTTGTATTCCAGCCTTAAAGCATTTTATGTCAAGGAACTTCTCTGCGCCAAGATCAGCACCGAATCCTGCTTCTGTCACAACATAGTCACCGAATGTCATTGCCATTTTTGTAGCTATAATACTGTTGCATCCATGAGCGATGTTAGCAAAAGGACCGCCATGTATAAATGCTGCTGTACCTTCTATCGTCTGCACGAAGTTTGGTGATAGTGCATCTCTCAGCAATACTGTTATAGCTCCGCCGACACCAAGATCTCTTACTTTGAAAGGCTTATTATCGAGTGTTACTCCAAGTAAGATATTTTCTATTCTCTGTCTAAGATCTTCTTCGTCTTTTGCTAGACAAAGTATAGCCATGATTTCGCTTGCCGGAGTTATATCAAATCCACTTTCAGCTACAATTCCGTTTGTCTTAGGGCCAATACCTGTTGTGATACATCTCAAATTACGGTCGTTGACATCCAAAACTCGTTTCCACAGAACTTCTTTCAGTGCAAACCCTTCCTCACGATGCTGATAGATGTAGTTGTCTAGCAACGCCGCAATCATGTTGTGAGCAGAAGTAATAGCATGGAAGTCACCAGTGAAGTGCAGGTTTATCTTGTCCATAGGCAACACCTGTGCATATCCTCCACCTGTAGCACCACCCTTCATACCGAAACAAGGACCAAGACTTGGCTCACGAAGAGCTAGCACTGATTTTTTTCCCAGTCTGTTCATCGCCATAGATAGTCCAATGCTTACAGTGGTCTTTCCTATACCTGCCTTTGTAGGGCTTATAGCAGTAACAAGAATAAGATTACTTTTGGCAACTTTNTCAGCGTCAATAAGTTTCAGTGGTACTTTGGCAATATATTTGCCGTAGTTTTCAAGCTCATCACTTGGTACCCCAATCTTGTTAGCAATCTTTTCAATGCGTTCCAATTTGCATTCGCGTGCAATTTCAAGTTCCGTTTTCATTTATTTCTCGTATAGTAATGTTGTGTATTCTCAGTCAGTGATATCTCTGTCAATGTTTATTTCTATATCATAGTCAGTAAATATCTCGTTGATGTCAGTTATAACTTCCTGTTTCAGCGTAATGACATCTTCTTCCATAAAGCTCACTAATATGTCAAACTGTATAATTTTAAGTGTTCTGTCTATATACAGTCCATGCATCTGCATGATGTTTTTATATTTTGCTATTACAGCCCTGATTTGCTTTTGCATATCAAGGGCTATCTTGTCTTTTGAGTTTATAGCATATATTCCAACCGTTAGAAAGATATTATATTTCTCTCTTATCTTTCTTTGTACATTCTTTGTTATCGTATAAATCTCACTTGCGCTCAGTGTGTCTGCGATTTCGATATGTACCGATCCGACCATTTTTTCTGGTCCATAGTTGTGTAGCAGTAAATCGTATGCACCGTTCACTCCTTCAATTGATGCTACATCCTGTTTTATGCTTTTCGTCAGTTTNGCNTCAATGCGTCTCCCNATNAGNTCGTTTACTGGAGACATCACCATTTTTATACCTGCTTTAATGATAACGATTGATATCAGAGCACCCAACCATGCGTCAACCGATATACCCCATATCATCATAATCAGTGCCGATATCAGAGTTGCAGCAGAAATCACAGCGTCGAATGATGCATCTGCACCAGAAGCCGATAATGCTTGAGAGTTTACTGCTTTACCAATCTTCGATACGTATTTTCCAAGCACGATTTTAACTACCACTGCAACGGCAATTATTGATACAGAAATATAAGTATATTGAGACGGTTCTGGGTTAAGGATTTTCTTTGCAGATTCAATAAGTGATGTAATTCCGGCAGCAAGAACGATAAAGGCAATAATTATTGCGCTGAAATATTCTATTCGTCCATGTCCGTATGGGTGTCCTTTGTCAGCAGGTCTATTGGCAAGTTTTGCTCCAATGATAGTTATCAAGCTAGACAGCACGTCAGTCAAGTTGTTTAACGCATCAAGCACTATGGCTATCGAGTTAGCAACCAGTCCCACCATAGCTTTAAACAGTGCAAGCAATATGTTGGTTCCGATACCAACATAACTGGTTTTCACTATTGTGGATTCGCGTGAAGATTCTTTAATCATAATCTTTCTTTGTGATAACGCATGCAAAGATACAAATAATTCGCTAATTATTCATTTACAGCCTAATAGTTTTTACATAATATTTCGGTAAAATATCAAATTCGTTTTTTTACCAGATACTTTATATAAAGTAAAAACTTGCTGTTTTATTTTGTCGTTGTTTCGATTTTGATTACATTTGTGAATTAATTAATGTCTTCGGCTTCAGTTTCAAACCGTTGGTATTGTTAAATATAATACTGATAATAATTAAAAACGTAATGAAACGAAAATTCGTTTCATTACGTTGTTAATTATAATACTGATAATAATTAAAAACGTAATGAAACGAATTTTATCATTCTTTTGTGCCATGATAGTATCTTTCTGTGTTTCTTCTGCTTATGCAGATGATGTTAAGGCTGACTATCGTGTAGTGCCATTGCCTGAAAATATTAAGATATTGGGCAACAAACCATTTATCCTTGATGCTTCTGCAAATATTGTGTATGCTAATGGTGATAGCCTTCTACAAAGAAATGCTACCTTCCTTGCCGAATATGTAAAGAAGTCAGTTGGACTTTCTCTTGTAGTTAAATCTCATTCTGCAAATTCAGATAGAAACATATTCTTACGCATTGACAGAAAGATAATAGGTGACGAAACTTACAAGATAGAGATTAATCAACATAACATTATTGTATCAGGAAAGACCGCTAATGGTGTGTTTTATGGAATTCAGACTTTACGCAAGTCGTTGCCTATCATTCAGCATGCTGAAAATGTTATCATGCCGGCAGCTGTGATAACAGACTCACCACGCTTTGCTTATCGTGGTATGATGCTTGATGTGGCACGGCATTTCTTTCCTGTTGATTTCGTTAAGGAATACATTGATTTGCTAGCATTGCACAACATGAATACTTTCCACTGGCACCTTACGGATGATCAGGGATGGAGAATAGAGATAAAGAAATATCCTTTGCTTACAAAAATCGGTTCAATTCGTAAACATACTACTTTAGGGCGTAACTCTTCACTCGATGATGAAACTCCTTATGGTGGCTTCTACACCCAGCAGCAGGCTCGTGAAATTGTTGAGTATGCCAAAGAAAGATACATCACTGTTATCCCAGAGATTGACATGCCGGGACACATGCTAGGTGTACTTGCTGCTTATCCAGAACTAGGATGTACTGGTGGTCCTTATCAGGTGAGTGGAAACTGGGGCGTATTTGATGATATCCTTTGTGCCGGAAATGAGAAAACCTATCAATTTATACAGGATGTAATGGATGAACTCATGGATATATTCCCATCAAAATACATACATCTAGGTGGTGATGAGGCTCCTAAAACGAGGTGGACTACTTGTGAAAAATGTCAAGGAAAGATTAAGAGTTTAGAAATTAAAGGTGATAAGGAGTGTACTGCCGAAAACAGATTGCAAGGATATCTTGTGTCAAGAATAGAGAAATATCTAAATCAGAAAGGTCGTAAGATTATTGGTTGGGATGAAATCCTTGAAGGCGATGTTCAGAAGAGTGCCACGATTATGTCATGGCGTGGAGTAGAGGGCGGAATAAAGGCTTCTCGTCTTGGTCATGATGCCATTATGACTCCTGTTTCATATTGTTACTTTGATTATTATCAGACTGATAAAACATGGAATGAGCCTCTGCTTATTGGTGGTAATCTGAATATGGAGAAGACCTATAGTTATCAACCTGTTCCTGATTCTTTGACTGCTGCCGAAAAGAAACATATCATAGGTGTACAGGGAAATCTTTGGACTGAATATATCGTGTGTCCATCCCTTGCTGAATATCAGGTATTGCCACGAATGGCAGCCTTGTCTGAGGTGCAGTGGATGCAATATGATAAGAAGAATTATCCTGATTTTAAACAGCGACTTACAAGATTATTGCAAATTTATAAGCTGTATGGATATAAGTACTTTGTGGAAAAATAAAGAGGAAAATAGATTCATTGGCTTTGAAAGATGTTACCATTTTACCTAGAAATACAGCTGAGTATTTGGGCGAAAATAAATAATCCAACTTTTATTGTGTCTAATTCGACATAATTAAAAGTAAAGCTGGTTAAAATAGTTCCAATACTTTTGAAAAAAATTAAAACTAGTGGCTATAAAGAGGAAATTGTGATAGAAATAGTATCGTATCAGATCTTCGCATTTAACAAATTTTAGTCGGTAACTTATGCAAAGTTATGGAAAAATTATCACGGCTGTAAAAAGGAGAATACGACTTCTAGTATGCTTCCCTATGTTTTTTCGTGTTTTTAGCTACGTGAGCTTCGGATTCTCTCGCAAAGCCTATAAACAGAGGGACTTGTGATACGTAGTTAGGCCTATTTAGCTACGGTGAGCTACGCTTTAGCTACGGCAATTTGTATCATTTTGAGGATAACATGTGTCTTATAAATAAATTTTTCAAAGAAACGTTGACTGTATCTGAGGAAGTGAGGATGGGGACATAGATTCAGTAAACGAGAACAGAATTTTCAAGCTTGTTTAAATGTTCTGCCGAATTCCGCTGAATTCTCGGCAAAGATACTGCAAGATTTTTGTCTATCCAATGAAATTAACGGTGAGCTGTTAGCCAAAGTTTTAATTACTGGTGCTACACATAATAATTCACACACGCATGCACACCATGGACTTTTCCAGAAATACTAGTGTCGAAATGTCTATCCATTGAATATCAATTTGTTAGACATCCTTTTCGAGTATAATGAAGTGACAGTTATTCGTCGATAAAATATAGGCGAAATTTTTCATCATATAACATTGCCATTTACGAAGTTTCTTATTGCGTTTTACGATGTTTTGCATTGCGTTTTACGTTATATTGCATTGCATTTTACGATGCTTTAGGAGGTAAAACAACGTAAAACGCAATGCGTTTCTATATGGAATTGGTTACGTTTCTATATAGAAACGCATGCAAAACTTGATGTTTTACAGTCACTCGACAGACACTACAGATCAGTGAAATTGGTCGGTAAAATATTGATATTCATTATGTTGACACTTCGACACTAGTATTTTCAAAAAGTTTTAGGTGCGCGCGTGCACGTACATAATATATATAAAGGAATAATAACGTAGCTAAAACGTAGCTCACCGCAGCTAAATAGACCTAGCTACGTATCTTGAAGTCGCTCTGTTTATAGGCTTTGTGAGAGAAACCGTAGCTCACGTAGCTAAAAATATGAAAAAACATAGGGGAGGCACCCCTAAATGAATGCAACTTGCTTTCTCGTTACGCTATTATGTGATTAGTCTCTGACCATCTTGATAAACAAAAAAGGTTCTTCATGAATATATTCATAAAGAACCTTTCTGGTAGAGTGGTAATATTTGATTTATCCTAAGAAATCACTTCGTTACATGTAGTACTGATAGATTGCGATAATCTTATAATATAGTAAAAGAAGGATTACTTATTTTTATTTAATGTACATCCCACCAAACACGATCTTTTGCGATATCGGTGATATTACGTTTCTTCACCTGAGATACATTTGTCTGTGTTTCAGTTTCAGGATACAGCAATCGTTTAGGACGAACCGATGAATCTGTCTCTGCAGCCGAATTAGGGAATTGAGGTAAACCTAATCTTCTAAAATCATTCCATGCTTCAATTCCATTGATAGAATTGAGAGCTAGCCATTTTTGTAGAATAATTTGTTTGATGGTGCCATCGTAAGCAATTGACGGCTGAGCCAAATAGGATGATATTTCGGATGGAGAGACTCCCATATAGGCGCACGAAGCCTCAATACCTTTTTGATACAAGCTTGCAGCATTGTCGCTGATCCAGCCTCTCTGAGCTGCTTCTGCTTGAAGGAAGTAACTTTCNAAATCACTTAGCAAGACCAACGATTGAGTAGCCGATTTGAATATTGCTCCAGCTTCAGATTTATTTTCTTTCGGTCCCTTCAATGCAGAGGTGTTTGCCATTTTATATTGATCATCGTTGCCTGTATAACCAAAAATTACTCCTTGATACTTGCCTGCTGATGTTTTCGTATATAAATGTGCCAAACGAGGATCATTTAAAGCCTCGTATTGCGCTATCACATATTCAGTAGGACGGATATAGGTATGAACAGAGGTTTCCTTATCATCTGTTGAGCGATAATAATTACTCCAATATGGATTGGGCTTACTTGTTGTAAATCCAGGATTAGCTAAAGCTGATTCGGTGAGAAAACCACTGCCTTCGACTTTGATTTTTTCAATTTCGGATGCAATATATGATTGTTGCCCAGCGACTTCACTCTGACGAATCAAAGCCCTAAGCTTGATGGTATTTGCAAATTGAATCCATTTGGTCACATCTCCGTTAAAGACAATGTCATCAGAAGATGGTTTAGCTTCTGCCACACTTCTCTTAGCTTTCAGCATGTTTACAGCTTCAGTCAACAAATCAATCGTTTTCTTATACACTTCAATACCATCTTCGTATTCAGGATGTGGATATGTCTCCATNTTGAAGGCTTGNTCTAGNGGNATNTCGCCATANATATCTGCTAAACGCATAAAGTGCCAAGCAAGCATAATACGGGCAATACCTCCATATATTTTTGAACCTTCTTCTGTTGCCTGATTGAGGATTAGATAATAGTTGTTGGCGTATGTATATCCATTCTCCCAGATAGGAATACCATTACGTTCTGACATTATATCGGCTCCGTTATACTGTTGGATGTTGGCATATTGGGTTTTGTTTTCTGCATCCAAGCCCCAATATCCACCCCAGAAACANCCTAACTGNTTGAGTTGTACNGATTCTTGATAAGCNGTNTTGTATAATGCTGATGGCAATCTATAAGCCAAAGTAATGTCTTTATCCATTGGCTTATTNGGATTTTCGTTTACATCGAGGTAAGAGTCGCAAGATTGAAAGCAACTGCCTACAAAGGATATAAAGAATATGTATAGTGCNATATTATATTTTTTCATCTCATCAATATTTATATGATAATAGTCTGTTTTTAAAAAGTAACATCTAAAGTAAAACCGTATGTGCGATAAGGAGGTTGTTGTCTCCAGCCGTTGAAGCCTTCATTATAATAAAG
>JGI20225J20221_1002163_pt2 | contig 15891 bp, 13 predicted proteins | sample BioMet4_FD_20221 | JGI IMG/M metagenome (IMG submission 20221) | reverse complement strand
ACGCCGCGATCGATGAGCCCCGTCATCTGGTCCAGGATGAACGTTTGCGACAGGACCGGAAACTGGTCGGTGACGACGATCACGCGTGGCCCGTCCGTATTCGTGGGAATCACGGCGCGGGGCTTGGCGGTCCGGGCTGTTCCGGCCAAACCGGTGATCATCGGGTTTTTGGAAAAATCCTCCGGCAGGGTGTCCGTGCGGAGCAGTTCCGTAAAAAAAGGATACAGGTCCCGGTTGAGGCGCTCGCGGGTTTCGCCGGACATGGGAGCCCGGCGCAGCCACAGGCCGATCATCTGGGCCAGGGATGCGTTCCAGCCGCCCAGGGCCTCGATGCGTACGTCCTCGAACCCCGCTTCGGTCAGCAGTCGTTGCAAGGCATAGGGCGTATAGCGGTAGTGGTCGTGGGGCGCATCATGGATGGGCCACAGAAACGGGGTGGTGAAGAAAAGGAAGCCGCCGGGGGCGAGCACGCGGCGGATTTCCGCAAGTACCGGCAACGGTTCGGGACAGTGTTCGAGCACTTCCGTGGCCATGGCGCAGTCCACGGCGCCATCGGGCAGGGGGATGGCGCTGCCGTCCCAGGTCAGGTCCGGCTGCATGCGTTCGGCGTACTTGCCCGTGGCGAAATCGAGGCCGATATACCGTTTGATGCTTGGGTTTTGGGCAAGAATATGGTCCCGATAGGGCATCTGGCCGCACCCGACGTCAAGCAGGGTGCCGGAAAAAGAGGGTATGGCCTGGTTGAGCCGTTCGAGAATGGCCTTGCGCACAAGATACCGATCGGCAAATTCGGGCGAAAGCTGTGGAGAGAGGAAGGGCGCATCGCGGGGAGGGACGCGTGGCGTCAGGGGCTCGCCGCCGAGTTCCTCGAACAGTTTGCGGGCAAGGGCATTGTCCGGAAAGTGACGCAGCTCTTCCTTGAGCGTTTCCAGGGCGGCCGGCGCGTCGTTGCGGCTCAGGAAATACCGGGCGCGGATGAGTTCCAGGTCCTTGATGCGCACCTGGCGGCTTTTGAGCGTAGTGGCGAACCGGAAGGCGTCTTCGTTGCGGCCGACCAGGGACTTCGCCATCGCCTTGGCGAACAGCTCCTCGTTGGTCAGGACGTCGTTGACGTCGATGGGCGCCCAACGGCCTGTCGGGCGTTGGCGAAGCTTCCATCCGAACAGGGCGGCGATGTCCTCCGGCGCCTTTTTATTGTCCTCGCCAAGCTCTTGTCTGGCCCAGTCGACCCGGGCGGACGCCTGATCGGGCTCCACGAAGAAAAAAGGAAACTTATTTTTAAAGTCCGCGAGTAAATCGTTTTCCCGCATCGCGCGCGCGATTTCCGGATAGCGCTTGTACTGCGGATGGGAGTCCAGTTCCGCCCGCAGGAGGGTGCATTCCGGACCGTTGAAGGACATTTTACAGCCGCAATAGGCTGCATACGCGAAATGGGAGCCCGGGCAGTTGCTTGTCGCGAATTCAAAATGACGCATGAGCGTCCCGATGCGCGTCAGGGCCTGCTTGTCGTGGCTCCATGCACCGGAAATCCAAGGAATGCCGGCGTGTTCAAAGGCTGGGATCCAGTTGCCGCGACGGACGTCCTCATAGCCAATGGAAGCGACGACAAGGGAGAAGCGGTCTTGTAGTTGCTTTACATACTCGACGTACGTATTTATTTTTTCGTGAATCGTGAACTTCGTGCACTGCGAGGTATGTACGGGGAAGACAAGAAGGCTGCCTGGAATCCGGGGCACAGCAACGTGCTCGGCATAGAGGAGGGGAGCGCCCACGGCGACCGCCGTTTTATAGCCACGCTCGCGCAAGTATTGTTCATGCCGTTTGGAGATGACGAGGTTGTTCAGATTTTTATATTCCGCATCAACCAACATATCCGGCGTTATAATATCGTACCATTGCCAGCCGTGCGTCCAAGTGGCCCGGCCAAACAACGGTTTGGCAAGGCCAAGCAGCTTGGCGATGCAAAAGCTCGCCCCGTAGTAATCGATTTCTCCGCAGGCTCGGGGATGGTATTCAATGGAAGGCAAGCGTTGTACGATGGATTGAATCCGCTGCCGCAATCCATCCGCTTCGGTCGCTTGGCGGAGTTTCTCGTTTGATGCCATACCGACTCCTGCGCGCCGTATCCATGACGCGGACTGGCGTGTGCACGTCTTTATTTTCTTCACTGAAGCCCGCGATGGTGTGAACAAAGCCCCCGGCAGGGTTGCCTTTGCGCTGCCTTTCGTGGCCTCGGTCTCATCCGGGATTGTTCATGCAATAACTGCACCTGCTTACCGGGGATCGACCAGGCCGATCCGGGCCTGAAAGAAGTTCTTTCAGGGCGCGGGGCGCCTTTGTCCTGTCATAAAATTGACGACGGTGCCACCGGGTTACAGCCGCCAGGCGACGATCCGGCGCTGTTTGGGGCGTGCCGCTCCCCGTATGACAGGCGTCCGCCCTGGCGTCCCTTTCCCAGGGGGTGCTTCAGGAAGGAAGCCCTGTCGCCGCCGGAGCGGAAACCGCAGGCTTAGGCCACGTCTTCACGCCGCAAGGGCTTGTTTCGAAGCAGCCGTCTGGCGGCCCGGCGGCCCAACACGACATCCATCTCCACAGGCGGCAACCCTTGGTTGGGCCTGTAGGTGCCGATGTTGTCCAACGTAAAGCGCTCGCCGGGTTCCATATCGCGGGTAACCCAAATGGACGGTCTGAAGGCAAGGCTTTTTTGTTCGCTTGGCGTTGGGCCGTAGCCCGAATGCCCCAAAGCCGCTTCCGTCTGGCGCACGGCCCGGACCAGGGCGGCGAACTCCTCGGGTTCCAGGGAAAACGCGGCGTCCGGACCGCCGTCGGCCCGGCGTAGCGTGAAATGCTTCTCGACGACGCAGGCCCCGAGACTGACGGCGGCGACCGGCGCCACGTATCCCGGGCTGTGGTCGGAGAGTCCCGCCGGCCAGCCGAACGCGCCGGGCATATCGGCAAGGGTGCGAAGCCGCATTTCCTCGAACGCAGCGGGATAGGCGGCCACGCAATGCAGCAGGACGCCAGGGGTTTGCGCGAACACGGCTCGAGCCCGCATGATTTCTTCTCGCGTCGCGCCGCCGGTGGAAACGATCACGGGCCGGCCTGTGGCGGCGATATGGCGCAGCAGGGGAATATCCACGATTTCCAGGGAGGCGGTCTTGTAGCATGGGGGTTCGAGTTTTTCCAAAAAATCCACGGCGCTTTCGTCAAAGGGCGTGGAAAACCACTCGAGGCCGAGCGTTCGGGCCAGGTCGCGCAAGGGTTCGTGCCACGCCCAGGGCAGGGCCGCCTTGCGGTACAGGTCGGCCAGGCGCAAGCCGTCCCAAAGGGTGCCCTGGATGGCGAAGGCGGCGTCCTCGCCGTCAAGGGTGATGGTTTCGGCCGTGTAGGTCTGGACCTTGATCGCATCGGCCCCGGCCTCGGCCGCGGCCTGGACGATCCGGCAGGCCCGCTCGAAATCGCCATTATGGTTGGCCGACAGCTCGGCCACAAGCAGACACGGCTGGCCGGGGCCGACCGGACGGGAGCCGAGTAAAAAGGGTCTCATGGCGCGGTCTCCTCGGGCAGGGGGCGGCTCTCCAGGGCTTCGTCCCAGGAGAGCCATTGCCGCGTGGCCCGCATGGTCTCGCGCAGGGAACTGGGCGACAGGTTGCAGGCCGCGTCAAGCGTGCTTAAGCGCGGCACGAACGTTGTCGTTTGGACCTGGGGGTAGGGGCGCGGCTGGTGGTCCTGGAAGAACACGGGCAGGTCGGGCAGGGGAAAGACGCCATCCTCCCGCAGGTAGGCGAAGCTGCCGGCCGGGCTGTAGTAACGTCCCGCTCCCACGGCGGCCAGCAGCGCGCAAAGGCGGCGGGATCGGGGCAGGTTCGACGGAACGCCGAGCTGGGAGCTGCACCGCAGAGGCGTGGCAATGCCGATATACGCGGCCATGCGCGCAATGAAATCCGCGAGCAGGGCCGCCAGCGTGTCGTGGCCGGCGTCAAGCCATCGGGTGAGCACGTGCAGGATTTCTTCCACAAAGGGCGCCCGCGCGTAGGATTGGGCCACCTGGCGCAGCAGCCGGGCTCGAAAGCGGGCGTCCAGGATCGGCCGGATATCCCGGAAGGCGGCGTTCAGGTTGTTTGGATGGTGCACCGGAATCGTGACGTATCCCACTTGTTCCTTGGCCACAAAGATGCGGTTGCGATGGGACCAGCTTTGACGGGAAAATTGATAATCGTCGAGAAGGATGAAGAGATCCACCGCGTCCATGAGCTCGAAATATCCCAGCCAGGGAAGACAGGCCGGTTGCATGAGCGCCACGCGCAACGGTCGTCCCGGACGATCGGCGTCGGTCAGGCCCATGCGCATCATGTCCAGGCGCCGTCCCCCCCATTCGAATTCCCCGCGGGCGACGCCTTCGGCCGTGAAGCCGCACCGCTCGTACAGATGCACGGCCCGGACGTTTTCCGGCGCCACCAGAAGGGACAACTTGCGCAACCCGAGGCGTTCGCAGGCGAATTCGATCGCCAGCCGCAGGGCCCTTGTGGCGATGCCTTGTCCCAGCCCCTTCGGATCGCCCAGATAGATCCAGATTTCAGCCCGGCGATGGCGCCGGTCGATGGCGCGAAAGCCGAGGTTGCCCACATGGCCGAGGCCTGCGGCCTCGATGGCCAGGACCCGTTGGTCCGTATCGGTGCGCAAGGCGTCGAACCAGGCTTGATGGGCCTGCGGATCGGGGCGGCGGTCGAACAAAAAGGGCTGGGCGACGCGGGGATCGTGCATCCACTCCCGGGTGGCGGGGAGGTGGCGGGCGGAAAAGGGAAAGAGCCGCACCTGGTCGCGGTCGTCAGCCAGGGGAATCAACCCGGCCGTGAAGCGATCCCCTTCCCGCTCGTGCTCCGTGGCGCGGTCGTCCGCGCGCGGCAGGGGCGCCCTGTCCTCGTCCTGAATGCGGTTAGAAGTCATAGTCTGTGCAGGTGCGGCAAAGGGGGATGGACTCCATGGCCCCGGCGCGTTCCAGATCGAGCAGCCGCCGGCGGCGCTCTCCGGTCCAGATGGCGGAAAGGGACTGCTCGTGGATACTGCCCAGATAGAGTTCGCCGACCAGACGTTCGTCGCAGTTGTACGCGGCGTCGCATAACGTCACCGCTCCGTTGGAGCAGACGAAACAATCGCCTTTCGCCACGCGGCGGCAGTGTCCGCGCGGCGGCCGGACGCGTTGTGCATAGCCATAGGCGTTGCTCGGCATGTTGACGTATTCGAGCATGTTGACGCTGACCGTCTCCACGGAACCGCGGTGTTTGGAAATGAACGCTTCGACTTCGCCGTGTGTGGCCTGCTGGTCGATCATTTGCAGATGGATGAAGGGNCGCTTGGGCCGGCCGGCACCTTTGAGGGCGATCAGGCGCTCCAGGTTGGCGGAGACCAGGGCGAAATCNCCCCCCGGAACGATCTGGGCATAAGCTTCCGCAGTGACGCCATGCAAACTGTAGTTAATGGAGTCGATGCGCGAATCCAGGATAAAGCGAATGGTGTCCTCGGTCATAAGGTGCCCGTTGGTGCTCATCCAGACGTGCCCCAGTCCGTCCAAGGTTTCCATGTGGCGAACAACATCGCGAAATTGCGGATGCAGCAGGGATTCGCCAAGATGATAGGTCCAAACGCCCTCGACGCCGTGTTCCGAGGCTTCACGCAGGATGCGCAGGCAATCCGCGGCGTCCATGTGCATGCGCGGTCGGCGGAGATCGTTNCGGGGGCACATGCGGCACAGCACATTGCAAACGCTCGTCATTTCGAGAATAAGTCGCCGAGGGAAAACATCTTCGCGGACCGCGCCGGTCGGCGGGGCCGTTTTGACCACATTGGCGACCGGGCTGANCCGGGCGGTGGCCTCCAGGGCGGCTAAATTTTCCGGATCGTCGGCCAGGGCGTAGGCAAGACTGATGCGCACGCGCGGCAACGCNTTGAGCAGCTCAAAAGAAGGAACGTCCCGGACCAGGGGCGGCTTTGCCGAGAGCATCGCGATATCTATGAATTCCATCGGGGTCTCCGTCGCGGGCATGGCGCGTGCAGCGTATCCATGCAAATTTCAAACCTCGCGATCNAGGACCGGTTTTTCCGCCTCAATCTGGACCGCAGGCGCGATTTTTGCTAATAACTAATAATTCTTCTGGAGGCTACCCTNGTGACTTGCCGTGCATTCGATCTGCAACGAAAGGGAACACGCCTGATCCCAGGCCTTACCCAACTCTTGTCCAAGCGTCCCGACCTCTACAGCCTGGGCGTATGGCCCGGTTATTACGAAAAGGCCAAAGGCGTGTACGTTTGGGATATTGACGGAACGCAATACCTGGACATGTCCAATGCCGCCATCGGCGCGGCGGTTCTCGGCTACGCCGATGACGCCGTGGATGACGCCGTGGTGGGCGCCGTGCGTTCGGGAGTCGTTTCCTCGCTCAACTGTCCCGAGGAAGTCGCCTTGGCGGAAAAGCTCTGCCAACTGCATCCCTGGGCGTCCATGGTCCGTTTCGCGCGGGGAGGCGGGGAGGCCATGTCCATTGCCGTGCGCATTGCCCGCGCGGCGACCGGCCGGGACCGGGTGGCCTTTTGCGGCTACCACGGCTGGTGCGACTGGTATCTGGCGACCAATCTGGAAGGCGCGCACGGCCTGAACGAGCATCTCCTGCCGGGCCTTGATCCCGCGGGGGTTCCCAAGGCCCTGGCCGGAACGGCCCTCCCCTTTCGCTACAACCGGCCCGAGGAACTGGCCGCCATCGTCAAGCGCCATGGCCCCGAGCTCGCCGCCGTGATCATGGAACCGTTGCGCTCGGCATTGCCGGCGCCGGGTTTCATCGAGGAAGTGCGGCGTCTCGCCGACTCCTGCGGGGCGGTTTTCGTGGTGGACGAGGTGTCGGCTGGATTTCGTTTCTGCACGGGTGGAGCGCACTTGCGCTATTTTCCCGTCATGCCGGATATGGCCGTTTTCGCCAAGGCGATGGGCAACGGTTACGCCATCTCCGCCGTGATCGGCCGTGGCGAGGTCATGGAAAACGCCCAGAAGACCTTCATCTCCTCCACCAATTGGACCGAACGCATCGGGCCGACGGCCGCCCTGGCCACCATCGCGAGGCATGAAGCGCTGGATTGTTACGACCGGTTGGCCGCCATGGGCGTCCGCATAAAACAGGGCTGGGTCGAGGCCGGAGCGCGCCACAAGTTGACCGTTCGCGCCGACGGCATGGACCCGGCGCCTCATTTTTCCATCGAACACGAACGGTTCCCCGAGCTGAAGGCGTATTTCGTCCAAGGCATGATCGACCGGGGGATGCTTGCCTCGAATCTCTGCTACCTGACGGCGGCGCACACCGACGACCATGTGGCGGCGTATCTGGCCGCCTGCGACGACGTGTTCGGGTTGCTGGCCGACGCCCTGGACCGGGGAGACCTGGACCGTCGTCTTCGCGGAGCCCCCTCGGCCGTGGGCTTTCAAAGGCTGGCCTGAGCATGACGCTTTGCATCATAACGGCCCGGGGAGGCTCCAAACGCATCCCCCGCAAGAATATCCGTCTGTTCCACGGCCGGCCCATGATCGCTTGGCCCATTGCCGCCGCGCTGGCTTCGGGCCTGTTTTCCACCGTCCTGGTCTCCACCGAGGATGCGGCCATCGCGGAAACGGCCCGGCAGGCCGGAGCCTCCACGCCATTTCTCCGCCCCGCCGCCTTGGCCGACGATTACACCCATGCCCATGTGGCGGCCCGGCACGCCTTGACGCTTGCCCGCGACATGCTGGGCGATCAGGATCCCTACTTTTGTCATCTCTATCCCTGCACCCCCTTTCTCGACGCGGCCTTGTTGCGCCGCGGCTACGAGGCCATGCGGCAGGGACGCTTCGACAATCTGTTGACCGTCACCCGCCTGGGTTTTCCCGTGTACCAAATGTTGCGGCGCACGCCCGAAGGGGCGCTGGATCCTTTTTTTGAACCGTCCCTGGCCAACGCGCGTTCCCAGGACATGCCGACGGCTGTTTTTGATCTCGGTTGGATGTATTGGTACCGCACGGAGCATTTTCTCACGCATGATCCAGCGGTGACCGACCGTACCGGTTCCATTGAGGTTCCCAGCGCTTTCGCCGTGGACATTGATGAAGAGGAGGACTGGGACAGGGCGGAGACTCTTTTTGCCGCGTTCCACGACGCTGGCCAAGCCTTGACAAAAGACTGACGGGAGCCTCCTTCCTTCGTCAGCCGCAGGAAAACGCCATGCCTACGCAACAGCCCACGTACAGTTTGATCACCGATGCGGTTTACGGCTATCTGCGCGCCGATCCCATCCCTTCGGACGAGGCGCTTCGGCGATATTACGAGGAAGAATTCTACGAGCGCTACAAGGCCTTCAACGACTCCAGCCTTGAAACCCAAACCCGGCAAAAGGAATTCCACGACTGGCGCTGGGGGGACATGCTCGACATGGCCAAGCGCCACTTCGCCCACGATCCGGAGCGCAAGCTTCACGTTTTCGAAATCGGCTGCGGCTTTTGTCAGGCGCTGGAATACCTGGCCGACCGGGGTTGCGAGGTGGCCGGCGTCGAATACGCCCAGTCGGCCGTGGATTATGCCCGATCGCGCGGCCTGAACGTCATCCAGGGCGGCGTCAACGACCTGTGCGGCCACGAGCGCCGCTATGACGTGGTCCTGCTTGTGGATGTGCTGGAACATCTTCCCCGGCCCGCCGAAACATTGGCAATCATACGGGACCATCTTCTCGCCGCGGATGGCCTGCTTATCATCGACGTGCCCAATGACGCCAACCCTCTCCAGGACGCGGCCGTCAAGACGCATCATTTGGAGCCGTGGTGGTTCGTCCCGCCGCACCACCTCAACTATTTCTCGCCCCAGACGCTGGCCGCCCTCGTCGCGGCCTGCGGTTTCGAGGTGCGCGAGTGCGAAACGACGTTTCCTCTCGAACTGTTTTTGCTCATGAATGATGTGTATGTCGGGAATCCAGCCTTGGGCGCCGCGTGCCACGAAAAGCGCGTCAACTTCGAACGCAATATGCGCCGGCATGCCCCGGGAGCGTTGCACCAACTGTACGCCAAGCTCGCCGAAATCGGCATCGGCCGCCAGATCGTCCTGAGTTGCGCATCCCGAAGCGGGGCATCCCATGGTTGAGACGCCATCTCGTCCCAAATGCCTGCTCGTTTTCCCGACCCCCATCGCCACCATCCCCACCGGGCTCACGTATGTGGCCAAGCGGTTCGCGGCCAATGGTTTTGACGTCAAAACCTACGTCAACTCCTTTGGCCACTACCGGGACCACCAGGCGATCCTGGACGAGATCGTGATCCCCTTTGCGCCGGCCGTTGTGGGGGTTTCCTACGGAACCTTCAACATCCCGGAAGTCTATCGGCTGCAGCAGGCCTGCCGCCAAGCCGGGTATCCCGTTCTGGCGGGGGGGCCGCACCCCACCATCCTGCCCGAGGAGGCGCTCGGCCACGGCGCACAGTATGTCATTCGGGGCGAAGGGGAGCTGGCTATCGACGATTTTTGCCGCTTCTTTTTCCAAGGCGAACGTCCCGAGGATTTGGCCGGCGTCCGTTCCTTGTCCTATGTGGATGGGGAGGGCCGCGTGCACCACAACCCCAAGGCTCGGCGCATCATGAACACCACCGAGCTGGGCGATATGGACACCGCGAGCTTCGACCTTGATCCGTTCCGAACGGCCGATGGGAACATCAAGGGATTCAACGTCATATCCGCCGGTCGCGGCTGTCCGTTTCGGTGCGGCTACTGTTCCCACAGCCACTGGTATGCGTTGGGCCGGCGGGATATGGACGCGGTCATCGAGGAAATGGTGCGCAAGCACGAGCGCTATGGCATTACCAATTTCTGGATGTCCGATGAAACTTTTACCGTTCACAAGGATCGCTTGCTCTATTTTTGCGATCGCTTGCGCAAGGAGCGTCTCCCGTTCACGTGGATGGCGGGGACTCGGGTGGACTGCGTCGACGAGGAAATGCTCGTGGCCATGCGCGACAGCGGCATGTTGCAGATCACCTATGGGGTGGAGAGCGCGGCCGAAGAGACGTTGCGTAAAATCAACAAAGGATACTGCGCAAAGCAGGCCTACGACACCGTGGAGACAACCGGCCGGCTGGGCATCCGCATGTACATCAACCTGATGACCGGATTCCCCTGGGAAACCCCGGAACATGTGAACGACGACATCCGTTTCATCAAGACGGTGGATCGCTGGGTGAACTGCTTCCAACTCTACGGGGCCGTCATTCCCTATCCCGATACTCCGATCTACGAAGACTACCACGAGCAATTTGGTTTCACGCAATGGTGGTTGCAGGAGAAATACCAACAGGCCGGCATGGTCATTTACCAGAACGTCCAGAATCCCTATGCGGTCAGTTCGTATTTTCAGCGCAACCTGTATGACGACACCTACGTGGCGCGGGATTACTTTTTCCGATTTTCACCCGAGTACAAGCGGGCCGTTCGCCGCATGGGACGTCTCATCGGCTGGAAGGCCATTCAGGCCCAGAACGCCTTCCTTCCGAAACAATTGGGCCTTTATGCCTTGGGGCTTCTCTCCCAGGGGTGCGAGACCCTTTTCCCAGGCTTGGAGCAGGCTACCCTCGGGAAATTATTTCGAAAAAACACCTTGCATGAACGGCGGCTGACCGGCCTTTTCCTCAAAAAATAATGCCGTCCGCGGTTGTGCGGCCTGGACCTGGCAAGGCCGCACGAAGTGGACAACCCTTTGAAAACAAACTACTCCCTTAAAAAAAATGACGAAATCTCCCTTGAGGAGGCGGGCATGCCCCAACCCTTTTATAGCAATATTTTGATTACCGGAGGGACTGGTTCCTTTGGCTCCCAGGCCGTACGCACGATCGTCGAACGCTATGAGCCCAAACGGCTTGTCGTTTTTAGCCGCGATGAGTTGAAGCAATACGAGATGTCCCAAAGACTCACCGGCGAAAAATACAAGTGCGTGCGCTACTTTCTCGGCGACATTCGGGATCTTGAGCGTTTGAATCTTGCTTTCCGCGATGTGAATCTCGTCATCCACGCCGCCGCCTTGAAGCAGGTGCCCGCGGCTGAATATAACCCTTTCGAGTGCATCAAAACCAACATTCTGGGTTCGCAAAACGTTATTAACGCGGCGCTCAACAATAACGTGGATAAAGTGCTGGCGCTTTCTACGGATAAGGCGGTCAATCCTCTGAATCTCTACGGCGCAACCAAGTTGTGTTCCGACAAACTCTTTGTCAATGCCAACGTCTATGCCGGAAACAAACCCACCAAGTTTTCGGTTGTGCGCTACGGGAACGTTATCGGCAGCCGAGGGAGCGTCATTCCCTTGTTTCTGCGCAAGCGGGCCGAAGGGCGTTTGCCCATCACCGACCCGCGGATGACCCGCTTTTGGATCACACTGGATCAGGGCGTTGCCTTTGTGCTGTCTTGCATCATGAACATGCGCGGCGGCGAAATTTTCGTGCCCAAAATCCCGTCCATGAAAATCATCGATCTCGCCAGAGCCTTGGCCCCGGAGTGTGAATTGGATATCGTGGGCATTCGTCCGGGAGAAAAGCTGCACGAGACGATGATACCGCAAGGCGAGTCACGCAATACGTACGACATGGGTTCCTACTACGTCATTCTGCCATCATTCGACTTTATCAAAGACGTCAAGGATAATTATCTTTCAGGAAAGCCCGTGCCTGATGACTTTGAATACAATTCCTTGGACAACAAGGACTGGCTTTCCATAGAACAACTCAAAGAAATCAGTTCGTTGCAGTGATCTCGTACGGACGCCAGAAGATCGACCAAGAGGACATCGCCGCCGTCCTCTCGGTTTTGACCTCGGACTGGCTGACCTGTGGCCCCATGGTGGAGCGTTTCGAACACGCCATGGCCGAAAAATGCGGCGCCGCCCACGCCATCGCCGTGTCGAACGGCACTGCGGCCCTGCACGCCGCCTTCCAGGCCTTGGGCGTCGGGCCGGGCGACGAAGTGATCGTCCCCGCCATCACCTTTGCGGCCACGGCCAACGCCGTGCTGTACTGCGGGGGCGTTCCGGTCTTCGCGGACGTCGATCCGGACACCCTGCTTCTCGACCCGGACAGCGCCCGAGCCGCCCTTACGCCACGCACCCGGGTCCTGGCCGGCGTGGACTATGCCGGCCAGCCTTGCGATTGGCCGGCGCTGCGCGCCTTGGCCGAGACCAACGGCTTGTCCACCCTGGCCGACAGCTGCCATGCCTTGGGCGCGGCCCTGGGCCAAACCAGGGCCGGAACGTTCGCCGACGTCAATATCTTCAGCTTTCATCCCGTCAAATCCATCACCACGGGCGAGGGCGGCATGGTGCTCACGGATCAGCCGCGTCTCGCCGACCTCGCGCGCCGTTTCCGCAACCATGGCATAACCACCACGGTCCGCGAACGCGAACATGACGGCCTGTGGCGCTACGATATGGAAACGCTGGGCTTCAATTATCGTCTCAGCGACATCCAGTGCGCGCTTGGACTCAGCCAGCTCGGCAAACTCGACGCCTTTCTGGCTCGACGCGAAGAAATCGCGGCGCGCTACGACGCGGCCTTTTCCGGTACCCCGGTTCAGCCCCTGGCGGACGCGCCGGCCTTGTCCATGCGCGCCATCTCTATGTCGTGCGCATTGCCGGGCGGGACCGCGTTTTCAAGGCCATGCGCCGGCGCGGCTTCGGGGTTCAGGTCCACTATCTTCCGGTGTATCGCCATTCCTATTACCGGCGGCGCTTCGGCGATCTTTCCGGTTCCTGCCCCATGGCGGAGCGGGTTTTCCCTTCCATCCTCACCTTGCCGCTCCATCCCAGCCTCACCGACGACGACGTGGACGCCGTCATTCGAGGCTTGCTGGACTGTCTCGCATGACCGAATCCTGGCACGACACGATCGTCCTCGGCACAGCCCAGCTCGGCATGTCTTACGGCATAGCCAACACCACCGGCCGTCCCTCCGAGGAGCAGGCGCTGACGCTTCTGCAAAGCGCCGCAGCGGCAGGCCTGCGCACCTTTGATACGGCCTGGGGGTATGGGGACAGCGAAACCTTGCTGGGGCGGCTTCTCCCCCGGATCTACCGCCCGGACACCGTTCGTCTCATTACGAAGTTCTCGCTGCAAAACCTGGACGGATCGCCCGCCAACGCTGCGGACAGACTGCGGCGCGACTTGGAAGCAACCTTGACGCGCCTTGGGGTGCCCCGCCTGGAAGCCCTGCTTTTGCACCGTGAAGGCGATTTGCCCGCCTTTTCTGGAGCGCTTGCGCCGGTATTTGCGGATTTTCTCCGGCAAGGCCTTGTCGGACGGCTGGGCGTCTCGGTCTACAGTCCGGCCCGGTGCCTGGAGGCGCTCGCGTCACCGCTGGTGGGCGCGATAGAGTTGCCGGCCAACATCCTGGACCGACGTTTCGAACGGGAAGGGGTTTTCGAGCTGGCGCGGCGAAAGGGTGTTGCGCTTTATTTGCGAAGTGTTTTTTTGCAAGGTTTGTTAGTGATGCCCCTGGCGGCCCTGCCGTCCCGTATGGCCCATGCTGCGCCCTACCTTGAACGCTTGCGGCGCTTGTGCCAGGATCTCGATCTTGCTCCCGCCTCCGCCGCGCTTCTTTTTGTTCGGGAGGCCTATCCGGGCAGTCATATTCTTTTCGGAGCCGAACAGGCCGACCAGGTGTCGCACAACATGCGAATTCTTGCCGGCCCCTCCCCGGCCCCTCTGGTCGCTCTGGGGAAAAAGCTCTTTCACGATGTTCCCGAAGCCGTGCTCAACCCGTCCCTGTGGCCGGCGGCGACCGCCTGAATTCCACGCTTCGGCCAGGAGAACTCTGCTGTGACACGGCGTTCGCAGTGTGGCGGGCAACCGACCTTAATCATCCGCGCCGACGGTATCCGGGGTTTGGGCAGCGGACATGTCATGCGCATGATCGCCTTGGGCCAAGCCTGGCGGGGGCTGGGGGGGCGGGTCGTCTTCGTCAGCGCATGCGCGGCGCGCGCCTTGCGCAAGAGGCTGTGCGTCGAGGGCTTCGTTGTCTGCCAACCGCCAGCCATCCACCCCGATCCTCGTGATCTTGCCTTTCTCCTGCGCCTGGTCAGGGAGCAGGCCGCCACGGCCCTGGTCCTGGACGGTTACCATTTCGGCCTCGACTACCAACAAGCCTTACGCCGCGCGTCCGTCAGAACGCTCAAGGTCGACGACGCGTTGCCGCCGGACGCCTGTGCGTGCCACTTCCAGCTTGCGCCCCTGGCCCAAGGGAATGCTTCGTCACCGGAGTGCCGCCTTTTGGTGGGCCTGGATTTCGTCCTGCTGCGCTCGGAATTTTTGTCCGACGCGGTCAGGCCCGCGCGGGACCGCCCCCGTGGTCTTTCCCAAGGGCTGTTGACCATGGGCGGCGAGGACCGGCCGGGGTTCTCCCTGCAACTGATGACCGCCCTTGGTCCGTGCCTGCCAACGGGTTTGCAGCTCGCCGTTTTGAGTGGGCCCATGAATCCCCGCCTGAAACAGCTGCAGGAACGGGCGGCGGCTTTTCCCGCGCTTTCCGTCCTTGCCTCCACCCAGGACATGCCCAGGCTCTTGGCAACAAGGGACATCGTCATCGGCGCGGGCGGCGGGACCTGTTATGAAGCCGCCTTCCTCGGCGTTCCTTCTCTCGTTTTTGTCACGGCGGACAATCAGACAAAAGCCGTGGACGCCTTGGCGCAACAGGGGCTCGTGGTTGCCGGGGGCGATTTGCGCCGCATGGACGTTTNGGAGGCTTCGACGAGCGTTCTGTCCTTTCTTGCCGACGCCGCCTTGCGGGAACGGGTGCGTCGNGNCGGGCTGGCTCGGATTGATGGACGTGGCGCCTGGCGCGTGGCGCGCCTCTTGGCAGGCAATGAGGAGGCGTTTGCAGAAACGGAATGTGCTGTTTAAACGCCCGGGGCGACGTCACCCCGGGCAGCCTTCCTGAAGGCTGTGCCCCAGGCGGCGCACAAGATCGTCCATGACCGCTTCCACATCATGCAGCACGTGGGCTAGGCCGTGGACAAGGTCCGCCGGCAAGAACATCGCGAACTGCTCCGCCAGGAAGACGAACGCCTCAAGGGCACCAAGTACATCTGGCTTTACCGGGAAGAGAACCTGCCGGACAAGCACCGACCGACCTTGGAAGCCCTGAAGGCCACGAACCTGAAGGTGGCCAAGGTCTGGGCCATGAAGGAAAGCCTGTCCGGATTATGGAATTACCTCAGCGTCGGCTGGGCCAAACGGTTCATGAAACGCTGGCTGACCTGGGTGAGGAAGTCAGACCTGATCCCGATGCGCAAGGTCGGGGAGATGCTCTCCCGGCATCTGGACAACATCCTGACCTTTTGCCGGCATCGAATCACCAACGGCGCGGCCGAGGGTCTCAACAGCAAGATCATGGCCATCAAGCGCAGGGCGTGCGGTTACCGGAACCGGGAGCACTGCAAGACCGCCATTTACTTCTTCTGCGGCGGCTTGGATCTCTATCCCAAGCAGGCATGAGTACGGTTACCCACGGAAAACCCGGAAGGACCTGTTTTTTTGGTTTTTCAATGCCATTAATGCCATTGGCTGTTTCGGGCGGGGAAAACGTTCTGAGGGCATTCTGGGGCCAATTTGAGGGGGCTGGGGGCTTCCCTTCCGAGAGCTCGGAGGGCGTCGTGTTTTTTGCGGGTTTGCCGATTCCTCGTCGGCGTTGCTGTGCCTATATATTCTATCAGGAAAGTCTTTTTTATGAGCGGATCGTGCCCTTAAGGCGCTTTTTTTTTGATTTGGTTTTAAGTTGGCTAGGATGGGGCATTTCGCGGAATGGAAAAAAGAGTACGTGCAGCAGGGTTGGCGGAAGACCTGTTGCAATGGAGGGAA
>JGI20225J20221_1000968_pt1 | contig 15905 bp, 10 predicted proteins | sample BioMet4_FD_20221 | JGI IMG/M metagenome (IMG submission 20221) | reverse complement strand
TATGCCGACTCTGCTATTGACCGATTGAACAAGCATTATTTAAAACATTATCGGAACAAACGCAATGTTATGACCTTAACGGGGAATGGCATTTCTAACGAAATTAATTGGTGGAACGGACTGGTCGATACCGATTATTATGTTATTCTGGATATTAGAAACGAAGCTGCTGTAGCTTTTCTGGCATTAAAGCAATGGGATAATTATCAATATAACAATACTGCTTATTCACGGCTTTATAAATTGGTAAGTGAGGATTATTCGCTCGAGGAATATTGCCGTAATCTGGAGCATTCTACCAACAACAAAGTGGTGGCAGTTATTTTATTTATATTGATTCTGATTGTCTTTTTTATAGGATATTATCTGCTCTATATCCGCAAACGATTAATAAACAGATGGAACCTTGAACAAGTGCTCGAGATTAACAAACAGGTTCTGAATTCAACCTTAACGTCAAACGATATTCCCCGTAGCATTGTAGATAATTGCTTTGACGGAATAAACGAATTGCTTACTATTGATATGTTAAGCATCGGAGTTTATAATGAAGATAGTCATAGACTAGAATTTGCTTATTATCCCCATCAGATGGAATGGAATGATACTTCTGTTGAAATTCAGGGAGAGCATGAAACACTGACCGAAGTAATGCAACGTTGCTTCGATTCGCAAAAATATGCTGCAGGGAAATTACAGTCAATACCGTTTTATGATAATAATCTGTATGATATATATGTGCAGGCACTTCCGTTGATGGTTGAAGTAGGAGAGACTTCCCGTTGTGTTGGCGTTCTTGCCTTCTCCAGACAAAATGATGAAGAACGTGAAAGCAATCGTTTGCTTATTGAATTGATAACCAATTATGTGGCAATTGTGGTGTTTAATGCTGTTGTGAAACTTGCTACAAAGTACAGAGATATTGAATCGGCCGAAGAAGATACTTACAGGGCTTCGTGGGAAGATAGCTTATTGCACGTGCAGAATATGGTGCTCGACAACTGCCTCTCTACAATAAAACACGAAACTATTTATTACCCAAGCAAAATAAAGAATATAATAGATAAGCTAGCTAAGAAATCATTCACTCCTGAGGAGGAAAAAGAAAATATTCAAACCATCAGTGAACTGATCGATTACTATAAAGGTATATTTAATATTCTAAGTTCCTGTGCTGCAAAGCAGTTGGAGGAAGTAACATTCCGCCGTGGAAATGTAGAAGTGGATGAATTGGTAATACATGCGCAGAAATATTTCCGGAAAATGAGTAAACGACTGCAAAGTTCCGTAACTTTCCACGCAGAAAGCTGTAGTGAAAAGGTTATCGGGGATGTAATTCAATTAAAATTCCTGTTAGAGAACTTAATTGAGGAGTGCCTTACTGTTCCTGAAGATGGAGAAGTAATCCTTGAAGCCAAGGCAGATGGTGAGTATATTCGTTTCTTGTTTACAGACAGGAGAAGAGAGAAAACTGTAGAAGAACTTAATCAGCTTTTTTATCCCGATTTGGCCCGCATGACAGCTTCTGAGGATGGTACGCTAAAAGGAACCGAATATTTGATATGCAAACAGATTATCCGCGACCATGACGAGTTTGCAGGTTTACGTGGTTGTAGAATAAATGCGGAGCCATCACCGGAGGGAGGGTTTACCGTCTACTTTACTATACCAAAACGTAAAGTAAGCTTAGTTAAAACAAAAGGAATAAACAAAGAAAAGCAGTAGAGCTTTTTGTAAAATAGTGTAGAGTAAAATAAAATAAGGTGTACACCTTTTACACATGAAGTGTAGGCCATTTTAAAAAGAAATAAAGAATAAACGTATTAAATATAGTATAAAGAAACAATGGAAGATAAGAAATTTAAAGTTATCATTGTAGAAGATGTAAAGCTGGAGCTTAAAGGAACTGAAGAGATATTTCGTCACGAAATACCCAATGCCGAAGTAATTGGTACAGCGATGACCGAAAAAGAATTCTGGCCGCTGATAGAGGTTCAGGTGCCCGACATGGTTTTGCTCGATCTTGGGTTAGGAGGTTCAACAACCATTGGTGTAGATATCTGCAAAAACCTACGTAAAAAGTACAAAGATGTAAGGGTCTTGATTTTTACAGGCGAAGTGCTCAACGAAAAACTGTGGGTGGATGTACTTAATGCGGGAGCGGACGGAATTATTCTGAAGACAGGAGAACTGCTTACCAAGACAGATGTTCAGGCTGTAATGGATGGAAAAAAACTGGTCTTCAATTATCCTATTCTGGAAAAGATTGTAGATCGTTTCAAGAAGTCAGTAACCAACGATGCTTTGCGTCAGGAAGCTGTAATAGACTATGATATTGACGAATATGATGAGCGTTTCCTTCGCCACCTTGCCTTAGGATATACCAAAGATATGATTGCCAATCTGAAAGGTATGCCTTTCGGAGTAAAATCTTTGGAGAAACGACAAAATGACTTGGTTGCACGTCTGTTTGGCCCCGGTGAACGGGTAGGAGTGAATGCCACTCGTTTGGTAGTTCGTGCACTTGAACTTCGTATCATAGATCTTGATAATCTTGAAGCAGATGAAGAATAAATTGCGAATGCCTCACCCGGCTACCATGTTTTTACTGCTCACCGTAGCAGTTGTCATGCTTTCGTGGATATTTGATATCTACGGACTTCGCGTGATTAATCCTCAGACGGGTGAAGTTATCCGCGCACAAAGTCTTTTAGGTCCCGAAGGAATCCGCTGGTTACTGCGTCATGTGGTGACAAACTTTACCGGATTTGCTCCTTTGGGTATGGTAATGGTGGCCATGTTTGGTGTAGGTGTGGCAGAGCATTCAGGTTTTATAGGAGCTTGTATAAGAAGAAGTTTGAGAAAACACCCCAGTCAAGAGGGGGTAATCCTAGTCGTAATCCTGCTTGGAGTTATTTCAAATATTGTGGGAGATGCAGGATATATAATTCTTATACCAATTGCTGCTACACTGTTCCAGTCGGTCAAACTACATCCCGTAGCAGGAATAGTAACCGCATACGTATCCGTAGCATGCGGATTTAGTGCAAATCTGTTTGTTAGTACACTCGATCCTATTCTGGCTCGAATAACCCAAGAAGCAGCTGCAAACATGACTACTTATCAAGGAAACATAGGTGCACTGTCGAACTACTATTTCATGTTTGTCTCTACGTTTGTTGTTACAGCAGTAATTTACTTTATTACAAAAAAGAGTCTTTTACCAAAGTTAGGCGAATACACTGGGCATGCACCTTATGATAATTATAAATCGCTCACAAAAAAAGAGCAACGTGCATTAATAATATCTCTCGGAGCCGGATTTATTTATACGCTGATCATTGTTTTGGCAACCTTTTCTCCATGGGGAATTTTGAGAGGGATAACTGGTAGTTTAACTCGCTCTCCATTTATTTTTGGAGTATTATTCCTTATATCCTTTGGCATTGGCTTAATGGGAACCATCTATGGTTTTGCATCCGGACGCTACCGCAGAGATTCTGACGTAATAACCGGACTATCGCACCCTATGCAGTTGCTGGGGGTGTATTTTGTTATTGCCTTTTTTGCGGCACAGATGTTTGCTTGTTTCGAATACTCCCGTCTGGACAAATGTCTGGCTATTATGGGAGCAAACCTTCTGACATCAATTCACACAAATAGCTTTGTTACTTTGCTGTTATTTATTCTATTTACAACGGTAATAAACCTCATCATGGTTTCTGCAACGGCAAAGTGGACCTTTATGGCCTTCATCTTTGTTCCGATGTTCGCCGCAATGGGAATAAACCCCGACTTAACCCAGTGTGCTTTCCGTATTGGAGACAGTGCCACTAATGCAATTACGCCGTTCTTGTTCTATATGCCTTTAATTCTGGCTTATATGCAGCAATACGATAAACAGGCTAATTACAGTTCCTTACTGAAATATACCTGGCGCTATTCGCTTGCTATATTAGTATTCTGGACAGCCTTTTTCGTCGTTTGGTATTTACTCAATATTCCGTTGGGAATCTGATAAAACTTTCTTCCTTTCTGAAAATCAAGCATAAGCTGATCAACAATAACTTCCGGGTCGAGTGCACTGATACGAATGGTGTGCTTTCCCGGAATGTTTATTTTATGAAGAGTAGTGTTCAGCGATTGATTTCTCAGTACATTTATTTTCCAAGGCTCTGTGCGGAATCCGGTTTTGTAAGAAACAACCTGCGGCTTTTCATCGTCTATGGAAACAGCATAACGGATATCACCACCATTTACCGGATGACCGGGTATTAATGCAACTTTTAAAGACACTTCTCCGGTAGAAGTTGTGTAAACATCATAAGTAATTTCACCATTCTGTGGAAGAGAAACAGCTTTAGCACTGTGACCTAATCCCTGAATAATCTGAGTTCCCTTTGATGCCGATTTATAATCTGCTGCATTACAGGCAATCATTCCATTTGCTTCGGTCATTATGCCGGGAGCTAGATTCTGCGTGCATACGTTTAACTGGTACATTTTATCATCTACAGTCAACAAGCAAATACCTAGGAAATCATCAGTAATTTGTTTCCAGTCGGCACTGACTACTAATTTTTTCTCAAACTTTAGCGTTGTATCTACCTCCTTAATCTTTAACCATTCCGGAGCCTTTTCCACTTTCCATTCAGTTGGTTTATCACTTCTGTTGAATAACGATATAAACGTTTGATTATTCGCACCACGTACCAAAGTTATAAGATTAACCGGACATTCCATTTCCAATGGGATACTGTCGCCCTCTATCCAAACCAAAGCCGGAGCAGATGACTGGGAAAGTATTTTATCAGGTAATACAGAAGGTTGGAAAACCGGTAGATTACGAGGCTTCATATCTATCATCTTGTTCCACTTAGCATCCTGGATATCTGTATTGTAAGTCTGCGCCATTTGAGCAATCTCATTGAACGCTTTGGTGCTTAAGTTAGCATATTCATTAGCTGCAAGCAATTTGTAGCGGGCAAAAAGGCGGGCTTTTTGTGCATACAAAAGTTTATGATTCATAGCAGCGGCACTACAAACGGGATATTGAACAAGTTCAAAATATGCTTCACGTTGTTCAACTGGTATTTTCTCACCAATTTCTTTCACTCTATTTGCCAGAACAGAGTATTCATTTGCACGTTTCTGTAACTCATCACCAAAAACAAACGGATTGAATTCCGTATCAATTACCGGAGTTTTATTTCCAGGAACGGATGGTTCTTCCACTCTGCTCCAGCCCATGTGTTCCGGTTTACGAATATCAGCCAACTGATAATATTTATCCATCAATGGAGTCAGTTCACTTCCAGCTTCAGAACCGAATTCTCTTGTAAGCCAGTTCTCTAAATGCTGAGAAATATTGTTTGGATGAACATTATTAATGTTCCATGCCAAATCCATAAAGAATTCANTATCATATTCNCCCGGTTTAATATCGCCTACATTTAGAATCCATAGTTTTTGTGCNCCATAATCCCAGGCACGTTTCATTTCTGTATAAATCTGAGCNGGTGAAGTAGTACAAAGCCACAAATAATCGTGCGGACGTCCCCAATAAGANATATGATAATAAACACCTGATCCACCTTTTCTCTTTCTTTCCTGCTCATTACTAAGTCGGGTTATGTAACCATAGTTATCGTCGCACCATATCAATGTTACATCATCCGGCACTTGTAATCCATTATCATATACACTTAATACCTCTTTGTATGGCACAAATACCTGAGGCACTTTAGTTACATCGGCATTAACGTAACGAGATAATAAGTTTCTCTGATCCTGAATTACCTGATTTAAAGCTTTGGTATGCTCATCCAGCGTTTTTACTCCCTGCATCTGACCGTCGTGAACCCCTCTCATTCCAATCGTATAGATGTTCTCTGACTGGCCAACCTTTTTTAGTCGTTCTGTCCAGTAAGATATAATAGAATCTTTATTAGTAAGATAATTATATTGACCGTATTTCTTAGCATCCCATTCTCCGGCACTATTTCTCATCAATGGTTCACAATGAGAAGTTGCCATGACAATTCCATATTTATCGGCCATTTCTTTTGTACCATNTACAAAATAAAACGGAACAGTACATTCGTGCATAGCNGGCCAGATGGTATTTGCACGAAGGCGCAACAATAATTCAAATATTTTAGCGTAGGTTTTTGGGCCAATCTCACCTTTTACANGAGTTGCTTCAAAGTTCTTGCTACTCCATGGCATTAATCCCCAATCTTCATCATTCAGGAAAATTCCCCTGAATTGTACAGATGGTTGCTGTACATTCACATAACCTTCGGGAAGACTAAGGCTTTTTTTCTTAGCAGGTGCAGAATCAGCCCACCAGCACCATGGAGAAACACCTATTATACGTGAGAGTTCCAATATTCCGTAAGCAGTACCTCGGTCATCACTGCCCAATACTACAAGGAAAGAATGATTATTCTTCTGAAGAACTTCTATTTTAAATGCTTCCCACTTGTTCTTTATATCTGCTGTAGAAATGTTTTGTTTCTTCAGCCATTCATCAGTTTCTTTCGATTTTCCGATTGTTGCAACAATTATAGCAGCATTATCAAGTGAATTATCAGTTACTGGTTTCTTATCTGATACCTCTTGCATATCCGATAAAAACATCTCCATAGCTGTTTGTACTACCGGCTTTTCATTTTTATTTAAATAGACTGTGTTTGTTTTGCCTTGCATTATTAAAGGAAAGTCTTCGGCAAAGACAGGAGAAAAGGTAGCTTCACAGCAAATAAATAGCAAGAATAGACGGAATATGTGTTTCATGGTGTATAAATTCTCTATTTTAACAAAGGGATATAATAATTTTCAAGAAACAAATATAGTTGTTTCTTTGCTAGCTATGTGACTTTTATCCTATGCAATTTGATGTAAAATCACCTTTTAATAAACTAATAACGAGAAGAGAATCTTTAAAACTAGTTATCTGTTCCAATAGAACCAGATCAATAAAAGCAGAAATCTAACCATAAGCGAATGTTATTCGGATTATTTACTATACTTTTGTTATTTATATATCAAATAAAATGTATCAGCTATGGAACCTATGCATAAAATAAGCAAAGTAAAAATACGTTCTCTGCAGCTGGACGATTATGCCCAACTCTCACAATCATTTACCAGAACATATTCAGATGGAAGCGACGTCTTTTGGTCGCGTGAACAAATAGAAAAGTTAATCACAATTTTTCCGGAAGGACAGATTGTGGTGGTTGCAGACAACAAAATAGTGGGATGTGCGCTTTCCATTATCGTTGATTACGATATGGTGAAAAACGATCATACTTATGCTTCTGTTACAGGACAGGAAACGTTTAACACACATAATCCGGAGGGAAACATTCTCTATGGTATAGAGGTCTTTATTCATCCCGAATTCCGTGGCCTCAGACTGGCCAGAAGAATGTATGATTATCGCAAGGAACTTTGTGAAACGCTGAATCTGAAGGCTATCATGTTCGGTGGTAGAATTCCGAATTATCACAAATATGCTCAGGATTTGCGTCCTAAGGAGTATATACATAAAGTCAGTAAGAAAGAGATCTTTGATCCGGTACTTACCTTTCAGCTATCAAACGATTTTCACGTGCGTAAGGTGATGACTAACTATCTGCCTAATGACGAAGAATCTTGCCACTATGCCTGCCTTTTGCAATGGGATAATATTTATTATCAGCCACCAACACAAGAGTTTGTTCCTCAGAAAACCACTATCAGACTGGGATTGGTGCAATGGCAGATGCGCTCTTACAAAACTATTGACGATGTATTCGAACAAGTAGAATTCTTTGTGGATGCAGTTTCCGATTATAAAAGTGATTTTATTCTTTTCCCGGAATATTTCAATGCACCACTGATGGCAAAATTCAATCATCTGGGTGAATCTCAGGCCATTCGTGAGCTTGCTAAATATACCAATGAAATGAGGAAGCGCTTTATAAACCTGGCAATCAGCTACAACATAAATATTATTACCGGAAGTATGCCGCAGCTTCGTGGAAATGACCTCTACAATGTGGGATTTCTTTGCCGGAGAGACGGTACTTATGAGACTTACGAAAAAATTCATGTTACTCCCGATGAAACTAAAAGCTGGGGACTATCTGGCGGAAAGGTTATTAAAACTTTTGATACCGATTGTGCGAAGATAGGAATACTGATTTGTTATGACGTGGAATATCCGGAACTGACCCGTATCATGGCCGATCAGGGAATGCAGGTACTCTTTGTTCCTTTTCTTACCGATACACAAAACGGTTATTCCCGCGTAAGAATATGTGCTCAAGCCCGTGCAATTGAAAATGAATGCTTTGTAGTTATAGCAGGAAGTGTGGGTAATTTGCCACGCGTGCACAATATGGATATACAATACGCGCAATCCGGGGTATTCACTCCTTGCGATTTTGCATTCCCTACTGATGGGAAATGTGCCGAAGCCACACCAAACACCGAAATGATCCTGGTGTCTGATGTGGATTTGAACTTGCTTAACGAGCTCCATACCTACGGCAGTGTAAGAAACCTGAAGGATAGAAGGAATGACCTTTACGAGCTCAGATTAAAGAAGTGATATAAATGAAGTTAAACATAAGAGTCTCTATTTAATGAACCGGGAAGTATCAACAGCTTTGCGTGATTTTTCCTTGTAATTGCCAAACTTATAACTGAATGAAAGGGTTAAAGCGCGATTATTCATAAGAGTCTTCATTGTGCTGAACTGATCGGCATAATCTATACTGGTTTTGATAAGATTCGTATTGAATAAATCGTCTCCTTTCAAGGTTATTTGTGCATGTTTATTTGCGAATGTCCACCTCAGAGCCGTATTTACATTGTAAGAACGACTCAGATCGTATATTCCCTGAATAGTTCCGTTCTGATAAAATCCAGTAAGCATAAATTTGATATCAGGCTTTGAGGAAACTGTAAATGTATTGTTCATATTTACCATAAAAGAATACCTGCTGCGGTCAAAAGGAATATTGTAGAAATCATTATCCTTTTCACGTTTGTAATAACCTACAACCGTAAGTCGTGAATTAAGAAACTCTTTTACCTTAAACGGAATAACAGTCTGTAATCCGGCTTGCTGCTGATAATTAAAGTTATGATATTTATAAACCAGCGTCAATCTGTCGGGTGACTGATAGGGGAGTTGTATAAAGTAATCGGGTACATGATTGAAGAATGCAGAAAATATATACTTACTTTTCAGAATATATGAAAGATTTGCCTCGTATTCACGTGAAGGTTTTAAATAAGGATTACCTTGCACTTCGACATAACTACTCACATAACTTATTGTATTATTCGTACTCCAGTAAGAGGGATATTGCTTATTACCGGAGAATGATAATTGTAAAATCTTTCCCGGTTTAAGAGTATAGGTAGCATTAAAAGTGGGATAAAGTGTCCACTCATTCCAGACTACAGTTTTATAATGTTCAGCAGCGAGAGAAGCATCAATGGATAGTTTTTCTCCAAAATTCTTATTTAATCCGGCAAAGCCATTGAACGTATGTTCTTTATGTCTGCTGTCCATGGAATTTGTAGGTATATAATCTCCTGTAACGTCATCAAAGTAATACTGGTAACTATTATCGGTAGATGTAGTGTATTGCACACCATAATTTATCCCCCAGCCGGCAGGTAATTTGTGGTTTTGATTAATATAGAGCATCCATTTATTGATCCTTTGTTGATCTTCAGATAAGAAATGAGTGTTTGTGTTATTCATTATACCTGAAAATAGCTGTGAACATGGATTTTTATAGTAAGTGAACTCCGAACCCATCTTCATTCCAAATGATGACTGGTAATCTAGTTTCAGATTATGAAGTTGACTGTCATCGTATTTATTTGCTTTACTTACCTCTGACCCCGTAGTAGCATTATGATAAGATCCGTTTGAAAACTGACCGGAATACACAAAACTTAAAATATTATCTTTTGTAAAAGAGTAATCCATACCTAATCGTACATTATTGTCCTCACTCCTTGAATTCCCATTGGTGATCTGCCTTAGATTATATTCAGTTTCATTGAACAGATGCTTATTAAATCTATCGTTACCAGAGTATTCACGTTCGTTTTTATAATTGTAAAGAATATCTGCCGAAAGCTTTTCAGAGGAGAAAAGTGCACTACCTCTTTCTTCAAAATTCTCATAATGCCTCTGAGTCCATGCAGAATAAAGTTCTCCCACAAGCGAAGTAGCCTGTCCCATACCCGATTTCAAGATCAGATTAATCACAGCTCCACGCACGTTATACCTTGCCGGTGCAGCATACATAACTTCAGCTTTTTCTATCCTCGACACAGGAATGCTTCTTAGTAATGCTGTAAGTTGTTCAGCACTCATGGTACTAACCTTGCCATTTATTATTATATTAACAGATAATCCGGCCAAGGTTAATGAGCCTTGCTGATCCATCACTCCGGGAAGTTCTTTAATAGCATCATAAGCATTCTCAACTGCTAGATTACTTACTATACGTGGCAAGTCATAAATGAGTTTACCTTCGGAAGCCTTAACCATTGGACGTTCTCCTTTAACCATAACCTCGGGCAAATTATGCAGAACACTGTCAATAGCAACGGATGTTGTATCACTAACCTGAGCTTTCATCCCCAAGCAAAAATAAAATAAAAATGTTATCACAAATAATCTTTTCATGTTGTGTTTATTTTGTTTACGCAGCAAAAGTCAGCAAAAAATGAAGACATCTATGTTATCAATTGATTATATAGTGTTATTTAGTCTTATCAAAATGAAGATTGTATATAAGTAATATCTATTTTTGTGAACATGAAATTACCTTTTAAAATAATAGCGTTGTTAATTATCCTGTCACTTACAGGAGTTTTCATTTATCAGGCATATTGGCTGGTAAGCTTTTATCATACCACAAGCAGGCAAACTGATACAAATATTGAAAATGCAATAAAGAATGCTGATCACATTGAACTATTCATGCGTGCCGATCGGTTGAGTACAAAAGAGAATAAACAACGAGTAACGGGTGTAAAAGCCGATGTTCACGGTGAAGTATCTTATTCCACATCATTTAAGAAAGGGGAAGTCAATAAAACTAGCCATATTGTTATAAAAAAAACAATGAGGAAAGACAACGCTATATATGAAAACGAAAGAATTCTTCAAGGTAATAATCTGGTAAATGACAGCATTAATATTGGAAAAGATCAGAATTCCATGGAAGCCATGTTAAGACAAATGCAGCAAGGTTTACATTCGGCAATAGATATTAATGTTGAAGGAATAAATCTTCACGACTTTGATAGTATAATGAATGTTGAACTGAAGAAATATAACCTTAATATTCATCACTATACTCAGATTGTAAATACAAAAACTCATAAAGTACAAGCTTCATCTTTGCCGGCCTATATGGATAAAAAAAAGCTAAAGATGTACGAGCTAAAGTATGATGTTATGGGAGCGCACGCTTATCAGGTTTACACCGAACCTACGGATGGCATGATTCTTAAACAGATGACGGGTATACTTCTTACTTCATTTATAATCCTTGTTATTCTTTCTTTTTCATTCTGGTATCTCATCAAAACAATTCTGATGCAGAAAACAGTAGATGAAATGAAATCGGATTTCACTAATAACATTACGCATGAACTTAAAACTCCCATAGCCATAACTTATGCGGCAACAGACGCATTGCTTAATTTCAATATTATAGACAATAAGAATAAACGCGAAAAGTATCTCCGAATATGTATGGAACAGTTACAAAGACTCAGCGGACTGGTTGAACAGATTCTTTCCATGAGCATGGAGCAGCGGAAAACATTCCGTCTGAATCCAGAAACTATACAGATGAAAGAGCTTGCCGACAATCTGATAGAACAACATAAAATAAAAGCAGATAAACCGGTTAGTTTTACTTTGTCGGTAGAACCGGAAGAGCTCACTATCAATGCCGACCGTGCACATACCTATAATATTCTTAGCAATCTGCTGGATAATGCTGTGAAATATTCTCCAGATAAAGCTGATGTTTCTATTTTTATAGAAGATGAAGGAAATGAACTTTCTGTGAAAGTAACCGATAAAGGAATTGGTATTGCTCCAGAAAAACAGACACATATATTTGATAAATTCTACAGAGTGCCAACTGGCAATCTTCATAATGTGAAAGGCTTTGGTCTTGGCCTTTTCTATGTAAGAACGCTTACCGAAANAATGGGAGGGAGCATTGAGGTGAAGAGTGCTTTGGGAAAAGGATCTACTTTTATATTAAAACTGCCGCAACATGAAAACAACTGAGAAAATAAAGGTCTTACTGGTTGAAGATGAGCAAACGCTTTCAATGATTATTAAAGATACGCTCGAGGAAAAGGAGTTTCTTATCACCACAGCCAAGGACGGAGAGGAGGGATTGCGTCTATTTATGCAGATTAATCCAGATGTATTAGTGGCAGATGTTATGATGCCAAAAATGGATGGATTTGAGATGGTACGTCGTATCCGCCAAACAGACAAGACTACACCAGTACTATTTCTCACAGCTCGTTCAGCCATTAATGATGTTGTTGAAGGGTTTGAATTAGGTGCCAATGATTATCTGAAAAAGCCTTTTGGAATGCAGGAACTCATTGTCAGAATAAAGGCTTTAGTGCGCAGGTCTTTCGTTGAAGAGAAGAAAAATACAATCTTTTCCATTGGTAATTATTCGTTCAATTCTGTCACTCAACAACTTTCATTCTCAGGATCTTCTATTGAATTATCTCATCGGGAATCAGAAATATTAAAACGCTTTTGTGATAATAAAGATGAAGTAGTAAGCCACACAGGACTTTACTGTATTGAACTTTGGGGCGATGATAGGTTTCTGTAATTCTCGTAGCTGTACAAAGTTTTCTACCAAAACTGCGCCACAAAAACATATCCAAAGATCGAAAGAATTCGTATAATAAATATTCGGAGGAATTGGATATAAGTTTTATGTAAACTAATAAAAGGATGAAAACTGATTTTTTAAGATCAATCATCCTTTAATTATTATATACCTGATTGGGATAGTTTATCCATTCACTTTCTGTAATCAGAAAGGAATTGTGCGACCGCATCTGTCAAAGGATTGCTTAGTCAAGCCTTTTATAGCACTAAGCGGACATGTTGCAACGTCTGCTCCAACTTCAATACATTGAATAATATGTTGAGTGTGTCTTATTGAGGCAGCAAGTACTTGAGTTTTGAATCCGTATAGCGAATACATTTCAACTATTTTGCGAACAACATCAATTCCATCGCTACAGATGTCGTCCAATCGGCCAACAAAAGGAGATACGTATGTGGCTCCGGCCTTTGCAGCCAATAAAGCTTGTCCTGGAGAGAAAACAAGCGTGCAATTTGTACGGATTCCCTTACCTGAAAAGTGCTTAATAGCTTTTATTCCATCTGCAATGCATGGAACTTTCACTACAATATGTGGATGAAGAGCTGCTAATTCTTCACCTTCCCTAATCATACCTTCGTAATCTGTAGCAATAACTTCTGCACTAACATCACCATCTACTATATTGCAAATCTCAATATAGTGTTTTTGCTGATTCTCTTTTCCTTTAATACCTTCTTTTGCCATCAGTGAAGGGTTAGTCGTCACTCCATCGAGTACTCCAAGATCATTGGCTTCTCTGATTTGATCCAAATTTGCTGTGTCAATAAAAAACTTCATAGTACAATGCTTTTTTATGGTTTAAGTAACTAATAAGCAAAGCTACAAAACAATACTAAACAGACAAGTGTTTTAATATAATATTTTGGTTATGTATAATATAATTGAGCATTAATTCGTGTAATAGGTTTTGTCTATAATCCCATAGAAAGTATCAATTGGATTTATTTGGATGTAAATAATTTATATAATAGATTTGCTCACAGAAAAATAAAACGTTAAATATTAAAATAAAAATTATGAGATCACTAATTGGAAAAAAGGCACCTAAGTTTACTGCTTCAGCAGTTGTAGACGGAAATAAGATAGTAAATGATTTTTCATTGGCACAATATGAAGGAAATAAATACGTAGTATTCTTCTTCTACCCAATGGACTTTACATTTGTTTGTCCTACTGAATTACATGCATTCCAAGAGAAACTGGAAGAATTTGAAAAAAGAGGTGTAGCGGTAGTAGGTTGTTCGGTAGACTCTGAGTACTCACACCTTGCATGGTTAAATACACCTAAAAAGAATGGTGGAATACAGGGCGTAAAATACCCTATTGTTTCTGACTTCTCAAAATCAATATCAGAAAAGTTCGGAGTACTGGCCGGAGGATATTCTCCTGACGAGGATGGTAATTGGGTATGTAATGGACTACCTGTAGCATATAGAGGATTATTCCTAATTGATAAAAATGGAGTGGTAAGACATTGTGTAATAAATGATCTTCCATTAGGAAGAAGTGTTGACGAAGCATTAAGAGTAGTAGATGCTCTACAACATTTTGAAGAATTTGGTGAAGTTTGTCCTGCAAATTGGTGCAAAGGAAAAGATGCACTAAAAGCCACAGATGAAGGCGTTTCAGATTATTTGAGTAATCATTAATTAAAACAATAAATTGCTATAATGATAATGACATGAATGATTAGGTGAGGGGAAGGCTTGTGAAAGTCTTCCCTTTTTGATCAGCAATCACAATCTGCCTTTAAGTGACTTTTATAGCAAAAAAATAAATTGTATTATAGATCAGATGGAACATAAGGTTAAGGCTGTAAAAGGAGAATAATTTCCATTGCGGGAATTTATGAAAAGCAAACCAGAGTTTAGCAAAACTCTGGTTTGCTTTTTTAAAAAGTACTAGACTAGTTTATGTATCCTTGTACAAAAGATTGCATTCTTCTGTACAAAACAATTAATTCTTTTGTACAGAAGAATTAATTGTCTTGTACAACATCGCATTAATATCCCGCCTGAAGAATAAAAAACTACTCGGGAGATTAAATAAACTCCCGTCGCCTCTTTCCAGAGAGCCGGAGCGGCATTTAATAAACAGCAAAATCACTACATAAATTTTAATTTTGCGAATTTGATCTAGCAATCTAGCAGTAGACTTTAAGTTGTTGTATATAAGCGTTGTATAAGTGCTAGATCAAATTAATTTGATCTAGCGTTGATCTGGCAATCTAACACCTTGTTCCGTTCAGATTTTAATTCTGATATTGGTTGCTTAAAGTGTTGGTTACCGGTTGTGATTCTGTTATTACTCGCAAAAGCGCTTGATCGCTAGATCACTGCTAGATCAAATAGAATTGATCCAGCAGTGGTAACTTGTTTATAATTAGTTTGTTATATGTGTAGCGCTAGATTGCTAGATATAATACGATTTTTTTATTTTCTCCCGCTTTTCTTGAAAACAGATATCGTAATTGGAAGAATCTCTATGATTGCATTTTATTTAGATCAAGCATCTAAGAAAAACTAATCACAATTATAATATTCTGTTTAGTTAATAATTGTTCGCCTAAAAATGTTATATAAAAGTTTCTATATAGCCTTTTTTTTGTAAATTTGCACCTTAATTTTTAGGACGAATAGAAATAACATAAAATATGAGTAAGAGATTTACTGAATATTCTCAGTTTGACCTCTCGCAGGTAAACAAAGATGTACTAAAGAAATGGGATGAAAACGGTGTTTTCGCCAAAAGTATGACAGAACGTGAAGGCTGTCCTTCGTTTGTGTTTTTCGAAGGACCTCCATCGGCTAATGGTATGCCGGGTATTCACCACGTAATGGCTCGCTCCATTAAGGATATTTTCTGTCGCTATAAAACAATGAAAGGTTTTCAGGTTAAGCGTAAAGCCGGATGGGATACTCACGGACTTCCTGTAGA
>JGI20225J20221_1002155_pt2 | contig 15955 bp, 8 predicted proteins | sample BioMet4_FD_20221 | JGI IMG/M metagenome (IMG submission 20221) | reverse complement strand
TCATGGGGTGATGGGGAGTATAAATTTGAACATTCGGCCCTATCAAGGTATGACTTCCTATCGTAATAAGTGCTCCATCGAGGAAAGTACAATTAAAGTTAATAAAACAATGCTCTCCTACAATAATGCCATCACCATAATCGCAATAAAAAGGTGGAGTTATACTCGAACTGTCTGATAGATGAGGAACCAATTGTTTGATGACATTACGATATTCAGGCGAATGAAGATAGGTTTGGCTATTAAGCTGGGCGATTAATTGTTTAGCCTTATCAAGCCGAGCCCGCAGTGTCGGATCCGAAGTATCGGCAAGTAGCCCGCTGCGCATTTTTTGAAATTCGGTAAGCATAATCTTTATCTTTTTGCAAAAGTAATAATAATAATATTATTGTACTTTTGCAGCGTTTAAAAAAATAACGTTGAATTATATGGAAACTGTATTAAGCGGGATTCGCCCAACCGGTAACTTGCATTTGGGCAACTATTTTGGAGCAGTGAAAAGTTTTGTACAAATGCAAAACGAGTACGATTGTTACTTTTTCATTGCTGACTGGCACTCTTTGACGACGTGCCCCAAACCCGAAGATATACAGCGTAGCGTCCGCACTATTCTGGTAGAATATTTAGCCTGCGGTATCGACCCCGAGAAAGCAACTATTTATATGCAAAGCGATGTGAAAGAAATTCTTGAACTATACCTTTTCTTTAACATGAATGCTTACCTCGGTGAATTGGAACGGACAACGACTTTCAAAGATAAAGCTCGCAAACAGCCCGATAACGTTAATGCCGGACTACTGACATACCCGACACTGATGGCTGCAGATATTCTGATTCATAAAGCCGACAAAGTTCCTGTAGGCAAAGATCAGGAACAAAACATGGAAATGGCTCGCCGATTTGCACGTCGGTTCAATACGATATACGGTGTGGAATTCTTCAAAGAACCCCAATCGTTCTACTTCTCGGATAAGGCCCTAAAGGTTCCCGGACTCGACGGTTCAGGCAAGATGGGCAAATCGGAAGGCAATTGCATCTATCTGAAAGATGAGTCCGATGTTATCCGCAAAAAAGTGATGAAAGCCGTAACAGACAGTGGTCCACAAGAGCCCAACAGTCCCAAACCGGAAGTAATAGAAAACCTATTCACCTTCCTCAGCATCGTATCAAACAAAGAGACTTATGACTACTTCAACGAAAAATGGAATGATTGTTCTATACGCTACGGAGACCTCAAGAAAAAGATAGCTGAAGACATCGTAGCTTTCAATACTCCTATTCGCGAAAAGATTCAAGAATTCTCGGCTAACCAAGCACTTCTTGACAAAATTATCAACGAAGGTGCCGACAAAGCCCGCGAACATGTACAAAAAACGATGCGTGAAGTTAGAGAAATAGTAGGGTTCAGAACATACTAAGTCTACCCTATTTATTATAAACCACAACAAAGGAGCATTGCATACACTTGCAAATGCTCCTTTGTTTTTCCAATAAGCTATCTCGAAATTGTTTTTCGGATTCGAGAGGTGAACATTCGCCAACATTCTGAGACTTTCTTATCAGAGCCCAAGAGAAAAAGCCTTGTAAAGCACTATTTTTGTACTATTTTCACCGATCGAGTGTAAACCTGATCAGCATAAGCACATAATCACAGCACCTGCAACACATTGATAAACAGCGAGTATGTTTGTCCTTATCATTTTCAAAACCACATATGGACCTAAAATTGTTGACGTCCATACGTTTTCAAAAAAACTTAAGGACGTCACCGAAAAAACTAACATACGACAATTTTGGGGTTCACCAATAAAGTGAGAGGATGGTGATGTAACATGTGCAGCAAGTATCACAACGATAACCTTCGGGAAAGTATTGCATTTCCCTGCCCACCAATTTTCATCGAAAATGAAGTGCGTATCAAAAAGAAGTGGAGCACACTCGTCTATATACAGACAAGGGCCTCAGCTATCTGTAGGCTGTCGTTTAGAGCGATTTTAAAAGGGGTCTGCTGAAAATAACGTGTCCACGATATGCTCTTGAGCCGATTTTGAGGATTCTTTTCGCTGGCATTGTATATGGTGTATCATTAACATACTGTGCAACAGCACGGTATGGTGTAATACGGAAGTAACAAAGTGTCGTTGTGAATCCATTTTGGTTCATAGTTATAAGCCGCACCAAATCACAAAAGGCCTACATTAAACAAATGCAAGCCTTTTGTGATTTATATAAATTTTAATGAGATGTAGGATGGAATGAATGTTTCCTATCCCATTCGTTTTTCAATTTCTTCTTCTTTAATAATAGTCAGTATATCGTGTCCGTCGGGTGTTAAAGAAGAATTAGAGCAAGAGAATAAATCATCTATAAGAGCGGTAATCTCTTTTGCCGAAAGGATTTGTCCATATACGATAGCTGCGCTTTTGGCTAGTGATAGAGACAAAACGTGATTGATCTCTTTCTTCGCACTATCTGTCTCTTCGAGTGCCGAGTGAACCATACTCTGCACCAATGTAATGGGATTGATACCTTGAGTGTCTGCAGGAACTCCATTTATAGAATAACTTCCTCCGCCTAAATTTGCAAGATCGAAACCTACAGCCCCCAGCTCTTCCATCATCTCTTTCAGAATAGTCTCTTCGGTTGGAGAAAAATGAATCACATCTGGAAATAAGACTCGTTGCGAAACTCCGGTTCGATTTTCTAGCTGCTCCATATAACGTTCATAGAGAATACGAATATGTGCCCGCCGCTGATCAATAATCATCAAACCAGATTTGACGGAAGTGAGTATATACCGTCCTTTGATTTGCATTTGTTGAAGTGCTTCGTCAACTATTTCATTATTGTCTTGATATAATGATGTCGTATCGTTTTCAGAAGCAACCTCCATATCGTCTAATGAGCTTGTTATTTGCTCGGCTTTGCTATCTGCTTTTTCCAATCCCCCATATAATGTTTCCCAATCTACTTTTTGTCGCGAGTAGTTTGAACCGCTTTCTGTAGACTTAAATGGGTTATAGTTTTGATTGATATGCACACTTGGCATCTCTATCGGGATATTATTATCCTGTTCATATACCGGAATATCGGGCATGCCTTCAGTATCGAATTCGATAGTCGGCATGGCATTGAATTTATCGAGCGATTCTTTTACTGCAGCAAGCAATATTTTCCATATAGATGTCTCGTTCTCGAATTTTATCTCGGTCTTAGTAGGATGGATGTTTACATCAATATCGCCTGGATTTACCTCGAAATACAAGAAATAAGGCACCTGCGCATCGGCTGGTATAAGATGATTATACCCTTCCATCACTGCTTTGTGAAAATAGGGATGACGCATGTAGCGCCCATTGACGAAAAAGAATTGTTTCGGACCGCGTTTAATAGCCGATTCGGGCCGCCCTATAAAGCCGGATATGCGTGCCAAAGAAGTCTCTACGTCGAGCGTGAGCAATTGTTGGTCGAGATGTCGGCCAAATACAGCTGCAATACGCTGACGAAATGATTGCTTGGGTAGATGATATAATTCGGCACCATTGCTTTTGAACGAAAAAGAGATATCGGGGTGAACAAGCACGATCCGTTCGAATTCAGTAGTAATATTTGCTAATTCCGTACTGTTGGATTTCAAGAATTTCCTACGAGCGGGAACATTAAAAAAAAGATTTTTGACAGAAATTGAAGTTCCGTCTACACAACTTATGGGAGTTTGGTTTTTCTCAAAAATCTTTTTTTTAATGTTCCCGCAAGGCGCATTATTTGATTTCAAAAAAATGCGCCTTGCGGGAACATTAAAAAAAAGATCATTAACAATGAAATTACTTCCTTTGGAGCATGATATAACTTCTTGACTTTCGATTTTTGAGCCCGCTATAGATATTTGAGAGCCCAACTCTTCATCATCCATTCTAGTCTTTAGCGTGACATGGGCTACTGCAGCAACAGAAGCGAGAGCTTCTCCTCTGAACCCCATAGTGTGAAGTTCGAATAAATCTGCAGCTTTGGATATCTTAGAAGTAGCATGCCGCTCAAAAGCGAGACGTGCATCGGTTTCGGACATTCCCTTTCCATCATCGATTACTTGAATAGAGGTTCTCCCCGAATCAATGACTAATACTTGTATGCTTTGTGCTCCGGCATCAATAGCGTTTTCTACCAATTCTTTGATAACCGACGCCGGACGTTGTATCACTTCACCGGCAGCTATCTGGTTGGCCACGGAGTCGGGCAATAAATGAATAATATCACTCATAATTTTTAGTTCTCCCCAAATTATGTCTTATTTCAGTAAGTCGCGTAATGACTTGCCCTTCATGTCTGGTGTTTCTTCATGAGTAGACTTTAGCTGCTGGTCTGCTTTCTTTGGAATCCAAACGAAAAGGTCATTTTTGCTCTTCGGTCTAATATAGTCGAACCAAGCAAAATTTGCTAATCTCATTTTGTCTTCGGGTAGCTGTTCCATAGGATATAATACCCCAGTAGACTGCGGGCTCATCACCATCTTATTGATTTTCTTATCCTGCATATAAAGATTAAGCAGACTAGTCTCTGAAGTATTCATGAACATCATCGTGCTGTCTTTGTCCAGAGGATAGTATACGACTTCAACATTACTGATTACATCAGCCTTGTCCAATTGTTTGTTCTTGAAATATGCTTTTATTTCTTTTCCGGCTATCTGATTATAATGTATACTATCCATACGTTCTACCGTCAACGCCTGATTGATAACATGTGCCCATTTGATGGTACTATCATTAAAGTATGCATGGATAACTTCGCCCAGAACCTGCTGATTGCTATTCCACATAATCGGATCTTTATACATTGTCAGACAAGAATCCTTTGTACTGTATACTAGCGAATCACAGACAGCCTGGATGTCTTTACGGAAGATTCTCACCTTATGAAATCCCTTCATCATACGATACATGGAATCTGTTTTCTGATTGAATGTACGAGTCCAAAGTGTATCGGCATGGACAAACATCGTATCTTTCTGCGAGTAGTCGATAGCCAATGCCTTTCGGGTAGCATAAGCACTATTGGTCTTTTCGTTATAGTAACAGAAATGGCCGGTAAGCATATTTTTGTTCACGGAATCCTTCATGATAACGTTATGAAAAGCTTTTCCATAACCTTTTTTACGATCATAATAAATGCTGTCGCCAGTCATACGCTTTGTGCCGCTGGTCAATATGGAACGGTCGAATAGCCAGCCTTGATCTTTGACGGTATTATAGTGTCCTCGTTTTGAATAAATCACATTCTTTGAACTGACAATCGTAGATGGGCCTAATATAGTTGCCACTTTCGTTTGCGTGCTGTATTTCAATGTGTCCGATGTCAATACAAATTTGGGGTTGACGAGTTTTACATTATGATTGAATTTGGCTATTTTGGTTGTCGGACTATATTCTCCCCAATCAGAGGTAAGAATATTATTAGCATCCAAAACGGTTCCACCTTCGTAATAGTAAGCCAAGTTTAACAATCTATCATAATTCAGACTGTCCGTAAGAAGTGTTGTCTTGCGATTGACCAGTTTGACGTTGCCACGCAATCTCGCCAGTAATGACATACCATCATAGTGCAGATAATCGCCATAGATAAAAAGAGTATCACCCTGAGTCATCCTGACATGATTGAAAGCCTCTACAGAATTAGTTTTTTTATGAATCAAAGCACTGTCACAAAACATATACATGTGTCCATGAAGCAACTTTACTTTACCTACCAGAACCTCAACATCTGGAGCAGCAAAATTATCTTCTCGCGCGATGTCTGCATGTAACAGATCGATTCTGGTAAGCCCTTTCCGTCTATTTCGTTCAGCGAAACTTAAGGGACGTCCTTTCTTCCCTTTTTTTTTGGAAGCAGCAGGAGTTCCTTTTTTCTGTTGAACGGATTTCCGGAGCTGTTGATTCTTGGGAGTCGGTTGCAAAGAAGCAACCAAGGCATAGGGATGTAAAAGAGGAGATTTTACTTGAGCTATAATGCACATGCAAAAGAAACACAGAAATCCTACAATAAGGAATTTCTGTCCTTCGTAAAACGAATCCTTCTTATTGTCGTTAGGCATGATATCGTATTAATCCTTATCTTCATTCTGACCTTTTGCCTGATTCTTTTTAATCCATCCCGGATATTTGAAGTTGCATTTTATCCAAGCTGGATTAATACGAATGTAAGTCCTTTTTTGTTTATCGGCAATCCATTTGGTAAGCACCTCTTCACGGCGTTTACCCAGCAGCATGTCTTTCACGCTTTGATAATCGTCGGTGATAGTTGCTTTGTGTCCGTTTATACGATTCTTTAATTTCGCAATAACGCAAACTTCGTCACCATCTTTGTTTATCATGGTATATGCCTTTGATATTTCGCCGACACTAAGTTTGTCGATTATTTTTGCGGTCTCAGCAGGTAATTCTTCCATTTGGAATTTTGCAGTACTACTATTCTGGTTTACCATCAGACCGTGGTTCAGACGTGTATCTTTGTCCATTGACAAGATTGTAGCACCTTCATCAAAAGAGAACTTCTTGTTTCTAATATCATCTCCAATAGAATCTAACCTTGCTGTTGAAGCTGTAATAGATGCATCTGGAATATGCGGTTTCAGAAGTATATGGCGTACTTTGATGCGGTCACCACGCTTCTCAATAAGTTGTATGATATGGTAACCATATTCTGATTTTACGATCTTCGATATTTGATTGGGAGTTGTTAGATTGAAAGCGACATTTGCAAAGTCGGGATCCAATTGTCCTCGTCCCATAAACTCCAATTCACCGCCTTGTAGTGCAGACCCCTTATCTTCGGAATACATTACGGCCAGCGCCGAGAAAGTTGTTTCTCCCTTTTCGACCCGCTCCGTATAGTCTCTAAGCCGACGTTTTACATCTTCAATTTCCGATTCCGGGATTTTTGGTTTCTGAGTTATGATTTGTACTTCAACTTCAGTCGGAACAAAAGGAATACTATCTTTGGACAACGATTTATAAAAATCACGAACTTCTGCAGGTGTTACTTTAATATCACCTATAATCTTTTGCTGCATTTTCTGCACAGTAAGTCCAGTTCGGATATTCTCTCTCCAAATTTCTCTCATTTGCGGAAGCTTCATATTGAAGTATTCTTCCAGTTTCTCTTTCGAGCCGATGGCTGCAATATATTGGTTTTCTTGAGCATCCAAGTGGGGAATAACATCCGCATCAGATACGGTAATACTATCCAATGCAGCTTGATGCATATAGAGTTTCTGAATAGCGAGTTCTTCGGAAACGATACAGTTTGGCTCACCGTCAAATTTGCGGCCTTCTTGCAAATCAAACATTTTCTTTTGTTCGATATCCGACTTCAGAACAGCTTCATCACCAATAACCCAAACTACTTGATCAATAACATTATCTTGTGCAAAAACAGATAATGTGGAAACAATAGATAAAGCTATGGTAAGTATCCACTTGTGGCTTATAAAATTCTTCATTATATAATATTAAATTACATCTTTAAATAACAAGTTACGAAGATAATGCAATATTTTCGGGTATCAGTGATTATTAACTGTTTTTAGTACCTCTTCGCTTATTTCAACCTTCGTTGTCGTTCTGAGATGATCTATCCATTCTTGTTTCATGTATTTCTGGTAATCGTCTCGAACTTTCTCTTTCACATCTTTGTAGTCGTTGGGGGACTTCTGTTTTTTCCCTAATACAAATGCGTAGGGCAACTCTGTTGCAGTTGCACGTGGTCCTCCAAAAGCAAGTGCATCGACATCGGCATTGTCACCCACCTTAAAGATTCCTTGTGTCAGTTTTATGCGCTCGGTTGTCTTATTGAATGGTTCGATAAGCTTATCCCAATCTTCTTGAGATTGCTTCTTCAATATTTTTTTTATCTTTTTCGCTGTTTTCTTGTCAGCACATTCAAACAAAGCACCATTAAAACGAGGGGTGCTCCAACGATAATTGGATTGATTCTTCAAAAAAAAGTTCTGCAATGCAACACTGTCAGGTGCTGTGGTTGCGATTCTGTCTTCTTCTTTCGATAAAAGCTCATCCTTGTAGAATTTCAGTTGCAGTTCGAGCTCGGGATGCGAACAAGAAATCTTCTGACTCTCACGATCGAATAACGATTTAGCTACAAAGGCATCTATTTGCGCAGATATTTCCATCGGATGGACGTTTGCAAATCGTTTAAAATCTTGTCCTGTATAAGCCTTCCCATCAAGCGTGAAAAGAGTCTTTACCGTTTCGCCATTTCGCCGCACTTCACTCATAGCCTCATTGTCAGCCATATAATTCATCTCTCGCTTCAAACGTTCTATTATGGGCCCGTTTGTAGTTTCACTCCTTTTATTATTATTGATCTGCTTAATAAGCTCCGGTAGCACCTGTTCATACGGAGCAATATCTCTTTTGCCTATTACCTTTATTATATGTATACCGGCAGGTGAATAAAACGGTTCGGAAAATTCATTGATATTCATACTGAAAGCATGTCTTTCTATAATTTCCGGACAATCTAATGACGCAATCCAGATTGTATCTTTATTCGCAGAAAAGCGTTTTATCATCTCGCCGAAGAGTTTTGGATTTCGTTGCAAGGCTGAATAAATCGAATCAAGGCGTAATTTGTTCGCCTCGATCACTTGTGAAGACGCCATTTGGGACAACGGTTGAAAGATTTGTACAACTTGTACTTCTCCCGTTCCCTTCTGTTGCTTTTTGATGTCGTAAAGCTCTTTTGCTTTATCCTCATCCGATCTTCCATTGGTAATGTATTGTCCGATAAGCTGTTTACGATAGTTTGCAAGTAAGTTGCGCACCGCAGGCAGGGTATCTAATCCTGCCTGTTCGGCAGCGCTTACCTTTATTTGTTCCAATACATAACCTTCAAGATATGCTTTCAGCTCCTTCCCTTTCAGATTTTGTTTACGATCTTTGTTCAATCGATATTCAAACTCGGTTCTCGAGATCGTTTTACCGTTGAGGTGTACAAGTATCGGTTCTGCCTCAGGAGTGGGAGGGCAGAATAAAGAAATCATTAATGAAAAGAGTAAACTGAAAAACATATTTTCTGTTTTTATTCGGGACGGCTGTAATTTGGCGATTCGCTTGTGATCGTTACATCATGCGGATGGCTTTCCAGAACGCCCGCGTTGGTTATTTGAGTAAACTTAGCTTCGTGCAATTGTTCAATATTCGGTGCACCACAATATCCCATTCCGGCACGCAGGCCACCGGTCAATTGGTAAATAACTTCATACAGCGTTCCTTTGTAAGGAACACGAGCAGAGATACCTTCCGGTACAAGTTTCTTTGCATCTTTCTGTTCACTTTGGAAATAGCGGTCTTTCGAACCATTTTCCATTGCTTCCAAAGAGCCCATACCACGGTAAGTTTTGAATTTACGACCATTAAAGATAATGGTTTCGCCGGGACTTTCTTCCGTACCGGCAACCAGTGAGCCGATCATGACAGAATATCCTCCAGCAGCCAAAGCTTTTACTACATCACCCGAATAGCGCAAACCGCCATCGGCAATCAGAGGGACACCTGTTCCTTTTAAAGCTTGAGCTACATCATAAACAGCAGACAACTGAGGTACACCGACCCCCGCAATAATACGTGTCGTACAGATAGAGCCCGGCCCTATACCAACTTTTACTCCATCTGCTCCAGCATCAACTAAACATTTGGCCGCTTCTCCTGTTGCTACATTTCCGCAGACAATATCAATATTAGGAAAGAGCTTTTTAGCTTCCTTCAGTTTTTCAATTACATGTATCGAATGCCCGTGAGCCGTATCAATAACGACCGCATCAACACCAGCCTCAACCAATGCCTGCATCCGTTCAAAAGTATCATTAGTTACTCCGACTCCTGCAGCGACACGAAGACGTCCTTTAATATCTTTACATGCATTCGGTTTGTCTTTAGCCTTTGTAATATCTTTATAGGTAATTAAACCTATCAATTTACCTTTATTATCAACGACCGGCAACTTTTCTATTTTATGCTCTTGCAGTATTTGTGCCGCAGCAATCATATCTGTTTGTTGGTGGGTGACCACCAAATTCTCTTTTGTCATCACATCATCAATCAGTTTATCCATTTTCTTTTCAAAACGGAGATCACGATTAGTGACAATACCGACCAAATTGTTATCATCGTCTACCACAGGAATTCCTCCGATATGATATTCGGCCATCATATTTAGAGCATCAATCACTCTCCGACCCTTGTGAATGGTTACCGGATCGTAAATCATGCCGTTTTCTGCACGTTTTACTATCGCAACCTGACGGGCTTGCTCTTCTATGGACATNTTTTTGTGAATCACNCCAATNCCNCCTTCACGAGCTATGGCAATAGCCATTGGAGCTTCAGTTACAGTATCCATNGCNGCTGTAGCAAATGGTACCTTCAACTCAATGTTTCTTGAAAACTTCGTCGTTAGATCGACTTCGCGTGGGAGTACTTCCGAGTAAGCTGGTATTAATAATACATCGTCGTAAGTTAATCCCTGCATTACAATCTTATCTGCAATAAATGACATAGTGCTATATTTTTTATTGCGTGCAAATATACAAACTTTATCCAACACTAGGAAATCATCTTCTTGTTTTTTAATCTTCCAGCAGTGTTTTTGTACATCTTTGGTCTATTGGCATCACAAAAATTAGATTTATTATATATATAAGGTATAAAGTCCACAAAAATTATTGTACGATTTTAGGATGGTGTATAGGATTAATGATTTAATTGGATAGTCATTCGACTATATAGATATAATATTAAGAAGGATTAAAATAATAACGAACGCTCTTTAAAATTAACAAATTATAAAGAGTTTGAGATTACATCAATGTTACTAGAAAATATTTTATATCCGCCACTATTATCCAAATAAATGAAATATTAATACTTAAAATTATAAAATAGCAGCATGATGATAAATATTTTATTTAATATTTGCATAAATAATAAAAATACCATATCTTTACCGCCGATAGAAAGACTAATATTTTGTGTTTAAAACCGAAAACTAAAGTTTAGTGTTTATAAATAAGTCGTTGAAATTACTATAAAAACAAAACTACCTTATCCCCTTAAGATACTTAATTACGAACCTTTAATTATAAGTTATGAGACAAAAATTTAATTGTAAAACACGGCTTAGCAGGCTTGTCATCGCTCTTTCTGTAGTATTGGGCATTGGAAGTTTTTCTATGCAAGCCTTTGCTCTACCACGAGTAGAGATTTCACAACCTAACAAAGTTATCAAAGGTCACATTGTTGATGAGAGCGGTGAAGCCCTTCCGGGTGCCAGCGTTGTTGTCAAAGGCCAAACATCGGGTATCATATCCGATATAAACGGTAACTTCTCGCTTTCTGTTGCTAACGGGAATGTTGTTATCGTTGTGTCTTCTGTTGGCTATAAAACTCAGGAAATAGCTCTGAACGGAAGAACTACTGTTAATATTGCGATGGTAGCTGCAGTCTCCGAGTTGAAAGAGGTTGTTGTTACAGCATTGGGTATTAAGCGTGAAAAGAAATCATTGGGTTATGCAGTACAGGACGTTAAAGCTGATGAGCTCAATAAAGTTGGAAGTACCACACTGACTGATGCTTTACAAGGTAAAGTCGCAGGCCTGAAAATTTCTGATAGTAGTACTGGTGCTGGTGGCTCTTCTAAAGTTGTCCTTCGTGGTAATTCGTCATTAACTGGTAATGATTCTCCGTTGTGGGTTGTCGATGGTGTACCTTATGATACAGGCATTGATACTAATAACATGCAGTGGGGTGGTATGGATAGAGCTGGTGGAGCATTTGATTTGAATCCGGAAGATATCGAATCAGTATCGGTATTGAAAGGGCCGACCGCTGCTGCGCTTTATGGATCACGTGCCGGTAACGGTGTTATTATGGTAACCACAAAAAAAGGTGGTAAGAATGGTCAATTAGGTGTTACTTATACCGGTAAGTTTACTATCTCTAAGGTCGCTTATACACTTGACGAACAGGACACTTATGGACAAGGCACAAATGGAGTATTTTCTTCTGGCTCTGATCTTTCTTGGGGTGCTAAAATGACAGGACAGTCTGTTGCTGCATGGTGGGGTCAGACAAAAACTACTTCTTATTTGGCTCAGAAAGATGTGATGAAAAATTTCTATCGTGATGGAGGTGTCCAATCAAACTCTGTATCATTCCAAGGTGGTGACAAGGACAATCCTTTCCGTATTACTCTTTCAAACGATTATACCAAAGGCAATGTAAAGTACAATAGTGTAACCAAAACAGGTTTCGATTTTGTAGGAAGTTTTAAAATGAATAAATTTATGACTTTCGATCTAAAGGCGGATTATACCAATACAAAAGGTATGAATCGTCAAGAGCTTGGTAGTTATAGTACGGCTTTTTATTTGTATACAATGCCGCGCAATATTCAGTTAAAAGACTTGAGTGATTATAAATTCAACCCCGATCTAGCTGCTTTGGGCGACTATGAACACTTCAATTGGTATGGACCTGATGCAACCCATCAAAATCCTTATTTCATTTTGGAACAGTGGAAAAACAAAGATGTAAAGAATCGTTTGTTCGGCTATGCATCTCTAAATATTGCTATTACTCCAGATTTGAAATTAAAAGTAAAGCAGGGTATGGATATTGCCGATACGCAATATAGGTACATTTACCCTTATAATGATCCTGTTTTTACAGCAAATTATCCTGGGTCTGAAATGTCAAAATACACATCGAAAGAAATGAATAGTGAGTTTTTACTCTCTTATAATAAAACTTTTGGTGATTTTCAAGTTGGAGTAAGTGCCGGTGGCAATCGTATGTATAAAAAGACAGAAGGCTTATGGGGAAAATCTGGCAAAATGCCTGTCTATGGGGCCCATTTCTTGTCATTAGGTAGTGCTCAGGCTACAACCAATTCATTATATGAAAAAGAAATAAATTCTCTCTATGCATTTGCAAACTTAGGTTATAAAGATTTCTTATTCATGGACTTGACTGCTCGTAATGATTGGTCTTCTACACTGCCTTCAGCTAATCGTTCATATTTTTATCCTTCTGCCAGCTTAAGTGCAATTATTACCAGTTTTATGGATGCTATGAATATCACTTATAACAAGAAAATAATTAATTATGGTAAGATTCGTTTTTCTATTGCTCAGGTAGGTAAAGACACTGAACCTTACCAGCTGTTGGATACTTATGGTACAACGACTGATGATGCATTTGGGTATTTCTATACAACAGAGCCAACAACCATGGCCAATCCGAATCTAAAGCCTGAAATAGCAACGTCTTATGAAATTGGTACCGAATGGCGCTTATTTAATAACCGCTTCGGTTTTGATATTACCTATTACAATACAGGTACAAAAAATCAGGTTGTTCCTATCGACCTTGTTCAAACGTCTGGCTGGGCAAAAAAATATCTGAACATAGGAAAAATATCTAATAAAGGTATTGAAGTTGCTCTAAATGGATCCGTTATACGAACTCGGAATTTTAATCTTGATTTGACTGCCAATTTTGCACATAATAGAACAGAATTAGTTCGTTTATCTCCAGAAGCAAATCATTTTACTTTTGATGAGCTAAATGGTTCTGGTGGCACAATGGCACTCCGTGCATATCCTGGTCAAAAATTTGGAACTATTTACGATTACGGTTATAAACGCGATAATAAAGGCAACGCCATCGTTGATGATAATGGCTTACCCATAAAAACCTCTGATCAAATTAAATTAGGTGACATTCAACCTGATTTTACAGGGTCCTTTGGTTTCAACTTAGGATATAAGGGCTTGTTCTTATCTGCATTATTTAATTTCCAAAAAGGAGGTGACATCTACTCTTTCACAGAGAATCTTGCTGCAAGATATGGTGTTGCAAAACGTACCGGCAATCGTGAAGATTTTGTATTCAAAGGCGTGACAGAGTCTGGAGCCGTTAATACAAAAACAATCAGTGCCCAAAGTTTTTGGGCAAATGCTCCAGCAGAAGAATTTATGTATGATGCCTCTTTCTTAAAACTAAAAGAGTTGTCTTTGGGCTATGTCGTTCCAAAATCTTTCTTGTCAAAGTATACGAACAATCTTGTTAGTAATTTGAAATTATCCGTATTTGGTTCTAATCTTCTATATCTGGTTAAACATACTCCTGGTACTACGCCTGATAATAGTGCATTCTCTGCAACAGTATTTGCTCAAGCGGTAGATTATGCTCCACTACCTAATACTCGGACCTTTGGTATTTCTGTTAATGTTGGATTTTAAATGAGGAAACAACTTATGAAAAAGATTATATTATTTATTCTGTTTTGCGGATGTTTGGCTTTTATATCAAGCTGTACAAATGGCTTTGATGAAATGAATAAAACAGCCACAGGTATAACAAACTCGCAACTTGTCCCTAACTCATTATTAGTTAGAAGTATGTGGAAAGGCGTTTCGGCCGACTATCAGCGAAATTATAACTTGTACGATGATTTATATGCCCACTATTTCGCAGATGGTACTGCTTGGTGGGTAACAGATAATTTTGAATATAGAGATGATTGGGCAAAGTGTGGTTGGGAGGCTTTCTACACGGAGCGACAAAAAGAATTTATAGATGTTGCCCAAATTTGCGGTACTAAAGAAATTTACACCAACATGAAGGCTATCAATGATATNTGGAATATCGTTCTTTGGTTACGCATGACCGATCGTTGGGGAGATGTACCCTACAAAGATGCTAATGGTAATTATGTCACTGTTTCTAAATCAGCCATACCTTTCAATGCACAAAAAGATATCTATCTTGATATGCTTTCTCGCTTAGATAAAGATGCTACGTCTATGACGTCGGCTTCAGGACAATATGACCCGGGGGCAGATGATTTAATATATGGTGGAAATGCAAATATCGCCAAATGGAAAAAGTTCGCTAATTCGCTAATGCTTCGCTTGGCTATTCGTATTGCTAATGTAGATGCCACAGATGCCAAAACATACGCTGCCAAAGCTATTAGTGGTGGTGTGATGGATAGTAATGCCGACAATGCAAAAATTCAGTGTGATGATAAACATTGGAATGATTATTATGGACGTATCGTATACGATTGGAGGCAAGGCTCTGTAGCTGCAGACTTTATGGATTTCATGACAGGTGTAAAAACCAATTACGCAACTGGAGTCCAAGATCCTCGTTGTCCACTATGGTTTAGTCCAGGTACAAAAGGTTATGTAGGCGTTCCTTCAGGATTAAATACATCAGATGCTTTCTTTAAAACATTCCTCTATAAAGATTATGCAGAAATCAATATTCGTAATACAAATGGCTTCTTCTATACAGATCGTTCTGATTTATCTAAAAGTCATTTAGCATACCCCGTGATGGATTATTCTGAAGTTTGCTTCTTGAAAGCGGAAGCCGCATTAAGAGGCTATATTGCTGGTGATGCTGAAACATTCTATAGCGATGGTATTAAAGCTTCTATTTCTTATGTAGCGAGTGCTTCCGGAGTAAGTGTTACCGACAATCAAATAAATACATATATTGCAGCTTTGCCTTCTTATTCTTCAGCTTCAACAAATGAAGCAAAATTGCGTTTGATTTGTATGCAAGAATACATCGCTCTTTTTCCAAATTCACAGGAGGCTTGGTCATTGGTTAGACGTACGGGATATCCAGACAATTTAACATACCCACAATCTATTTCAGGTTCTGCTTTAGTCGCTAATGGCAATTGGATTCAACGCCTATCTTATCCAAATAGCGAATATGCTAACGATGCTGATAATATTCCAGCTGATTATAAGAGTGGAGCTACTAAATATGATAAGCGCCAACAATACGGTGTATGGTGGTCGCTCGCAGGTGATGGTAAAACCTATGCAAAGGGAACTACTCCTGCCAATAACTTCTAGAAGTTT
>JGI20225J20221_1002147_pt1 | contig 16020 bp, 12 predicted proteins | sample BioMet4_FD_20221 | JGI IMG/M metagenome (IMG submission 20221) | reverse complement strand
AGTGATTGGCAACCTTTTGAGTGTAAAGTTGATAGTAAAATAAAAGATTCTGACCATTATCCAATCTTTTGTTGGCTAAAAAAGCGGGGAAAACCCTAAAAAATGAATAATTACAGGCTATAAATTTCTTAAAGTGACAAAAAAATGTTATTTTTGCACTTCTATATATAGTCTGTGCATTATATAGAGAACATAGAAAAACAAATAATTTATAACATAATAAAAAATGCAAAACAAAGGAATTGTAATTTGTACAGCTGTCCTATTGACACTTGCAAGCATTTTCTATCTGTCATTCTCGTTCGCCACACGTTATTATGACGGCGAGGCTGCAAAGCTTAAAGACCCTATTGCGCAACAGGATTATAAAGATTCTGTTAAGTATCTGGGAATTTATTCTTATCAGAAGTGCTTGGAAACTCAAATTGGTCTGGGTTTGGATCTTAAGGGTGGTATGAATGTAGTTTTGGAAATATCAGTACCTGATGTTGTCGAAACTCTCGCTGACCACAAGACAGATGTAGCTTTCACAAAGTCAATGAAGCAGGCTAGAGCCGATGAGGAAACTAGCCAGAGTGATTTCATCTCTCTGTTAGTAAAGTATTATCATCAGAATGCACCGGGACATCATCTCGCTGAAATCTTCGCTACTCAGCAGTTGCAGGGTAAGGTTTCTCCACAGAGTTCTGATTCTGAAGTAGAGAAGGTCCTTCGTTCTGAAATTCAGTCTGCGATAGATAACTCTTTTAATGTCGTTCGTACTCGTATTGATAAGTTCGGTGTTGTTCAGCCAAATATACAAAAGCTTGAAGGTCAAACAGGTCGTATCATGGTTGAAATGCCTGGTATCAAGGAACCTGAGCGTATGCGCAAGCTCCTTCAGGGTAGTGCAAACCTTGAGTTCTGGGAAACTTATAATGCCAGTGAGATTATTCCTTACTTGACACAGCTTGACTCTCGTCTCGCTAACGGTGGTGCTGATGCTGATACTGCGGCTGTCAAGAAGGAAACTTCAAAGAAAGCTGTTGCAAAGGCTGAACCTAAGTTTAAAATTAAGAGTACAGCAAAGGAAGACGCTTCTGAAGCAAGCAGATCACAGATTGACGCTGCCAAGAAGATGCATCCATTGCTTGCTATGTTGCAGACAACAGGACAGAATTCTCTTAGCGTTGTTGGTTATGCAAGTGTGCGTGATACAGCTGCCGTAAATAGAGTAATCCATAGTGCTGTAGCAAAGCAGGTATTGCCATCCGACCTTAAACTCCTTTGGAGTGCTAAGCCTGCTGATGGTATTCAGGCAAAGAATATATATGAACTTCATGCCCTGAAGGTTACTACGACTACTGGTCGTGCACCGCTAGAGGGTGATGTTGTTACAGATGCCAGTGACCAGTTTGATCACATGTCTGGTAGTCCTGAGGTTTCAATGACAATGAATTCTGATGGTGCACGCCGTTGGGCAGCCTTGACAAAGGCTAATGTTGGTAAGGCTATTGCCATTGTTCTTGATGGCGCAGTTTATTCTGCTCCTCGTGTAAATGGTGAGATAGATGGTGGTCAGTCTTCAATAAGCGGAAACTTCACAATCGAGGATACAAAGGACCTTGCTAATACATTGAAATCAGGTCGTATGCCTGCACCTGCACGTATCGTTCAGGAAGAGATTGTTGGTCCTTACAGGAAGATATCGTGGGCCCTACATTGGGTGCCGCTTCTATACAACAGGGGGTTGTTTCATTTGTTATAGCTTTCGTTCTTTTGATTTTCTACATGGTTGCCATGTATAATTTTATACCAGGTATGATAGCTAATGCGGCTCTTATCATCAACGTATTCTTTACACTCGGTATATTAACGTCGTTCCAGGCGGCACTTACGATGAGTGGTATTGCCGGTATGGTGCTGACGCTCGGTACGGCGGTCGATGCCAATGTGCTTATATATGAACGAATAAAAGAGGAACTTCGAGCCGGTAAGGGCATGAAACAGGCTGTATCCGCAGGTTACAGCAACGCTTTCTCTGCCATCTTCGACTCTAACCTTACATCACTTATTACAGGTGTAATCCTTTACATCTTCGGTACAGGTCCTATTCAGGGATTTGCTACAACATGGATTATTGGTCTTATTTGTTCATTCTTTAGTGCTGTATTCTTGACACGTCTTGTTTATGAATATCAGCTTAACCACGACCGTTGGATGAAGCTTAAATTCTGGACTGGCATAAGCAAGAATCTCATGCAGGGTACAAATATTAAGTTCATGTCAATGTATAAAGGTACATTTGTTGTGACTGGTCTTGCTGTTATTTTGTTTGCTGGTAGCTTCTTTGTACGTGGTTTGGCAAAGAGTATCGACTTTACTGGTGGTCGTAACTATGTTGTTCAGTTTGAGAAGCCAACAGAGCCAGAACAAGTTCGTGAGACTCTTAATGGAATATTCCCAGGCTGTACATCTGGTGCTATATCACTTGGTACAGATAACAAGACAATCCGTATCTCTACCAACTATAAAATAGAATCTAACAGCGCTAACGTTGATGACGAGGCTGAGACTCTTCTTTATAAAGGTCTGAAGAAGGCAGGAATGGTAAGTCAGAAGAGTGTTCAGGCATTCAAAAATCCTGACGTCCGTACTGGTGGATCAATAATTAGTTCTTCTAAAGTTGGTCCTTCTGTAGCCAAAGATGTTACTTATGGTGCTATAATCAGTGTGCTTATAGCATTGGTGGCCATATTCTTGTATATCCTTCTACGCTTCCGCAATGTAGCGTTCTCTTTAGGATCTACGATAGCTCTTGCATTCGATGCCCTAACCGTAATAGGTATTTTCTCATTGCTGCAAGGTGTCATGCCATTCTCTTTGGAGGTAGACCAGACATTCATTGGTGCGGTGCTTACTGTCATTGGTTATTCTATTAATGATAAGGTGGTGGTATTCGACCGTATTCGTGAGAATTTAGGTCTCCATCCTAAGGAAGATATTCAGGTTCTGTTCAATGATTCAATCAACCAAACACTTGCCCGTACTATTAATACATCAACAACTACATTGATAGTGTTGATTGTAATATTATTACTTGGTGGTAAGAGTATTCAACCATTTGCGTTTGCAATGACAATTGGTGTTGTATTCGGAACATTGTCTTCTATATTTATTGCTTCACCTATCGCTTACCTAGTAGCTGGTAAGGAAATACGCAACCGTAGAAAAGCTGAGGCTGCTGAAGCTATCGCAGTAGAAGTAAAGTAATCATAGTCTTATAAATATAAGACAAGATATAATAAAGCCCGCCGACATTTAATTGTCGACGGGCTTTTTGTTATATTGCAATTTAGTCAATAAGAAAAGGCATATTCAAAGAGAATGCTAGATGAAATCTAAATATGTGTGATCATGAAAACTGTGTAATATACATAGATGTTTTTTGTGATATGATTTAATGACATTTAATAAATTAATCTTAATAGCTTTCATAGATTTGGATTATATTATTATTTTTATCAGCAAAAATAGGACAAAGAAGGTATTTATGTGTAACTTTGCAACCTAATTTGTAGTATGCACAGTGATGAATACTTATTATTTGCATTAAACGATAAATAGAATAGGTTGAATATAGGAAAAATGTCTGATAAAGTTTTAAATGTTATAGTTACTTATAATCGTCTGAATGATCTTAAAGTTTGTATTGAGAACGTAAAGGGTCAAACATACAAGAATTTAGATATTCTTGTGGTTAACAATGGGAGTACAGACGGAACAACAGAATACTTGGCAGCACAAACAGACATTAAAGTTATTAATCAAAATAATCTTGGTGGTGCTGGAGGTTTCTATGCTGGTATGAAATACATGATGGATAATTGCTATGACTGGCTTTGGATGATGGATGACGATGGAGTTCCTGATTCTAACCAATTAGAGACTTTGCTCGCTTTTAATAAAAAAACAGGATATGCTTTTAATGACTAAGGCATTAAGAAAGACGTAGCCAGTCTTTTTATTAAAAGCTAACAATTGGAGAAACTGTTAGCTTTTAATAAAAAGACTGGCTACGTCTTTCTTAATGCCTTAGTCATTGACAAAAATGACCACAAGAAATTTGCTTTCGGTCCACTTAATGGTCATAGGTATATTTATGTTGACGAAGTAACAGGAAATGAAGACTTTGATGTAATGATCCATCCATTTAATGGTACTTTTATAAAACGAGATGTTATTGAAAAAATAGGGTTGATAAAAAAAGAATGCTTTATTTGGGGTGATGAGCAGGAATATACAGCGCGCGCACGACGAGCAGGATATGCCGCTCATACTGTTACTACAGCTATACATTATCATCCTAGAGAAAGGGGACGCAAGGAACGTGTGTTTCCTGGTCTTTCACACAAGAATGTGCTTGTAAAACCCACAAAATTCTCACATTACTTCTATAGAAATCAAGGATATATAGATCATACATATAATAACTATCATCATATATTCACGAAGTTATTATATGTATGATCTATATATCCTTGATTAAAATAGAAGTAATGTGAGTGTTTCCTGGTTTTTCACACAAGAATGTGCTTGTAAAGCCGAAACAACTTTCACATTATTTCTATAGAAATCAAGGTTATATAGACCATACTTATAAGAATTATCATAATATCTTTACCAGATTTATAATTAGATATTCGCTATATTTGATACGTATAGGTAGCTTTAAAGAGCTGTGTAAGCTCTTTAAATATTATATTCGTGGTTGGAATAATAATTATGAATAATCCTTTTACGTAATATCATTATATACATAACGATATTTAATTAATATTTTTTTGTTGTAGAAAAATAAATTAACAAACAATTAATGAAAATTTTATTATATAATTGGACCCCATTATACTTAAACATAGGTGGAGGGGTGAGAGTTTATCTACAGAACTTTATTGATAGTTTAGTAATGCAGAATAAATTGAATATTCAAATATATTTTTTATCTTCTGGTTTCTTCTATGATAATAGTCATATAACACATATTAGAAAGGAAGAATTACCAATAGATATTAATATTTATAGTATCGTAAATTCTCCTATAGTTGCACCTTTGGAATATTCATCTTGCGAAATTAGCAGGGTTTATAAAGATAATACATTATATAATATATTTTATTCTTTTATTAAAGAAAATGGACCATTTGATGTTATTCATTTCGAATCAATAGAAGGAATATCAACTAATGTTTTTAAATTAAAAGAAATATTTCCAAAAACGAAATTTTACCATTCCATTCACGATTATGGTTTTATTTGCCCTAATGTAAAATTGTGGAATAATAATGAAAACTGTTTGTTTTCAGAAAGAAAATTTAAATGTAAAGAATGTTTAAATAATTCTCTAGTGTATTCAACAAAAGATATCATTCATAGATTGCCAAGTAATTACTCTGATGTAAATATCAAGAAACATTTTACATTTTTAATGAAGCGGAAACATGAGCTTAAAAGATTTTTTAAAATTGGTTATCCTGGTAATGATGAATTTAATAAGTATAGACAAAACAATATTCAAATGATAAATAAGTATTGTGATGGTGAACTTTGTGTATCAAAACGTGTAGCAGACATTGCTATTGAGGCAGGAATCACTAAAAATAAAGTCTTAGTGGATTATATAGGAACAAAGGCTGCTAATAACGTTCTGAATAGATGTCGAACAAATCCGGATTCTTCAGCTTTTACTATATTATATATGGGTTATGAATGTATAGAGAAAGGTTTTTATTTGTATTTACATGCACTAGAAATCATGGGTGATGAATCAAAAAATATTATATTGAAATTTGCTTCCAAGATAAAAAATATAGAAACAAAAAATAGATTAACTGAGCTTAAGACAAAATTCAAAGATGTTGTTATTTATGATGGATATACTCATAACGATTTTCCTGTTATTATGGAGGATGTTAATCTTGGTATTGTACCGCCATTGTGGGAAGATAATCTTCCTCAAGTTGCAATAGAAATGATCTCAAATGGTATCCCTGTATTAACAAGCATGAACGGTGGTGCAAAAGAGTTAAATAGCCATGTTATGTTTAGATTTCAAACAGAGAAAGATTTATTAGAAAAAATAAAAGAAATAAATTCAAAGCGTTATTTGTTGACGGAATATTGGAATTATGCACATAAACTAACATCAATGGATACACATATCGAAAATTTAATTAAAATATATAATAAAAGCTAATTAATTGAGGCTATTTTTAGATTTTGCAGTTGTCCAGCAATTTATGACGTTCTCCTATTATTTTTCAATAAAAGAATAGAAGTTATTATGTTATTTTCCCATATACTCAACAACATAAATGTCTTTTTAGTGAAAGTTTGTTGTTGAGTGTCGACTTCTTCAGTACCTGACAAATAATGTATTAGAGTTGGGCTGCATTATTTCTTTCTGATAGCAATGTTGATGCCATTAGATTTACGAGTTACATATTCCGCCGTCTGAGTCATAGAGAATACATAGTTGCGAAGATATGAGAATTGCTTTATATTCTTATTCTGTCGCAACGTCCCATATTGATCTACATCATAGCAAAAGCTGCTATTCATCGATGGGTTATAAATATAGCAACGTTTTGCGTCACGTCCCACAATTTCATTATCAGCTGAATAAAATGCTTTTGTTCGCTTGCTCTTTATAGCGTTTATTCCAAAACCATTGTATTTATACGACATGTTTAGCAGTTGCATCAAAGTAGGCATTACATCAATCTGCTCCATAAGGTTGTTGCACTTCATTGTAGGAACATCTGCACCAAATATGATAAGTGGGATGTGATTATATGAAACAGGCAGTTCGCAATTACTGTTACCAACAAGTTTTCCATGATCGGCAAGTATAACGAAAACAGTATTTTTATACCATGGTTGCTTCTTAGCCTTCTTAATGAAATCGCCAATTGCCCAATCTGCATATTCAACAATCTGGGTTTCAGGTTTTGAAGTCTTTGCGTGGAAGAAAGACGGGATTATATAAGGAGGGTGATTACTAATTGTGAGTAGTGTTGCGAAGAAAGGTTTACCACTCTTTGCCACTTTGTTGATAATAGGTAGTGAATAGTTGAACAAGAAATGGTCGCTCACTCCAAAACTATTCACTACTTCATTCTTTGGATAATTCTCCTGAGAGTAAATATCATCGTATCCATTTGTTGAAAAGAAAGCCTTCATGTTATCATACTGCGCTTCATGAGTCATGAAAAACAAGTTATGATAACCGTATTTCTTCAATACCGTAGGAATACCCTCACGATGTGGCGTAACAGTACCTTTCATAAGGTTTCTCGACATTATTGCCGGGAAGGAATAAAGAGTGGCTGTCATTCCTTGATTGGTATGTATGCCGGCACTATAACAGTTGCTGAAGGCTAGTGAATGATTAAATAACGAATCAAGGTTCGGTGTGAGTCTTTCATTCTGTCCGAAAGTCTGCATAAGACTCGCAGACATCGACTCCATTAATATCACGACGACATTATGTTTCTTGGCAGGTCCGCAGGTCTTTATTTCGCGTGCAAGTACATTAGTGCTGTCTGTCTTTCCTGTAATACCAAGTGAAGCTCTAGCCTGTGTTATCGCTTTTCCATAAGGCATGAGATGTATCTCTTGGTTCTCCTTGCGCATATCGTCAAGGGAACTTGTAAGAAGATTAAATGCCGGATTAATGCCGAGTTGATTAAGGAAAGAGTCATTACAATAATAAGCCTCGCTGATTTTTATGGGATTATATCCAACTCTACCACGGATGCCAAATATGCAACCGCCAACGAGAGTTAAAGTAATGATGAAGCGCAATGAAAAGACAGGTATAGTGCGTACATCAGAATGACTATCGTCAATACTCTTCCAGAAAAATCCGTATAGCCGTTTCAATAAATAGACAAAAATGGTAATAATAATAAAATAGGATGCTATATAAAGCCAATAAGACGATTCTTGCAACAACATACCTGAAGTAGTTGATGCATAACCAAACCATTCAAAAATACTCGAATTGATATTCTTGAAGAAATAAGCAAAATATGGTGTGTTGGCAGCAGATGGCATAAAGACTATGGCAAACCAAAATGAATACCATATCATTATAGCCTTTAACATCCATTTGTGATAATAGTTAAAACAGGCAGAGAACAATATTACAACCAACGGCAACACTGATATATAGCATGTCACGACATTATCAAACCACACTCCATTGACAAATGCGATAAATCTATCTGCACTATTATCCGTAATCATTCCATGAAGAGAAAAATATTCTATAAGTCTGAATAATGACAATGCTAAAATAGCTAATACGTGGATTGACAATATATATTCAATAGCTTTTGTAAAACGTTTCATTTCTTTTGCGTAATAAATTCAATACAAAAGTATAAAAAATAAGAGAATAATGCAATAAATGCACAATCAAATAAATATTTATTTGTAATTTTGCCAAAAGTAAAGATTTATCTAACAAAAATGAAATTATTATTCCGCAACAAATACTTCTGGTTGCTTTTATTAGTGTGTTCATTCACACTTCTGCCGTTTCTTGGTCTATCTGATTTTCATACCAAGGGCGAACCGCGTGAAGCTATTGTTTCTTACACTATGCTTTCTGGTGATAACTGGGTGCTACCAACTAACATGGGAGGCGAGACTGCTTACAAACCACCATTCTTTCATTGGTGTGTAGCTCTTGCAAGTAGTGTTTATGGATCAGTGACGGAAGCTACATCACGTATTCCATCGGCAGTGGCATTACTAATAATGACTATGGCAACTTTTGCTTTTTTCGCAAAGCGAAAAGGCAATAAGATAGGTATTATTACGGCACTGACAGCATTCACTAGTTTTGAAATTCATCGTGCTGGTGGTAATTGCCGTGTAGACATGGTGTTGACAATGCTAACGGTTTGTGCCATATACGACTTGATGAGATGGTATGAGCATAATATGAAAGGCATTCCATGGATAGCGATAGTCCTTATGGGACTTGGCACAATGACAAAGGGACCAGTAGGCTCTATCATTCCATGTATGGTGATGGGGATATTCATGTTGATGCGCAAGATGAATTTCTTCCGGGCGTTCTTTACCTTGTTTGCATTTGGATTACTTTCACTTTTGATATACGGTGCATGGTTCTATGCAGCATATCGTCAGGGCGGACAGTCGTTCCTTGATCTTATGTATGAAGAGAATGTTGGTAGAATGACCAACACCATGAACTATGACTCATGCGTGAATCCATGGCCATACAACTTCCTGACTGTATTCACAGGATATCTACCTTGGGTGTTGTTGCTGATAACGACACTGTTCTTCGTGCGTTGGAATTTTAAAAAGAAGATTAATCTAAAGAGTATATGGAATGATGTGCTCGGTATGGATAATGTAGACTTGTATTCATTAATAGCAATCGTTTCGATATTTGTATTCTATTGTATACCGCAGAGCAAGCGTTCTGTGTATCTGATGCCTATATATCCATTCTTGGCATACTTCATAGCTAAACTTCTTATGTGGCTTTCTGATAGCCAACAAAAGCCATTGCGCATATATGGCGGAATACTTTCTGTGCTGTCTAGTTTGTTGTTTATTGTCTTTGTGTTGATAAAGTCGGGTGTTGCGCCTTTGACTATCCTTGGTGGACACGGCAAACACGCAATTACAAATATTAAAGTAGATAGCGCAGAAAGTGTTGATAAAGATATGCGCAATGGCTTTGACTATATTTGGAGGACACGGAAAACATGCAATTACAAACATTGCAACTATGCAGGCTTTCGCCAACATAGGAAGTTGGTGGCAATATGTATTGATACTTGCAACTACCATCATAGGATTAGCATGGTGGAGATATCAAAAACGAAATAATGGTGACAAACTTGTTTATGGTATTATCGTCCTTACTTTTGCACTCTATCTGTCGGTAGACGGAGCTTATACACCAGCCGCATTAAATGTGAAGTCTCAAAGGCCTGTTGCTGAATGTATAGATAGGATTGCACCTGAAAGCAAAGGCAAGATATATGAATATATTGATTACGCTATAAGGACTCCTGGAGACAAGCCCCACTTCTTTGAGCTGAATTATTATCTTAATAACCGTGTACATAACTTCTATAACGAAAAGCCTCAAAGTGGTTTCCTCGTTATAACTCATTCTGATTATGTAATGTGTGTAGATGGATTTAAGAAACAAGGATATAAATTCAAATTCATTAAAAACTGGGCAGAGTTTGATATGGATTTATATCAATTCAATAAATAAAAGTTATTTGTATTCGTGAGACTTATTTTAGTTTCACGAATACAAACCTTAACAACAAAAAGTTTATTGGTACAATCATAACCAGTGTCATGATACCAGCAAGTTGTTTCCCTATTGCAAAGTGCATCAATAAATTAAGAAGTCCTATCTCAAGAAGATAATTTATGATGTGACTTGCAAGGAAACCTGCTGCATTCTTCTTTGAAGATTGTTTCTTGAAGGTGAAATGGGTTGTCATGAAATAGTTGAATACTAAACCAACACCATACCCAATCGTATATGATATAGTTGCGTTGAAAGCGAGCAAGGCAAGTAAATAAGCACAATAGTGCAAACCCGTGGATAATGATCCCGTGACACCAAAGCGCAATACTCTACCCACATCCTTATGGCATTGAGGATGATTATTCCAAAAAGACTGCAATTTATTCCTCATTCCCTAGTATCTCTGCAATATTATAAAGCGGACGATGTTTCACCTCAATGTATATCTTTCCGATATATACACCGATCACGCCAATAGAAATAAGCATTATTCCTCCTATTAACCATACTGAAAGCATCAATGAGGCCCAACCGGGTACGGCTGTTCCCATAATGAGAGCATGAATTACATAAATAGCTATACCTACACATACAAGCAGGAATAGTATTCCCATGTATATGATGTTATATATAGGTTTTATTGAGAATGAGGTGATTCCATCAAGTGCAAGACTCAACATCTTACGAAGAGTATATTTTGATTTACCAGCTTGACGTTCACTTATGGTATCGTCAACAGTTGTGGAAGAAAGACCTATCAACGGGATGAGTCCACGAAGATATAGATTTCTCTCATCGTATTCTGCAAGCATTTCTAATGCACGTTTACTCATCAGTCGGAAATCAGCATGATTGAAAACGCTCTTCACGCCCATATGATCCTGCAACTTATAGAAAGCCTCTGCCGACATTCTCTTCAGCAATGGATCGGCAGTACGTGATACTTTCACACCATATACAATGTCGTTGCCTTGTTCAAAGTCATCAATCATCTGCTCAATAGCATTGATATCGTCTTGGAGGTCTGCGTCAATAGTGATTACGGCGTCAGCCCAGTCTTTAGCAACCATCATACCAGCCATGATAGCATTTTGGTGTCCGCTATTGTGGGCTAAAGAGATACCCTTTACATAATGATTGTCATTATGCAACTTTTTGATGATATCCCAAGTTTGGTCTTTGCTACCGTCATTGACGAAGACCATCATGCTATCTTTTGATATTTTCCCCTTTGCGACAAGGCCATCGAAGAACTCCGTGAGTCTTTTTATAGAATCTTCTAGAACAGGTTCTTCGTTATAGCATGGAGAAACGGTCGCTAATTTTATCATATCTTTTTTCTTTCTACAAATTCACTGTATGTAATAAACTCCTCATCCTTATTCTTAAGATGTTTTATTAATCTGTCCAACCTCTGTACCATTTGCAGTCCACTATGATTCTTTATGATAAATGGCATCTTAAATTCTGGATGTTGCTTAAGTTCGTAAAACTCCCATGGGTGGAAATAAGTGACGAAATATCCGTCATGCTTCAGCACTCTGTTGATCATCCAATAGTATATTCTTTCTGGCAGATTGTGTAGTGCAAGCCAGAATAGTGGAAAGCGTATTATCGGAGTTACAGATGCAGGTATTTCCATTACACCCTTGCGCATGAAATATGTGCGCGGAGTGTTGAGATGCATGTATCTTCCAGGGATGAATGCAGGGTTGAGTGATGAATTGTATTCAAATCCAGCATTTTCTATGTCTTCATCAGAGACTGGGAACATTCTCGGTTGGCGATATCCTCTCGTCTTGACACCCGAAACACGCTCAACAATTTCCTTTGAACGGAAAACGTCGTTAGCATTTGGACGCCAATGGTCTACACCATGGCAAGCCACTTCGTGACCTTCATCAATGATGCGTTTAATAACTTCGGGAGCATTTTCAGCGAAATTTCCAGTACAGAAAAATGTGGCTTTTACGTTATTTGTTTTTAGTGTATCAAGGATTCTGTTTGTTCCCAAAATGGAAACCTTCATACCTTCTTCTAATGAATACTCAACCCCATGCTCGCGGGGTACGTCAAATTCTTCTGTGTCAAAACTTAGTAAAATCATAGCAATGATATTATATTGCGTTGCGAAATTACGAAGTTCTAGTCAGATTTGCAAATTTAGGACATCATATTTACATTATTATACCTAAAATTTATATCTAAGCTGCAAGTCTATATCTGTCTGACTGCTACCATGTATCTGTTGTGGACCGCTTGAAATGTCAGAACGATCCAGATAATCTGTGCATCCCACTCTTGCAATCATCATGATGTTTTTATTGATGTCGGTACGCAAGTTGACAGAATAGCGTACGCCTTCACCTGAGAAAGCAGGAAAGCTGAAGTTATACATTACTCCACGTTCGTATGTATATACTCTGCTCTGATAATCTGCTGTATGAAAGTATCCGATGCTTGCGGAGGCACTAATCCAATGATGCTTATAAAATATGCTTTGTGAAAGCATATACCCCAGGCTCCCTGTCTGTTGGTCTGAATATACCATGTCTGCTTGTGAACGGAATTGAATGTTTCTTATATTATATCCTAATTGTAAGCGCCCACGATGCTCGTTCACATTGTCTAGGGCAGTCTTGCTGGCATTGTCACGTTGCCTTATCCTAAGTCTGTAACGTGCCAGAAGTGAAAACTGTTTTTTATTGTAAACCAATTGAATCATGTTGTCCAAAGAATGCGTTTCGGGAAAACTCTGCATATATTTTGGCCATGCGAAGTATGCGTAATCAGTGTACATCATTATTGTGGTATGTCGACTGGCGTTCCAGTTTATTCCACAATATATACCGCTTTCGTCCTGTATACTTCCTGCATCACTAAAACTGTTGGCATACATTCCGTAATATCGATATGCATAGAATCTTTGCAATGCTATAATCTGCAAATTACCAAGTAGCTTATAACTCAAGCTGTTGATGGTGGCAATAGCATGGCTGTCGCCTGTTGCTGTTTCGCCATTGAAAGAAAATTTACCGCAAATATAGCCATAGTCAATGCCGGCATTCCAAAATTTTGTACCTGAAGCTGACCAACGCTTGTATATACGTGCAGTGTCTGGGCGCAGTTCTCTGTTTAATGATGAATATATTGCCGATATGCCGATGTGGAAACCATTGTTAAAATACCTTATGTTTCCACCTCCGGCAAAGACAGATGTATTGTGCTTTCGTGTTATTTCTGACACCGTGCGGTGATATCCATTACCTGTAATAGTGGCAATAGTGTTAAGTGAATCCTTGTTTAGGGTTGCGGTCTATATCCCTATACGATGCAAATCCTGTAATGTCCAAGTCCCTTTTTGATATGTTGACAGTTGCACGCCAGCTCCTTGCCATGTAGTTGGCTTCTGAGCCGTGAAGAATGTTCCCCGAATACTGTTGGTTGAGCGCCCAAGTGTTTTGAAGTGTTGCCAACTTCCCGGAAACTATAATCATTATTATGACCCAATCCCATTCCGAATCTTTAATCTGTATCTTCCTAAAGCTAGAGATTTCAACTTCCCTATATTTCGAAGGCATCACATTAATAATGAATAATAATCATATCCAATTTGTTTTTCCCCCTTGAAAAAGGGCTCTCCGGCATCCTGTGCACCTAGTAAAACCAAACTTTTAGAATGTTTTCCGAAACTGAACGTGTAACGAAACCAATGTTTTATATTGCTTCCTTGGTAATCACCGTTCGTATATCCGTTCACGTTTATATGTTGGTATTATTAGGCAGTAGCTACTATTTCATTTTTTCCATATTTCAAAATTTCACTAATATTTGGTGAAACCTTTTTTCAGGAGGGTTACCGATGTATATGAAGTATGATAATAGGCGTGCGTTAGACATCATCTAGATTGGTAATCATGTGGAGTTCACCTAAACTTTGCATGGTATTGTATTTATACATGTATTCCCATTATAGATTCCACTTGCTGACTGCTTAGGAAAGGAATGCGCTCAAGATCTTCACGCGTTGCGGCATTGATGTTTATAGGATGCGCGAAGCTAGGTTTCGCTTAGAAATATCCATAGTTCTGCTTCTGTGTTAATATCTTCTCTGTCCGTCTATAGAATGAATTTCATCCAAGCGCCTTCTTCCCAATCTCTGTTCGTTTTGTGCATTTAATGCGGTAGAATAGGTTATAGATGTGATAAGAAAAATACATCTTAATATTTTCTTCACGGGTTATATTTTCTGGTTTTTAGCTGTTGTTTCCTGCATTTGACAAATTAGCCTAAATAGGGCAATTAAACAAAATTAAATAGAATTTATTTCTTCGTATGCAAAAATATAATTACTTTTGCGCTGTTATGAAAAGTAGATTACTCATAGTATTTATGTTTGTCATATCTGCACTGTAGTGGCTAATGCTCAAATAGGCGATGACAGCCTGGGAACATGTTAATCCTGAAGATATGCAGGTAGACATGAACAATCCCAACTTTTGTTGCCAATGGTGGAAGGTTAGGGAAAGTGCTTATGCTTATGGGAGGCGACTAATACAATTATGTGGAGCCTAAACAATATATATGTTTTTCCCACAGCCTGTTTTTAGTGACCCCAAACAGCGTGCTGCATTACAATATTCTTGTTATGAATGTCAAAAGAAAGTGTTGCCCAATCGCGTAAGGAAGTGAATCAAATTATCGTTGAAACTTATGATTTATTTACAGACTCTTCCAAATAAAAAAGCACGTGACAAGCATCTTAAATATGTTGAGGGAAAGTATAAAGAAAGAATATATCTCTCCAAGAATGAAAAAGCTTACTTATGCGCAGGGAAAATTATTGATAAAACTTGTTTATCGTGAATTGCGGAAGTTCGGCTTACGGTTGCACTTCAGGCTGTTCTTGGTCCTGTGCGGTGCTGGATTCTACCAAGCTTTTTGCATGGACATTCGGGTGCTAGTCTTTGCAAAAAATACGACCCTAACGGAGTGGACAGGCTAACCGAACAGAGTCGGTGATTGATGGTTGAGGGGCTGCGGACGAACCTTTAACGCTCAGTCCCGAAGAGTACTTGGACTAGAGTTTGTCGCACAGCGTTTCAATGTGATTTTTTGGTCCGAATAATTATCCAGTGAGGTTATCAGCGGTATAAAGAAGTGTTGCCATGTTAGGTTCCGCAAACTTGCTTTGTTTGGCAATTTTGGGAATACATATGAACTAATATTCTATTTGTAGGCAATCTTTGCATCTTGATTTTACAGGGAATATTGGTCATCATGTAATCATGCTCTCCCTCCACTATTTTGGGAAGGATGAAAACCGAAAATCCAACTTGGCGTGCAGCTTTCCAAAAACCTTTATTAAACAAATCTCAGGGAGCAATGCTGGTTGACCATGCCTTCTTGATAGAATTTGTGACCACCTACGCCGCGGCCCGGACCATAATCTTAACAGAATGGGCCAATAACGTTGCCTTTCATAACCTTGTGGGTAGGTTCTGCTCCCAATATTTGCGTGCGCACCAAGAGGGGGGCCCAGGGCCTTTGCTGCCGTCAATCTTGAACATTAGAGGCCCACTTGAGGAGTGTTTCCCCAGGTCTTTCTGCCAATCGAAGCATACGAAATCCAAATTCCAAATTGTGGAAACTATCCTCTTTTT
>JGI20225J20221_1002146_pt1 | contig 16020 bp, 14 predicted proteins | sample BioMet4_FD_20221 | JGI IMG/M metagenome (IMG submission 20221) | reverse complement strand
CGTTTCCATGCTGCTTAGGACGACACCCTATTGAGACAAATAATAGCGAAGCCTTGCATTGCATTTCCAGCCGAGAGCAAGCTCTTCGACCGACTGACGAACAGAACGTGGGAAAAATATTTTCTCCGTCCGGGAAGCACAGTTATCGATGATATAGCGAAGCGACTTCTGCCAGTTTTGGAAAAGGACATCCCGCCCGGAAATGGAAGACGGTACTGGGGAAATAAAAAGAAAGGGGAACAGAGTTGGAAACCCTCAAGGAAAACGGTAGGACTTCAGAATTCTTCACTGGGAAAACACCCGTGAAATTCTCCGTACGTATTTTAAAAATTCGTTTACGGAGAAAATGGGTAAAAACTCACGGTGTATTTTCCGGTGGGTATACTGCATGCACTGACGAGACATACTGGTGCCAATATCCCGCCTGTTATCCCGCTTTTTTTATACGACGGTGACGGTGTCTTTTAAGTCGACTGGTCCGCGGGCGATTTGTTGATTGCCAGGCCGCCTTTTGCCGCGGAATAGGTGATGAAGCGGCCAAATGCGGTTATCGTCTTCCGGTGTCACTTCAGTTCGGCAGATAGTAAAATTCCAGGAGGGACGGTCTGTTGTCGGAAAGGGAATGCTGTGCAATATGTATCCATGCTTTCTCAGGAACCTTCCATCCTTCATAATATGATGACTCCGGGATGAAGTAGATGCCGGCATCGGCATTGTTTCCCGCGATGCGTATAGCTCTGCCGGAAAGCCGTACAAGCGACCGGCATGGAACGGTGTTCGGGTCTGCATTGTTTCGCGCTTCTGATAAGCACTTGAGACTTGAAATGCTTTCGTTGACAAGATTGACATGTATGCAGGCATTCTTCATCGTCTGTTTTATTTCCGCAGACGGTGTAAAACGTACCGATAGTTCTTCTTTTCCGTCACTATCAACGCGTACGCACGGATACAGCGAGCCTAATCCCATCACGTTGACCGCTGTTCCGCGTGAAAGCGTCTGTACGATCGCGTCTTTGAGAAGACTGGCGCAGTGCATGACCATGGGAGCGCTGATACCGGGATGACTTGATTCGATCAGGGCAATAAGGTTTTCAATGTCTGCGGTCTCGCGTTTTACCCGCACGAAGGTTGCGCCGTTCGCTTTGAGATTGCTTCTTCCCGTTTTTGCTGAAACAGAATGTGTCGTATCGTGATATTCAAGAGGAACGTTGTTCATAGGTACAATATACGAGAAAAGAGGTAGGTAGTCTAGTTAAAAGAGTATAAGTGTTCAAGTTGAATAACCTAATGTCTTTTAGCTAAAAGACGTCTGACGCAACCGGATAAAAGTTTCTATTTCTTGAAAAGTGACGAAAAGAACGATTTCTTTTTACCATCGTCTGTCCCTGAACGGTCACTGTCGGTGTATTTCTTTATAGCGTCGATTTTGCCGGCGACAAAGAGTACCATGTCCTTTTCAAGAACGAATGACGGTGAATTGACGAAGGTGAAGTCTGCATCAGGCGCAGTGCGGATTGCGACAAGGTTGAGCTCGTACTGCTGGCGGAGTTTGCTTTCAAGAAGCGTTTTACCGGCAAGTTCGTCGCGTACTTTGACTTCGGCAAGCGCGGAGTCTGTGCCAAGCTGCACGTAGTTGAACAATGCTGAAGAAAAGAGCATCGGCGTAATGTGCTGCGCTGCATCAAGGTCGGGGTATACAACGTTTGTTGCTCCTACCAATTTTAATATTTCACCATGCTCGTCGGAGCGTGCCTTTACGACAATTTTTTTAATGCCCATTTTGTGCAGGTGGCTGGTGGCGAGAATCGATGTCTCAAGCAGACTGCCTAAATCGATGACGGCGGCATCTAGATCTTCGGGAAGAATTTTCTTAAGGGAATCTTCGCTGATGACATCGGTGATGTACGCGTATTTTGTGAGCGTCTTATATCGTTCCACCGCTTCACGATCTTTGTCGAGAATAATAACATTCGCTTCTGTCTGCACAAGCTCGTCTGCAACTCTGCTTCCAAATGTTCCTAATCCTATAACGGCAATGGTAATCATATACGGCTCCTGTTTTGTATGTTCATCCTACAAGGATATCTTCCTGCGGATATTCTGAAACTTCATTCTGCTTGCGGTGTACGGTCGGTATCTGCATGGCGAGCGCAAAAACTCCGGTGCGGCCGGCGAACATGGTGGCGATGATTATTATTTTTCCTGCTGCGGAAAGGAGCGGGGTGACTCCCTTGGTGAGGCCGACGGTTCCGAATGCAGAAGCAATTTCAAACACAATGTCACCAACGGAGAATGTTCCTGCGGCGAGCGGTTGCCCTTCTGCGGCAAGAAGCAAAAACAGCACGATGACAAAGATGCAGAAACCTTTCATCATGATGCCGACTGCCTTTTCAATTGAAGACCATGAGATGTCACGACGGAAAACTGAAATATGGTCGCGGTCGCTTTTATTGTGGAACGTGTAGCACCAGATTAAAAAGAGCGTTGTCGTTTTGAGACCGCCTGCAAGGGAACCAGGGCTTCCTCCCACCAGCATGAGCAGTATGCTGACCAGCGTTGACTCCGCGCTGAATGATGACTGTGCAATTGTTTCAAAACCGGCAGTACGCAGGGTTACCGATTGGAAGAACGCATTGCCGAGTGCCGGTGCGAATGCCATGTTTTTAAAAGCAACGTTGTGGTCAAATAAAAAGATGAGCGCGGTTCCTGAAACAATAAGGAGCGCTGTCATGAAGAGGACGATTTTTGTATGAAGCGCCAGTGGTCCGGATTTCTGGTGATGAAGCAGACGGTGCAGGTGCGATGTGCAGTCACTGATGACGGTGAAGCCGAGTCCGCCGGTGATGATGAGCGCGCTGATCGTAAGATAGATGCCCGGGTTCGCAGTGAAGCGCTGCAGACTGTCTGAGTACGGTGCGAATCCCGCATTGCAGAACGCCGAGATTGAAAGGAAGATGCCGTAGAAAACATATCTGCTTTCTCCAGCTTGCTTAAGAAACAACGAGAGCGCCAGTGCGCCTGTTGTCTGAATGATGAATGTCACTGCGATAATTCGGAAAAGAATTTCACGCGGCTTTACGGTGATGTCAGAGGTGAAGTAGTCGCGTATGAGGCTCCTGTTTTCAAGCGAAATGTGCTTTGAAGGAAACGCGAGGTAGGCAGTGAACAAGGTGACGAGCCCGAGACCGCCCGCCTCGATGATGAACAAAAGTGCGATGAAGCCTGCATCCGTATACACGCTCATGTCCACCGTGGAAAGACCGGTGACACACATTGCAGACACTGTGGTGAACAGTCCGTCCAGATATGGAACGGCGTGTCCTGATGCATACAGAAACGGCAGCTGCATCACGATCGAGCCGACAATCATGAGTGCAAAAAAATACGCGAAGAGATGCGCTGTTGCGTTCTGCAGGTGATGCTTCATTATGCTCCTTCTTTCTTGTGCCCGTCAAAAATCTTCTTCAAGATGAATACAGAAATCATAATGATAATCATGACGATAAACAATGCTCCCATTCCCTGTGCGCCAATAAGGAGCGCTGCGTGTAAATCTGGTGTCATATATTCCTCCTTAGAAAAACTTCGAAACAAGATTGATGACCAGACCGCCTGCTACAACAGACGCAATTTGTCCGGAAACATTGGCGCCCGCCGCCTGCATCAGAATGATGTTCGACGGATCTTCCTTAAGTGCCATCTTCTGCACAACGCGCGCTGACATAGGGAATGCAGAAATTCCTGCCGCTCCAATCATCGGATTGATTTTCTTCTTACGGAAAAGATTGATGAACTTTGCAAACAATACGCCGCCCATTGAGTCGAGTATGAAAGCCGCAAGTCCGAGCGCCATGATGAGCAATGTGTCTGTAGAAACAAATTGTTCCGCCTGCATGCTGAACGAAACGCTGATGCCGAGGAGCAGAGTAATCAAATTCGTAAGAGCCGTACGTGCTGTGTCTGCAAGTGAATCGAGCACGCCGCATTCACGCACAAGGTTGCCGAACATGAGAAAGCCGACAAGCGCCACTGAAGCAGGTGCAATAAGTCCCGTGATGATGGTGACGACAACCGGAAATGCGATGCGGACGCCCTTCGACACATCTTTGCCGTTGTATTCCATTCTAATCATACGCTCTTTTTTTGTGGTGACCATTCTGATTGCAAGCGGCTGCACGACGGGCACAAGCGCCATATACGAATATGCCGCAACCGCAATTGCACCGACATATTTTGAGTGGAGCACCTGTGAAACAAGAATTGAAGTAGGACCGTCAGCCGCGCCGATGATGCCGATTGACGCTGCGTCACGGAGTGGAAATCCCAGCAGCACCGCAACGATAATCACCAGAAAAATTCCGAGCTGAGCCGCCAGCACCGAACCAAGAAGAGCACCGGCTGTGCAAGAAGCGGCCCAAAGTTCAGTCATCGCGGCCAATTCCAATTGAACCAGCCAGCAGCGGAAGCGCCTTCAGATGCCCGCAAGGCCCCGTTGTGTACCCAGCCACCTCGATGATTGCCACCCGCCGTAACGCCTGAGCCTGTGGAATCAATCTGGTTTGAGCACGCCGGTGCATCGCAGGTTCACGAGGAATCGCGCCGAATCCCATCGGTTAACAAGAGAAGCTGGCTGGTTCATACTGTTTTTTGATTGCAAGTACAATTGAGCAGACGCCCACTGCATACATAAACGATTTTGTTTCCACGTAATGGCAAGAAGCCCTTCGAGCAGAAAACTCCATACGTACTCCTTCCACACATTCCTGCATGGTCAAAAAAGAGTTGTACTAAAGTCTCGCCCTTTGACCGGTGGTTGTCCCGGAACAGCCGCTGCAAACTGCAGTACCTGTTCGTGCTGACGGAAAAATACCTGGAACTTTCGTTTCCGGCTACTCCTTTGTTGTTCTTGTAGTATACACGACGATGAAAAAAAAATGCTACAGCACTTTTCATGGCAGAATAGTGTTTTCAGCCCGCGGGTGTGGATTGGTGCAGCAACTAAAAGCGGATGCTGGGCGGCAATGGAAAAAGGTGTGTAAATATTGACAGATTGTAATTGTGGGGGAAATTAAGCATATTATTTTAGAATCTGCATAAGAGCTTACAAAAAATATGTTATTGATTGAGCATTAATAATAACATAACTAAGATTCTAAGGTATCTTATACTGGACAGTATTTGCATGAATATAGATATTATGCTGAACCAGCACAATAAATGTTAGAATTACTCGGATTTCTCAAAACTAAGTAACAGACGATATTGGCTAAATAAAAGGGAGCAACTGTACATAGTTGTAATGGTCCCCATTCCCAACCCAAAAAAAAAGCCACCTCTACAATGAGAAAACCTTATACACAGCCCCCCCCTTGGAAGGAAACGATCCTTCATCCAGTTACGGACTCGCGCCCTTTTAGAGGGAATCGACATGCGCTTTGTGAGAATCTGAATGCTGCCCGTTTGACATCGGTGGTGTCGCCAAAGGATCCGCGAAGGATTCGCTTAACGAAGACCCAGGCGTTCCAGAGTTCCGCGTGTAAGTCGTTGTCCGGGTCATCCCTGGCGCTTTTCTGTTGTTCGTCGTCAAGCATCAGGTTGATTCTGGAAGATTCTTTTTTCGACGGTTGTCTCACCGTAGTCCGTCTTTCCGCCGCCGCTGTAGGGGCGCGCGTGGTCGGCGACTGCTTCGGGCTTTCGTCGTTTGAAAGGTTGAAGAAACTGATGGCTGTATTCATTTGCTCGGCCTGTCCTGAAAGTTGTTCCGCCGTTCCGGCCGTTTCTTCGGCTGTGGAGGCGTTCTGCTGGACGACTTGATCCAGCTGCATGATCGCGCGGTTAATCTGTTCCGCTCCTGAATTCTGCTCACTGCTCGCCGCGCTGATTTCCTGCACCAACCATCCGTGCTTTTAAGGTATCCATCGCCAAATCGTATACCATGCTGCCAAGGATAAGCCTCAAAGGCGGATTATTGCTGGCTACTAATTTCATAAGGGCTTCCGCTGCCAAGGAAGGATCACTATCGACCGAATCTTCGGAATACTGTTTCGCCAGCTCATCGCAAAGTGTACCGTATGAATCTAATGGATTGCTGTAACTCATCGAAGTGTATAAGTCTGTCCAATATCCTCCTGGTTCCACCATAGTGAGTTTCACTCCGAAATGTTCCGCTTCTTTTGCTAAGGCTTCACTCATTCCTTCCAGCGCAAATTTACTTGCACTGTAAATACCAGACATCGGACCCGAGATAATAGCGCCAATGCTTGTAATCTGTATGATATGTCCAGAACGCTGCGACCTCAAATAGGGCATCACTGCCTGACAAACCCAAAGAGCTCCAAAAAAGTTTGTGTCCATTAGTTTCCGAGCATCGGATTCGTTTAGTTCTTCAATCATACCCAAAGTCATGATACCCGCATTATTAACAACAATATCAAGCCTGCCGAAATGTTTAACTGCTGTTTCAACCGTAGAAAAAACAGCCTCCTTATCTGTAACATCGAGGCTTAATGGAAGCAAGGTTTCTGGATATGTTTCTTTTAGTTTCGCCAAATTATCAATCGTCCTTGCGACTGCAACAACTTTATCCCCGGCTTTCAAGGCGGCGCATGTAAAAGCATAGCCAAGCCCCTTGCTTGCTCCGGTAATAAACCATACTCGTTTATTTTCACTATTAGGTGTCATAGATATTCTCCTTTACTATATTAGAAAGATTATTATAACCTGAGATTAATACTGTTAAATGCTGTGAACCCAGCAACTTTGAGCACTTTGTTTTGAACTCCCAGAAGCCCACCACTCCAAATTATCATCAACCCTGTCCTTTTTTCAGTCCACTTGCGGTTTCATTGTTACTTTGTCATAGCGTCGTGTCAAAAGGCGGCAGAGAATAGCATCTGCCATCAGCACAACACCTGACCAGAAAAACCATGTGTTTACACCTATAACCTCAACAACCGGACCTGCAACAAGTAAGCCTATCGGCATAGAAAGAGTCATGGCGGTCATCAAAAGGGAAAACACCTTGCCCATCATTTCAGGTGCAATGCTTTCTTGAACATAGGCCATAACTGGAACATTCATAAATGTGCCAGAGGCACCCAAGAAGAAGCAGCATATAGCAAATATCCAAAAACCGCTTGTCGGTAACGCTCCGCTAATCAGTGTAGACAGACCCATTAAGCCAATAGCTAAGGATGCCATGAAAAACCTCCTTTTCATGCCGCCCCATACACCAATAACCAAAGATGAAAGAAGCAATCCGCCTGCAAAGACAAATTCCACAATGCTATTGTGCCATGCTTCGCCCATAAAGTGGTTGCGTACCAGCAGAGGGAGCAGAGAACCTAAGGGCATATAAAGTATGGTCATCAGCAGCATGGGGGAAAACACAGCCATTAAAGGCTTATTTGCTTTCATTGCGATAAAGCCCTGCTTCATGTCAGACAATACACTCATCTTCTCATTGGTTTGCGGAATATCTGGAATTATAACAAATAGGAGGCAAACTATCGCAAAAGCGGCTCCCAGTATATCCACAATCATAATGGAGGAAATAGGTAGAAATGACATAAGCGCAGCACCCAGCACAGGCCCCATCATGTTGGATATTGATTGGATCATATTTCCCCAGCCCCCTGCTTTGGTCAACATATCTGCTGGCACAAACATGGGTATTGCCGCTTGCATAGCTGGACCGTGAAAGGTATTCCCCAATCCACGCAAAAATAAAACAATGTAGATAAACCAAATAGGGGGTGTTTCCACAAGTAAAAATGCTGCGCCAAGGATGATGCTGGATACAGCTACCAGACCGTCAGCTAAAATCATTACTGTTCGGCGGTTGTATCGGTCGATCCACACACCGGCAAAGGGTCCGATTAACATATTGGGGAGAAAGGCAACTAAGGATGCAATCGTCAAGGTTATTGCGGATTCAGTCTGGATGGTCAGCCACCAGATAACAGCGAACTGCACTGCGGCAGAACCCAAGATTGAAAAAGCCTGCCCTGTGTATATTACAGCAAATTGTTTCTTCCAATTCTTTATTCTGTTCATTATAGAAATCTCCTTATATAAAATTAGAAACGAACAACTGCCTAAGGCGTTGTTCGTGCAGAAAGACATAATTTTACAAGGAGATCTTCAAAAGCGAGGATATACTCATGTAAATATGTCTTTAAGCACAACAAATAAACCCTAAAAAGGGCAGTGCTTAAAAACTAAATTACATGAATATCAAATACATATTTCTACCCCGCTTTCACTTTAAATTATACTAAATTTAACTGCAACCTCAAGATATGAAAACGGATTATGTTCTGCTCAATTTCTCAATAGCCATCTTCTTCGGAAGACACAAAGAAGATATCTCTTCCTTTATTGCTTTCATATATAAAATACTTATAGGAACTGTCATTTCCGGAATATTTCCGCGGATTTGCCGTCGAAATTCGGGCTTTTACCCCGAACTACAACCTGTTTTTTTCCCAGCCCGGAACAACTGAACCAACTACTAGAATTTTTCGACAACGCCGGACAAATTAAACTTTAATTCAAGTCTAGTTTAAGCTGTCAACTCTTAACTGGGCGAGTTTTGACCGCTAATCTAGGGTATGTCATCGCCGGTTGTGCCCTATAAGCAACGATTTCGAGTGTTTAATTCGCTGTTCGTAATAAACTGTGTCGTTTTGGGGTAGTTATCGGCCGACACCAAGTTAACCGGTTCTTGGAGGGGAAAGCGAGCACTGACAGTCGCTGTTTTGCTGTCCGGTCTGGCTGCTGGATTTGCCCAGTCCAATGAATTCTTGGTAAGCTCCTTGGGATCATCGAATAATCGCAACAATTGACATTGTTCCCTGACATTATGTCGGGCAGATAAACGATCGACTTCCGTTAAGACTTTTCCTGCAATCAACCGTGCCAGCTTTTGTTTGCGTAGTTTAGACCATGCAATCAGGGACTTGTAGACCGCTTTTCCTCATTCTTCTCTGGCGGTTGTTGCTTGAACAATTTTGGGAACTGGCTTTGGGTGGTTTGTTTTGCCAACCCTCTGGTGCCAATTTGGTAATATTTGGGTCGCGTGTTGCACTGCCTTAACGGGGACCTTTTCCAGCATATACTCCATAAACTGACGGGGACTAATTGAACCCGCCTCGGCCGGTAAATGGGCTACCAAGCTTGGTGCCGCAACAAACTGCAAAACCTTTGAAGGTTTTCTGACTTTCCTTTGTAGAAGGCCCTTTTAGGCTGGCTGTCGCAAATTACAGTGTCAGAAACTGGATCATATCTGGATTTTTCTGGCACAGGTAGCGCCGCGAACGAACATACTGCCCGAGGGCTTCACGATCAGATTTGCTGAATAAGTCTGGTTTTTCGCTCTCAATACTAAAACCCAGAATGTTTTCTGCCTCCGAAGGGCTTTCACGATCAGTTTGCTGAATAGTCCTGGGTTTCCGTCTCAATATAAATGGTTCTGCCACAGACTTCTTCACGGTGTTTAAATTTTATTGTTGATATCGCCCAAATTTCCAATGAGCCCTCGAAAGTTTCTACTAAATTGAATTCCCAAACATGATTAATTCCCCGTTTAGACTATTATACCCCGATTGGGGCGGAACAAGAAGGATGTAATTTAACAAAGACGCTCCTCCTTTGACAAATTCACCTTCGGTTATATTAATATGTCGCTTTATGGCGATATAATCGTGGTAACGATATATTAAAAATGAGGGGTGCCCATTTAATGAATAAAAAGAAGGCAAATTCAAATATTTTGTCCCAAGCAGCGGGAAAGAAATGGGAAGGTGTCTAATTCACGAAAAATATCATCGCTTGGCTCAATGACGCTGGCCTAACATTAGAAGCAGTATCACCTGCTTTTAGAGCTAAGAAAAGCTTAACCCAGCGGAAAATCAGAGAGGAGAGTGATGCGCTCTACTCATTGGGCATAATGGCTCGAAGCGTGAATCTTTCCAAAATACCGGTTTTCAGAGGAAAAATTAAACCCGATCGGAGAAAAAGAATTGAGTGCTTCGTAAAAAAGGAATGAAAAGGAATCGGGCCGAATCAGCCGCAATTTCCCTGACGGAGCAAGGAAAAAAACATTGGTTAGCGAAATTTGAGGTCGAGATTGGCCAGTAGCCCGCTTCCTAGAAAGAGGCCCCCCTTTTATCAGGGCTTCGCCTCCGAAGATTTAGAAGCTCTTAACTCCGTTTTGGATGGGACACTTAATTGATTCCATGGCATCTGCGCTTGTGGGAGTAAAAGAGTGGGCAGTTTACCATGAGTTCTGAAGGGGTTGGGCGAGCCTCATGAAGCATAAAGATCCGCCGGGCTGGGTTTTACCTTTTTTTACCGAGGTGGAATTGGCCTTCGTCTTTTCCCCCTTTGTGTTTCACGACCACCAGCAGCTTATATCATATCCAAATGGTTGGATTAAACCCACTTCAGCTGGTACTGGTTGGCACGGCTTTGGAAATAACTCATTTTATTTGCGAAATTCCTACAGGAATCGTAGCCGACCGATATAGCCGAAAGCTTTCTATCCTCATTGGCCTGGGATTAGTGGGCTTAGGACTTTTCTTAGAAGGCGCTGTTCAATCCTTCCTCGTCATTTTAATTGCCCAGGTAATCTGGGGCCTGGGGGATACCTTCACCAGTGGTGCTGATACTGCTTGGATAGTAGATGAGCTGGGGGATGCCCCTATGGAAGGTCTTTTTCTGAAAGCCGCTCAAATTTCCCAAATTGCCTCCCTGTTTGGAATTTTCATAAGCATGGGCCTCGCCATTTTTAGTCCGAATTTACCATTTTTCTTAAGCGGCTTGGTCTGCCTTCTCCTGATTCTTCTCCTGGTTCGGCAAATGCCAGAGACCGGATTTTCTCCTACAGAATCTGACGAAAAATGGCTGAGTGGAATGGGGACTGCACTAAAAGAGGGTTTTGGAATTATTCAGGCAAAGCATATAATGCTTGCAGCTGCTATTATCATGCTATTTGAGGGGCTTTACAGTGAAGGCTTTGATCGCCTTTGGACTGCTCATTTCCTCACAAAGCTTCCTACTTCCAATCTATTTGGGCGAGAAGAGCTTTGGCTTTTAGCCGTAAATTTCTTTGCCGCTATTTTCGGAATTTTTCTGATGCAGTGGCTGGAGAAAAGATCTGAACACCTGAAAAGCCGGAGTCTCTACGGAGTGCTATTCCTTTTGAATGCTGGGAAAGCTGTCTCTATTCTGCTCTTTGCCCTTCTGGGAAATGTCTGGGGAATTGCCCTGGTTTACTGTCTCGGAAACAGTCTAAGGAACAGCTTCTATCCGCTGTATGACGCTTGGGTGAATCGACAGATCGAGCAGCCGGAGTGGCGTGCTACCGCATTATCCATGCTAGGTCAGCTAAACTCTATCGGCCAAATTATCGGAGGGCCGCTTCTAGGCTGGGTTGCTTGGAAAATCGGAGTTCCGCTGGGACTTATCCTTTCTGGGATGTTGGTACTTCCGATTGTACTGATCTATGGGGGGCTTTTCATTCGACAAAAGCATAAAGGGAACGGCGAAGAGGGTGATGCCGATACGACCCTGTAAAGAAAAGTGTGTAAATGGCTGACAAAAAATGATACTCTATAGGAGGAGTATAATGTTGGCCAGAAAACAACCGAAAGAAAAAGATGCCGTAGACAGGATGCTCGATCAGATCGACTTCCACGGCATGGCAAAAGACGAGATACTGGGAGAGAACGGACTGCTGAAGACATTCACCAGCCGGCTTCTTTCCCGCGCGCTTGAAGCGGAGATGGACAGCCACCTCGGCTACGAAAAGAACGACAACTCCGGTGACAATTCAGGAAACAGCCGGAACGGATACTCTGAAAAGACCGTAATCAATGACGGCAACGAGAAGGTCGATGTGCAGGTACCGCGCGACCGCAACAGCACATTCGAGCCGGTGATACTTCCCAAGCATGAAAAGCGGACACCGTTATTCAATGACCAGATAATTTCGATGTATTCGTTCGGAATGAGCTGCCGCGACATTCAGCGCCATCTGCAGCAGGTGTATGGGGTGGACGTTTCCCCTGAACTTATCTCAAACGTCACAGAATCTGTAATGGCAGACGTGAAGGAATGGCAGACCCGTCCGCTTGAAAGGTCTTATCCGATACTGTTTCTGGACGCGCTGCGGATCAATTCACGGCAGGACGGGAAAAATGTCAGCAAAGCCCTCTACGTCGCTCTTGCAATTAACTGGGATGGGAAAAAGGATGTTCTTGGACTGTGGCTTGCAGACACTGAAGGTGCAAAGTTCTGGATGAGCGTACTTACCGACATAAAGAACCGCGGAACTGATGACATTCTCATCGCAGGCATGGACGGGCTCACCGGATTTCCCGATGCAGTGAGGGCGGTTTTTCCCGATACACACATCCAGCACTGCATCGTGCACATGATACGCAACTCGACGAAGTTTGTTTCCTACAAAGATCTGAAAGCCGTATGCCGTGACCTTAAGACTGTGTACTCTGCGGTGAACGCTGAAGCGGGACACGACGCGCTCGAGGAGTTCGGAAAAATCTGGAATGAAAAGTATCCGATGATATATAAGTCATGGGAGGCCAACTGGAACGACCTCACTGAGTTCTTCAACTACCCGGAACCTATCAGAAAGGCAATCTACACGACAAACGCAATCGAATCGCTGAATTACAGCCTGAGAAAAATCACAAGGAACAAGTCAACTTTTCCGGATGATGATTCGATATATAAAGTGATGTTCCTGGCGATACGCAATGCCAGCGGCCGCTGGACTATGCCGATCAGGGATTGGGGGCTTGCCCGCAACCAGTTCGCAATTCTATTTGGAGAGCGGGTTCCGCTCTGTTAGATAATGCCATTTACACACTTTTTATGACAGGGTCGCCGATACATGTACGGAATCAGCTTGAATAGATTTTCACAGCTCAATACCAATTTCAAAAATATCATCTATAGGAATCCAGGTTTCGTCCCTCATTACCACCATCCGCTTATACCGATCTATTTTCTTCAGGTTCCCAGTAACCGTAATGTAAGCCCCACCGGACTTCCTTTTATCTGCTTGGAAATAGGTAATCGTGACTTTTGGTTGTTTATCCAGCTGGTCTTGTATTATTCGTAGCTTCTCGTCCAAATCTACCTTCTGGTATTCATCCAGCTCTACTCTTTTATCCGTTAGCCTAGCGGCTTCAGCGATAGCAGCGTTATAGCCTGTAAGTGCGGCAAATTTAAGGGAAAATCGTGTCCCTGGTCAACTGCTTTTCATGGGTAAGCAGCTTCCGATAAGATGCTTTATGTCAGCCGGGTCTGTTTTGGAGCTGCAGTTCTGCGGAATGCGGGGCGTAGTTTCCTAAATCGAAAATCGAAAATCGAAAATCGAAAATGAAAGGCTACATTGGATTAATCAAAAAAACAATGGCAACAGATGAAGATGATAAGGCAGTAGTACTGCATAAGCGTGATCTGTGGCAGTATGCAAGGGAAAATAACATTGATAGCTTCGATCATTATATCAATGATGAATACGCTGACCGCAAGCTTACAGCGGAAGAAAGGTATAACATTGCTTTTGACTATTTCGACCGAAATAGAGGCAAGGACTATGCAACCTATGTTGACGAAGCAGAAGAGGTAATAAAGGAACATACAGGCAACATCAACCTTGCAATGGACTACAACCTTGATGCCTTGTCCAAGTACAAGGTAAAGCAGATAGACAGACAGCACTTGAAGGAAGCAAAAGACAACCTTGAAGATGTACTTTGTAATCTGTCAAAGACAGCGGCGACAAAATACAGAAAGATAGCAATGTCTTATGTAATGCTGCCGAGTGATGCGGCGGGAATAAGTGAAGACGTGTACCGCACCAAAACTGCTTAACTGATAGGAACTGTCATTTCAGAATTTTCGCGGATTTGCGTCGAAATTCGGCTTTTACCCCGAACTACAACTGTTTTCCCAGCCCGAACAACTGAACCAACTAGAATTTTTCGACAACGCCGACAAATTAAACTTTAATTCAAGTCTATTTAAGCTGTCAACTCTTAACTGGGCGAGTTTGACCGCTAATCAGGGTATGTCACTCCCGGTTTGCCCTATAAGCAACGATTTCGAGGTGTTATTCTGTTCCGTATAAACTTCGTTTTGGGGTATTATCCCGACACCAGTACCGGTTCTGGAGGGGAACGAGCACTGACAGTCGCTGTTTGCTCTCGGTCCTGCTGCTTTGCCCAGTCAATAATCTTGGTAAGCTCCTTGGGATCCTCGATAATCGCAACAATTGACATTGTTCCCTGACATTTCGGGCAGATAAACGGATCGACTTCGTAGACTTTCTGCAACAACCGTGCCCAGCTTTGTTTGCGTAGTTTAGACCATGCATCAGGGACTTGTACCGCTTCCTCATTCTCTGGCGGTTTTGCTTGAACAATTTGGGACTGGCTTGGGTGGTCTTTTTGCCAACCCTCTGGTGCCAATTGGTAAATATTGGGTCGCTGTTGCCACTGCTTACGGACTTTTCCAGCATATACTCCATAACGACGGACTAATTGAACCCGCCTCGGCGGTAAATGGGCTACCAGCTGGTCAACAAACTCAAAACCTTTGAAGGTTTCTGACTTTCCTTTGTAGAAGCCCTTTAGGCTGGCTGTCCAAATTACAGTGTCAGAAACTGGATCATACTGGATTTTTTCTGCACAGGTAGCGCCGCGAACGACATACTGCCCGAGGGCTTCACGATCAGCTTTGCTGAATAGTCTGGTTTCGCTCTCAATACTAAACCCAGAATGTTTCCAGTCTTTTAGCATGTTCACACGAGCCTGATTTATCAGTTCCTTTCGTAGAAACAAAGCCAAAATTGCTGCTTGCCAGACCTTGAGCATCCCTTCGTCGGCTCCGATTGGCAAATATATAAAGCGGTCGTACTTGGTAAACCCACCTTCCAGTACTAAAACATGCCAGTGCGGGTGGAATCGAGCGAATTCCCCAAAGGACTGGTAGCTGACGACAGATGCACATAGCAGTGGTCGCCCTGCAGCAAGGGAGAAAAATTCAGACAATAGCGAGAATATTAGCTTGGACACCTCTCCAAACAATCGTTTATCGGATTTAAAGTATGGTCTGAGAATCTTGGGAATCGTAAAAACAAATTGTCGATGCGGTAGATCAAGAAGCAAATCCTCGGATAGGTATTCAGCATAGAGTAAGGTTCGTTTTTGGTCGCACGAGGGACAAAGGTGGAAAACCTTGCACGAAAAAGGTCTGAAGTACGAATGGCCACAATCCTCGCAGCGAATTCGTGCAACACCTTTGGACCAGTCCGCACAATCAGTAAAATGCTCTAGGCGGTCAAGGATAGTTTGCGATGGACTGGCGTAGGCTTGGTAACGGGTTAGAGAATTGCGGACTATGGTCTGGATTATCCCTTCCCGATGGGGAATGTAGGTTCCCATATATATACATACGCAGAAAAACGATCATTTACTGGCAATTTGGAAGAAAAAAGCGGAAAATGTGGACTGACGCCACCTAACAAACGGTTTGAGCGGACTCGCGGGACAAGCCCGCTCGCAGCTCAACCGAATGTTAGCAGGACGCCTGCCGGCGCTTGAAGATAAAAATAAGCAAACAGTTGCAGTTCATTATAAAAGAAAGAAATACCTGTAATAGAAAGGTTGTAAATAACTTAAGGAATTTGAAATGCAATGTTTAAAATAGTACTGTTAATAGTATTGATAAATAATACGATATGTAGTATTATTTCTGCGGAGGTAAAGTTATGGAAATGACAATTACTGCAAACGAATTGAAGGTGAAGGGTGTAACAATAATTGACGACATAGTAAATGAAAACGAAAGTGCGATTATAACCGTCCGCGGAAAAGAAAAATATATAGTCCTAAAAATGGAAGACTATAATAAGCTCCGTGAGATGGAACTTGATGCTGCAATCAGGGAAAGCCAGGAAGATATGGCCGCCGGAAGATTCCACAAGGA
>JGI20225J20221_1002143_pt1 | contig 16073 bp, 8 predicted proteins | sample BioMet4_FD_20221 | JGI IMG/M metagenome (IMG submission 20221) | reverse complement strand
TTTGACAATGACTCATGGACTGAGTGAAAAAGAACGTAAAAATATTATTGCTCGGGCTACATTAGTTGCTTTTATAACCTTAATGTTTTTTGTTTTTACAGGGCAATTTCTTTTTAAATTCTTTGGTATATCAGCGAATGGATTCCGAATTGCTGGTGGAGTGATTATTTTCAAGATTGGCTTTGATATGCTACAAGCTCGCTATACTTCAATAAAGCTGAAGGATGAAGAGATAAAAACGTATGCAGACGATATTTCCGTCTCACCATTGGGTATACCTATATTGTGTGGTCCGGGTGCTATTGCCAATGCTATTGTACTGATGCAAGATGCTAGCAGCTTTGAAATGAAAGGGGTTCTGATTATTGTGATTGCAATTGTTTATCTTATTTCATTCTTTGTATTACGTGCTTCCACTCGTTTGGTGAAGATTATAGGTGANACGGGGAATAATGTAATGATGCGTCTTATGGGCTTAATACTCATGGTTATTGCCGTAGAGTGTTTTGTTAGTGGCGCCAAACCAATCCTAATAGCTATATTAAAACAAAGTTTGTAGGCTTGTTTGATTTTGTTTGCATTGTAAATGCTGATAAGTAATGAAATAAAGCAATGTTAAAAGCGCATTCTAGATGCTGTTCCTTCGTTTAGATAGAAGTAGAGTTCATCTTTTATTTTTCTTGAATTAGAATCGAAACGGATATCAAAAGCTGCTTTCTGATTCTGCTTGTCTGTTGCCAATGTCTTACTTCTTAAGCAATTTTGTGACAAATATGCAAGGTAGACTTTTTAGTGATGCTTGTGTATTTAAAAATTTGCCTAAGAATACGCTATGCTTCGTAGACTTAGGCAAATTTAGAGTTTATTTCAAAGAAGAGTCAAACTCAATTTCAGTTAGCGTTCACTCTTCTTATCTATTTTAATACAGCATTTTATTTAATGTCTGTATTGTAGTTGGTTTCTGATTCTGGAATACTCCAAGTCCAATTCGAACTATTTGCAGCAACTTCAGTTGCAGTCGCAGGATGGCAGTTTCCACCATTGGCAAAACTAAGACGATTAAAGCCCCTGTTCCAACGTTTGAGATCATACCAATTGAACCCCTCACCCCACAACTCAAGTTCACGGTAATCTACAATTTCTTGGAAAAGTGCATCTCCTGTTTTAGTGCAAGTATATGCAGGATTACGTCCAGAAGTTGCATTCAGTTCTACTAAAGAAGCTTGAGCGTCTTCTTCATTTTTCAAGAAATAATTGGCTTCTGCTTCAATCAACACCATTTCAGAAGAACGAATGAAACAAAGAGGTTCGACACCTGGCGTCCCAATGGCCCAAAACTTAAGTTGGGCTCCAAGATGATAGTAACCGGATTGGTATGCTTTAGCTAAGCCAGAAGGTGTTCTTGAATTTATATATGCATCTGCAATACTCCAAGCTTCATCAGACTCCATATATCCATAAGTCAGATTCATGTGAGGGACATCTTTTTTAATAGTACCGTCCGAATTCTGAACTGTACCTTTTCCCTTATATAAGTCTAGGCCCGCAAATTTGTCTATAGTAAGGAAGCACTTCATACGTACATCATTTATAGGCATACGATCAGTCAACTCTTTTTCAATGGCGCCAGCACCGTATTCAGTAGCTTGACTATAATAACCATTGCAAGCAAATTGGGTACCAAAAGTCCAATACCAATTATTTTCGGTATCACCATCGTAGCTTCCAAACAACCATTCGCTTGTTTTCTTACTGAATCCGGTCTCATATTCAGCATTACTCATCAGAGGGTATCCTTCACGAGCACTTTTTGCCATAGATAATGCCGTGCTATAATCTTGACGATTAAGAGCTGTACGAGCATATATAGCATAAGCTACATTAATATTTGTGAGCCAATACTCAGCAGCATTGCGATCTTTTCCGGAAGCTTTGAAATTATTGATTGCATCATCTAAATCTTTGTAGACCTGTGCATAGCATTGAGCTACTGTAGAAAGGGGCATTGGACCAGTGGATTCATCCAAGCGGAGCACTATACCACTAGCAGAACCATTGTTTGTGTCTTGCCAGCGGGGAGTATAAAGTTCAAGCAACTTAGAATAGCAATAAGCGCGGAATGTTAGAGCTTGGGCTTTTAAAAACTGTCTTTCACTTTCTTCTCCAGCCGCAGCGTCAACATTAGCTACAATTGAGTTGGCATTTGCAATAATTTCATAATAGTAAGCCCAAGGATATTTGGTATAATTTGTTGTTGTCCTGGTATAATAATCACCATTCATAATAGATGCCCATCCTGATGCTATCGCATTATAACGGAACTCTTGTGAAGCATACTCGTAGAAAACACTACGAATGCGGTTTTCCCCACAGTAGCCTTGTGAAAAAGCAGCATGTTGACTCTTCATCAAATAAGCCAACCCATTAACAGCCATCTTTACATTACTTGTAGTCGCAAAGACGGTTGGTGTTGCGGTGGAACTTGTAGGAGTTGTTTCCAAAAAATCACTGGAACAAGCAGACAAAGCTATTGCTGTGCAAACACCCATAAAAAACTTGCTTATATATTTGTTCATAATTCCTATATTTATATACTGTGATAATTAGAATTTCAGAGTGGCCCCGATATTAAATATACGTGGAGTTGTATAGGTTGCATCTTGCGCACCATTAAATCCATACTGTGGATTTAAACCCTGCCGACTTGTCAGAGTAAAAGCATTTTCCATACCGGCATTAACAGAGACATTTTGCAATCCCCACTCTTTTACCAATCTTTGTGGCAATTGATAGGAAAGCGTAATATTTTTCATTACCAGATAAGAGCCACTCGTTAGCCAACGGTCTGAAGCTGCATTGTTGAACTCAGACAAGTTATTATCCAATATAGGAGTTCCACTAGGATTGATACGATTCGCAGAGGTATCAGTCATACCGGCAGGAATGCCGCTCCATGATTTAAGAAGATCCTTATGTAAAGCGCTAGCGTCATTAGCAGCTGTTGACATTAATGAAGCATATCCTGAATCATAGATTTTACCGCCTAGAGAGTAAGTCATCAACACATTCAATGAAAGACCCTTCCATTCGGCTCCGGTGCGAATAGAACCATAAACATCTGGAAGAGCAGAACCCGCCCAGTCTTTTTTCCCGTAAGTGATATCTGTTGTGTAATCCTTACCATTGATAGTAACTAGAGCTCCTGCAGATTTAGCTTTATCACTTGTTGTTTCGTCGAGTGTATAAAGCGATCTACCTGTCATTTGATCAACACCCTCAAAATGATAAGTGTAATATTCATAGATGGAGTGACCTTCTGAATATCGGCGTAACGTGCCATTGATAATATCCTGCCCATTAGGTAAATTTTGAATCTTATTGGTCATAAATGTAGCATCTAAGCCAAAGTTCCATTTCCAGTCCTTAGACTTGATAATGTCTACATTCGCTGACAATTCCCAACCACGATTAACTACCGACCCAATATTCTGCAATTGAGTCAGATTAATGTTATCACTCCAAATGTAAGCTCCGGCCGAAGACGGTAAAGGTACTGCAAAAAGTAAGTCTTTCGACCTTTTATTGAAATATCCAAATTGCAGGTCTAGGCGATTAAATAAGTTCGCTTCCAATGCGACATCAATAGTTTGAGTCGTTTCCCATTTAAGCTTTTTAGCAGAAAGAGATTGCTTGATTAATGAACCGTTACCGGCATTTTTATCTAAAAAATAGAGTGCTTGGTAAGCATAATAATTAACATTACCAGTTCCATCGTCTACGTAATTATTCCCGACTTCACCATAAGAGGCTCTTAGTTTCAAGAAATTCACCCAATCAATATCTTTCATGAAATTCTCTCTAGTAATGTCCCATGCACCTCCAAAAGAGAAGAAATTCCCCCAACGGTTGTCTTTATCAAACCGAGAAGATCCATCTGTACGGAAAGATGTTTCAAAGAAATACTTGTTGTCATAGTTGTAACGCGCACGTCCAAGATATGACTCAGTAGCATCTTCATCATCTCCACCACCAAAAAAGGAGTTTGTAGTAAAATTACCCATCGTAATATTTCCGGAAACAGACATTCCCGTATTCATTCCATCTACCAAGCTGTATTTGTATTCGTAGCTTTCATGAGCTAGCATAGCATCCACGTGATGCAAACCATAATCTTGTCCCCAATTCAGTTGCTGCTGAAAATTGGTTGTTGTATAGCGATAATCATAGTTTGTCAAACGACCGTTATTAGCTGCACCATCACCGATTTTTGGATTGTCATATTTTGAGCGTCTACGTGATAAGTAATTTTTTGATCCTTTTACTGTGAAATCAAAATTATATGGCAATGTAAAGGTCGCGAATGCAGTTGCTTCTGCTGTCAGTCTCTCATTCTTTTCTATATCATTTAAGCGTTCGAAAATAATATGCCGATTGCTTAAGTAGGAAGAAGTAGTATCGTACACCTTTTCTCCATTTTGATCCAAAATAATACTCCCATCGGCATTATGCAAATAGATGGGGTATACAGGTGCCATAGTGCGACTTATATAGAATGGATTAGAATAATAAGTGCCATTTGCACTGGAATTATAATTTTGTTCTTGAGAAGTCAATGAGATATTCAATCCCCCTTTGAACCATTTTGTTGGCGTAAAAGATGAATTGACACGTCCGGAATAACGTTCAAAATCGGTGTTGATAATATATCCATCTTCTTTTAGATAGCCTAAAGAAGCATATAAATTATATTTATCTGTGCCACTTGAAAACGAAATACCATATTCTTGACGGTAGCCCGTACGCTCTAGTTTGTCAGCCCAATCCAAGTCTGTATAACCCGGAAGTTGCTTGGCAATCAACTTACCGTTTGAATCAAACAGCTTGTCATTAGCAGCATCGTAGATATTACGTTTCACCAAATCACCGATTAGGTGTGATGTAGCATAAGTTGCTGCATCAGCCTCATTCATGTGCAATGATTTGAGTGACATTGCATAATTCTTCATGCCGGTCCATTGTGCTTCCATCCATGAGTCAGCTCCCAAACGATCATACTCTTTGATACCACGTGAGTAGCCACCATGATTGGTCGTAAGAGTAACTGTTGTTTTTTCATTGTTATTAGCTCGTTTGGTGGTAATTAAGATGACTCCATTGGCAGCACGATTGCCATATAAGGCTGCTGATGCGGCATCTTTCAGTATTGTCAACGACTCAACGTCACTCGCATTTAAATCACTGATATTCCCATTGAAAGGAACCCCATCCACTACATATAAAGGGGCGTTGCTACCATTTACAGAACCGAAACCACGGATACGAATGGTAGGTGAAGATCCAGGTTCTCCATAGGTATTATTCACTTGCACTCCCGGTGCAGAACCTTCAAGCGCTCCAGTAACACTTGTACTGATTGTCTTTTCAATTGTTTTCGAATTAACAGATGAGACAGCGCCTGTCAATGAAGACTTTTTTGCAGTACCATAAGCCACTACCATTACTTCATCAAGCACTTTCGCGTCATTTTTTAGTATAATCCTCAGATTCGGCTTAATTGTCACATCTTGTGTCTGCATACCAATATAGGAAATCTGCAAAGTCTTCGCAGAACTATGGCAAAATTCAAAAATTTGATCTTTCCAAATCATGTATAATGGTCGTATCCATAACACTGGCATATATTTGAGTTGTTCTTACACTTTTGTGCCCCAGTAACTTCTGTACAGTAGTAATATTTATGCCTTTATATATTAGTAGAGTGGCATTGGTATGCCTTGCGGTATGAAAAGAAACCCGCTTTAATATGCCAGCCAATCGGGATAATTCAATTAATTCTTTATTTACATTAGAGTTGTCTTGCAAACAAAAAAGAGAACTGCTATCTCCTTTATATTTATTTAGGATATCGAGTCCTTTCTTTTCAAAGAGTAGAAAAAGAGGTAAACGTACTTCTATACCAGTTTTAATGGATTTATAGATAAGCCAAGTATTATTTTGCATTACTACTATATTTTTGCTAGATAACCGAACAAAATCTGAATATCGTATACCTGTATAGCAGCAAAACAAAAAAGCATCCAGCGTCTTTTGATGATTTTTATATCTTCCAGTTAATGTCAAATTTTCCAATCTCTCTAATTCTTCAAATGATAAATAAGTGTGCTTCCCTTCTATTGTTTTAATTCTATATTTCCTAAATGGATAGTTTTGTATTTCAATATATTCTTTGTTAATAGTAGTATTGATATATCTTTTTAAGTGCTTCATATGTTTTGCTATTGTATTTATATGATGCCCTCTCGCTAGAAGGAATGATTCAAATGAGGCTATAAACTCAAATGTTAAATCTGGAAAGTAAATTTCTTTTTTAAACTCCTGCAATATTGTCAAAGTAGAAAGATGATTTCGTTTAGTGCTGTCCCTCAAAGACGAAGAATTCATTTCTTGTCTGTAAAAATCGATAAATGAGCCTATATTTTCTTTTATATAAATTGCATTCTTCAACATTTCTAAGTTTATTAACTTTCCTTGTTTCCAGAGCTCAAGTTCTTTTTTTTCTACCATAGCCATAAAACTGTGAATTAATTGATTTAAGGCATCTGCATTAGGATGTCTCTTTACCAATAGCTTTTTATTGTCCCATTGCTCTGGCTTTAAGTAGATTTTAGTGGAAAAATATTTTTTCTTTCTATTCAAATACGCTTCAACCTGAACCAATGCCATACCATTTTTATTAAAGGTTTTTCTTCTGTTGTACACTAAATTGTAAGTTACTTTATTCATTTCCAGATATTGTTATTTAATAAACGTTAATTAAACTAAGTTTCATATTATAATAAAATCAAAGAGATATATGTCAGATCACTAGTGTCTACTTAAAATTATTAACATTGAATATATACATTTGAAAACATGGAGTTTACGAGCAAAATATTATGTCCACGATTTGAATGGCTAAGTTTGCATCCAATCACCAAAAACGGATACAGATGCTTAGTGGAAAATATATATTTGCTCAACTCATAGAGTTTCTTCCTCAGAAATACTTTCAAAGACTTGTTATGAAATACGAAGGAGATAAATACGTGAAACATTTCACTTGTTGGAATCAGTTGCTTGTCATGATGTTCGGGCAACTCTCTAACCGGGATAGTCTTCGTGATTTGATTAGCATAATATCGGCACACTCCAATAAAACCTATCATCTTGGATTTGGAAAGAATGTAACGAGAAGTAATCTCTCCAAAATGAATGAAAGGCGGGAACCGAAAATATTTGAAGACTTTGCTTATCGCATGATAGAGATCACCCGAATAAAACGGATAACCAAAGACTTTGAAGTTGAAGGACACGTTTATGCCTTCGATTCTACGACTATTGATTTGTGCCTGAATGTTTTCTGGTGGGCAAAGTTTCGGAGCGCGAAAGCTGGAGTTAAAATGCATACGCTTTTCGATGTTGAAACACAAATCCCCGCATTCATTCATATCACTGAAGCCAAAGTACACGATGTGAATGCCATGGATATAATTCCTTATGAAACAGGTGCATATTATATATTTGACCGTGGATATTTTGATTTGAAAAGACTTTATCATATTGACCAGATTAATGCATACTTTGTCATGCGTGAAAAGAGCAGACTTAATTATGAAGTTGTAAGGGACATTGATACTAAGCACAATCAAGGAGGTATACTTTGTGACCAATTGATAAGACTGACAGGCTACGCTTCTATCAAGAAGTATCCTGACGAGCTGCGTAGAATTGTATTTTATGCCGAAACGCTGAACCGGACCTTTGTCTATCTGACCAATAATATTGAAATATCTGCTGAACAGGTTGCTTTGCTTTACAAATACCGTTGGCAGGTGGAGCTCTTTTTTAAATGGATCAAGCAGCATCTTAAAATCAAGTCCTTTTGGGGAACAACTGAGAGTGCTGTAAGAATACAAATATTTAGTGCCATTACAGCATATTGCATGGTAGCAATTGTGGAGCATGATCTTCAACTCAATAGAAGCAACTACGAAGTGTTGAGAATATTGAGTGCATCGCTTCTGGATAAGACTCCAATTAAGGACCTCTTTACAAAAGAGCTTGTTGATGTGATTAATGATGGACAATTAAGTCTTAATTTTTTTAGTGGACACTAGTGATGTCAGATATATCATCAATAAATGTTAATGAAGAAAAGCGGTCGAATTTTGCGGTTTTGGATTTCTTGTTGATTTATCATTATACCAAGGTTACATTAGGGTCTACTACATAGTGAGTTATCTTTTTTGTTTGGTACTTATGCACTCAAAATGTTATATATGCACATAACCAGATTTACATATAGGCAGATAAACCATTCCTTGTCATTAATATGGAATTTAACAAAAATAAAGTTCGATTATTGCTAAGATCACTTTTTCCGCATTCAGAATCATTCTTAAATGTCTAAATGCTACTACTCAAGGCCTTCTATTTAACCTTTTGAGCTCATTTTATCTGATATCTATCTGTTATGATATAATTAATATACCTCAAAATGGTAGTTTTTATAGTAGTTTTTAAATCTAATGGTGGTTTATATTCTGTTATTTAACATATAAAAGAATCCTTTTTTGACAATTTGGTATAATAATAGGCTTTTTTCAATAATTTGGTTGTTTATTTCATGTTTATTAATATATTTGCAATTTGTTAGAGTAAAGAAACAATTAATGTAAAGTTAAACTTTAAGAGAGAATTTATGAAAAGAAAATTGATGCTGTTATTGGCCTTCCTTTTTGTGGGGATAGGCTTGGTGACTGCCCAAACACAGAGAATTACAGGTGTTGTAATTTCTGAAGAGGATGGGCAACCCATTATTGGGGCTTCTGTATTGGTAAAGGGAACAAAGGTTGGTGCCGTAACCGGTATAGATGGAGATTTTACAATTCCGAATGTACCAAGTTCTGCGAAGACTTTGCAGATTTCCTATATTGGTATGCAGACACAAGATGTGACAATTAAGCCTAATCTGAGGATTATTCTGAAGTCAGATACGCAACAGATAGATGAAGTAATGGTCGTGGCTTTCGGAACTGCTAAAAAATCAGCGTTTACAGGATCTGCTGCAGTTGTCAATTCTGAGGCTTTATCTAAGCATATAACTACAAATGTTGCAGACGCTTTGGTTGGTTCTGTGCCGGGCTTGCAGATGCGTGGTAGTTCAGGAGCTCCTGGCTCAAATAGTGGCTCAATTAATATCCGAGGCATTGCGTCTATGTATGCTAAAACGGATCCACTGATCATTGTTGATGGTGCTCCTTATACGGCCAGTTTATCTAATATCCCACAGGGCGATATTGAATCAGTATCTATCTTGAAAGATGCTGCTTCTGCTGCTCTTTATGGTGCACGTGGTGCAGCTGGTGTTATTATTATTACAACTAAAAAGGGCAGAACCCAAAATGCCATTGTTAATGTAGATATGAAGTGGGGGGTTAATACACGTGCCGTTCAGGATTATGATGTTATAAGAAATCCAGGTGATTATTATGAAGCTTATTATGCTCAGTTGTATAATAATTATTATTATGGTCAAGGCTACAATGCAGTAAATGCAAATGCAAAAGCTAATACTCAAATGATCAGTGATTTAGGGTATAATGTGTATACTTTGCCTAATGGGGAATCATTAATTGGGGAAAATGGTAAGTTGAATCCCAATGCTACTTTGGGAAGAAAGTATACATATAATGGAACAGAATATTACATGCAACCTGATGACTGGACTGACATGGCTTATAAAAGTGCACTCCGGCAAGAATATAATGTGAGCGTTAATGGTGGTACTGATCGCTCGTCTTTTTACGCCAGTCTTGGGTATTTGAATGAAGATGGTGTTATTGATTATTCAAGTTATGATCGTGTTAGCGCTCGTGTGAAGGCTGACTTTCAAGCAAAAAAATGGTTGAAAATTGGTGCTAATGCTGGATATGTACACTCAAATCAGAAGTCTAACCCTAATATGAGTACTGATTTAGGCTCCACTAATTTAATGTATTACACAAGTATGATCGCACCAATCTACCCTGTATTTGTCCGTATTGTAGATCAAACTGGAAAGGTTGTAATAAAAAAGGATGCGAATGGACGAGAAGCCTATGATTATGGAGTTGCTGCGACTAACTACGGCGTAGGACGTGCTTTTTTGCAGACTGGTAACCCACTTGGTTCAAATCGTTATAATGAAGTTAACAATTTGGGAAACCAATTAAATGCGACCTTTACTGCCGATGTTAATCTCACAAGTTTCTTAAAGTTTAATGCTACAAGTACTGTTATTTGGGGACAAACTAATTTCTCTGATTATGAAAATCCATTTTATGGTCCTAAGGTCGGCGTTAATGGTGAAATAACCAAAAGTTCCACGTCGTCACTTAGAACGAATAATATACAAACATTGAACTATTTTCAAGATTTCAATAAGCATAGTTTAAGTGTTTTGGCAGGTCATGAATACTATAAAACCGAAACAAAATATCTTGAAGCTATAGCTCAAGGAGGATTCTCCCCTGATATTCCCGAAATAAATGCATTTGCTACCAAAACTGATTCAAAATCTTACACTTCAAAGTATAACGTGGAAGGGTACTTTGGTAAGATAGAGTATAATTATGCAGATAAATATTATGCATCTGCTTCGTATCGCCTTGATGCATCTTCTCGCTTTGCAAAACAGAACCGATGGGGTAACTTTTGGTCGGTTGGTGGGGCTTGGCTCATTTCTAAAGAGAATTTTATGGCAGACTATAGATGGTTAGATATGTTGAAAATTAAAGCGTCAATAGGTCAACAAGGTAATGATAATATTAACGATTGGGCGTATACAGACTTGTATTCATTATCAAAAGCAACAGATACTTCAATGTCTCCGTCATTCTATAGAATGGGTAATCCTGATATTACATGGGAAACAACTACAAATTTCAATTTTGGAATTGAGTTTAGTTTATGGAAAGGACGCGTGACGGGTAATGTGGATCTTTATACAAAAAAAACCAGTGACCTCTTATTTTGGCTGTCTGTTCCCGAATCAGCAGGCTCTCGTGGATATTATGGAAATATAGGAGATATTCGAAATTTGGGCGTTGAGTTAGCACTCACTGGTTCAATCGTACGCACACGAGATGTTGATTGGGATATTACAATGAATCTATCTCATAACAAAACCAAAATACTATCTTTGCCGCAATCTAAAACTGCAGATAATGGAGGTTTTTATGAATCGTATTATTGGTATGAAAAGGGGGGGCCACTGTATAATTATATGACATATGCTTATGCTGGCGTTAATGAAAAAGGAGAGGCTTTATATTACTATGATGCAAATCTTCATCAGAATGGTGTAAACAACATTAGCAAACCCGGTAAACAACATTCAGGGACTACGACGTTAATAGGCGAAGCATCACGTTATGCTACGGGTTCAACTTTACCAAAAGTGTTTGGTGGTTTCAGTAGTTTAGTACGGATCGGCCATTTCGATGCTTCAGCGACTTTTGACTATCAAATTGGCGGTAAAATGTATGATGTCCGTTATGCAAGCTTGATGTCTCCAGGAGTTAGTGCAGCTGGCGCTGGTTCTACATTTCACAAGGATTGGGCAAAGGCTTGGAGCCCCAATAATACATCAAGTAATATTCCACGTTGGCAATTTGGGGATCAATATGCAGCCTATGGATCAGATCGTTTTTTGACTAATGCTAGTTATTTGAATTTTCAGTCGTTTACAGTAGGATATACTATTCCGAATAAATTGACTAAAAATATATCTAAGATCCGTGTATACGCAGCGGGTGAGAATCTAGGCTTTTGGTCTGCTCGCAAGGGAATGGATCCTCGTTACTCTTACGGTAGAAATGAGCAGGTATCTGTATATTCTCCTATGCGTAATATTTCAGGTGGTGTCCAGTTGACATTCTAAATTAAAAGAAGAAATATAAAATATGAAAAAGATATTATTGATGCTGCTCACAGCTACAGCTAGTTTAGTTGCTGTGACAGGTTGTATCGAAGAAATTAACCCTCAAAGCACAACTGCTACAGGTGAACAAGTTAGCAATGCACCCAATGCTTTCAAAAACTACGTGGCTGCTATTACTTCAACTTTGGCGGGACAATTCACATATGCCCCCGATGATACGCGAGCTTATGATTTCGGTTATCCGGCATTTTATTTGATGCGTGATATTATGGGGCAAGATGTTGTATATCCATATCAAAATTGGTTTTCTGCATGGTATGGGAGTAGTAATTTAGGCCCATCTTATGCCTATTCACAACTTCCTTGGACTTATTATTACGGGTGGATTAAAAGCTGTAACACTGTTATTTCTCTTGCAGGAGAGAAGCCATCAGAAGAGCATACTAGTGGGGCAGGCATTGCTTATGCTATGCGGGCGTTATTTTATATGGATTTAGCTCGAATGTATGCGCCAAAGACTTATAGTTCTGATAAGAAGGCTGAAACTGTACCGATAGTAACAGAAGCAACCTCGTTGGGAACCTTGGCCAATAATCCACGTGCTACAAATGAACAAATGTGGGCTTTTATTCTTTCAGATCTTGACAAGGCAGAGCAATACCTCGCTAATTATGACCGCTCGGATGTCTATACTCCCAATTTATCCGTCGTTTATGGGTTAAAAGCTCGTGCTTATTTGGTTATGGAAGATTGGAGCAATGCGCAGAAATATGCTAAAATGGCTCAAAATGGCTATAACATTATGTCAGAAGCTGATTATACAAGTCGAGAGACGGGGTTCAATACACCGAATTCTTCTTGGATGTTTGGTCTTACTTATAAAGCAGATGATCCCAACATTTTGAAAAATGATGGAGATTCAAGCTGGGGGTCCATGATGTGTATTGAGGTCAACCCTACAGTTTCAGGTTGCGGTTATGCAGCAAATTATGGCCAACCATTCCTGATTGACCGTCATTTATATGAAACAATTCCTTCAACTGATTTTCGTAAGAAATGTTATGTAGATTTTGCTATTGATGAACTAAGCGAAACAGAGGCAGTCAAAAAATTGGCAGCATATTCAGATCACCCTGATTGGATATATAATAGCGGACATGCTATACAAGGTTATAGTAAAGTAGGGGGGCTCCCTTTAAAATTTCGTACAGCTGGTGGTGAAGTTGGGCGAAATAATCAGCATGTTGGGTTTATTGTTGCTGTTCCAATGATGCGTGTAGAGGAAATGTACCTCATAGAAGCGGAAGCTGCTGGCATGCAAAATGAAGCTGAAGGTATTGCTTTACTTACTGCTTTTGCAAAGAAGCGTGACTCCAATTATACTTATGGGACTCACACTGATTCTTATGGCAATTCGAAGACTTCTACTTTCCAAAATGAAATATGGTGGCAACGCCGTGTTGAATTCTGGGGTGAAGGTTTTGCAACTTATGATATCAAGCGCTTAAACAAAGGAATTATTCGGAGTTATTCTAATACAAACCATACAGATGGATACAGATGGAATACCCCAAGTGTACCTGACTGGATGAATTTTTGTATTGTACAGACAGAAACTAACTATAATAAAGCTTGTACTAATAATCCAGACCCTATAGCACCAAAAAGTAATTCTTCTGAATATGTATGGTAATGTTATGTAATGTTAAAATATAATCAAAATGAAAGTATATTTTTATAAATTATTCTTTGCTCTTTTCTCTGTAACGACATTTTTTGCTTGTTCAGAGAGTGAGGGTGCGGACCCAGGTAGTGATTCTGCTCCTATGGTTACAATTTATCAATATAAACCTAATCGTCCGTATAACCCAGACAATGATATTACTATCAGATTTGCCACAAATGATAAAGCAATAAATGTTTATTACTTTACAGAGAAAACGTCTGAAAAGAACGCACGTATAACCTCCATTGGTGAGGAAGGCTACAAGGAATATGTGGTTTCTAACGGGAAAAAACTAGAAGGAATATCCGGGGCTTCTACTGTTGATGTTACAATAACTGACTTGTATGGAGATTACTCTATTACAGCTGTTGCTGTGGGGGAAAAACAGAAGAGTTTGGCTAATACGACTTTCAAAGGATTAGAATGGAATGATGTTGCTACAGGTACGTATCATTTTTTTAATTACAAGGCATTGGGTATATCATCTACTAGCTCTACTGTTTTGCAAGTTTGTACTACTAATGACAATTTATACCGCTTTAAAGATTTATTAGGTAAAGGTTATCACCTAAAAATTAATTTGATGGGACAAAAAGGTAAAGATGATGATGGCGAATTTCAGTTTCTTAGAATTGCCCCAACTGAAACTTCGTTTGTCAGCAATGGTAGTCCTGTAAGCGTTCGTGATATTGCTTACTGGCAAGGTAATGATTCTTTTGCTACGAACCTAAAATATGCAAGTGGTATGTATTCAGGCTATAGTTGTTTCCTTTGTCTCCAATATTATATTTCGGGAAAAAGTTTAGGTTATAACTTTGATGAATTTATCGTAAATTGATTTATAATCTATATGTAATAATTAGGCGGGAGTAAAGCTGTTTGGTTTTACTCTCGCTTTTTTTGATTATCTTTCTCCCATATAAACATCATTAGATATACAGAACTTTTGAATCTGTTCTTTATTATTCTATTATAGCGAAAAATATTCAAGTAAAGATTGATAATTTACTTATTTCATAATATTTTTGAACTAACTGTTATTTATTTTATATCTGTTTACACTACTGTCCCGCTAAAGTGAAGAAATAGGTCCTTGAAATAATTGAAATACAGTCTAATAAGTAGCATTTTGAAATGAAACGGACTTGATATGTAACTTTGCAGCCAAATTCCAAAGACTGCTATGTTTCAAGACAAATACGTTTTCACTCAACTTACCGCTTTTCTGAACAGGACTCAGTTCAACAACTATGTTCGCAAGTATGATGGCAATCGCTATGTGAAGCACCTCACTTGCTGGAATCAACTGCTTGCAATGATGTTTGGACAATTGAGTAATCGCGAAAGTCTCCGTGACTTGATTGTTGCTTTGGAAGCACATCATGCAAAGCAATACCATCTTGGATTGGGGCGTGAACCTATCGCCAAGACTACTCTTGCAACAGCAAATAAAAATCGTGACTACAGGATCTTCGAAGACTTCGCCTTCTTCATGATGAAGGAAGCTTGCGAAAAACGAGCGACCAACATTCTTGATATATCAGGTAAAAAGTATGCTTTTGATTCGACAACTATTCCGTTATATCTTGCAACTTTTCCGTGGGCTAAGTTTAGAAGAAGAAAGGGAGGAGTCAAATCTCATGTCTTATATGACATAGAGGCTCAGGTTCCAGCCTTCTATACTGTGACCATAGCATCCAAACACGATTCTACAGCAATGCTTTCAATTCCTTATGAGCCATATGCTTACTACATATTTGACAGGGCTTATGACTCTTTTAAAGAATTATATAGAATGCACCTTACAGATTCATTCTATGTAGTCAGAGCCAAGACAAACTTGAATTACAAAATGCTCAAATGGAAGCGAAGAATGCCAAAGAATGTACTGACAGATGCGGAAGTCAAACTGACTGGTTATCTCTCTGAGAAAAAATATCCTGAGTCCTTTAGACTCATTCGTTACTATGACGAAGAAGATGACCGCGAGTTTACTTTCCTGACGAATGCCAAACATGTTTCAGCATTAGACGTTGCCAATCTCTATAAGAAAAGATGGCTCGTTGAGCTCTTCTTCAAATGGCTCAAGCAGCATCTTAAGATAAAGAGATTCTGGGGCACTACAGAGAACGCCGTTCACATACAGATTAGTGTGGCTATTATCACATATTGCCTTGTGGCTATTGTCCAGCATGACATGCAACTGAAACGCACAACCTATGAGGTTTTGCAGATTCTCAGCATCTCATTGACGGATAAGGCACACTTACGAGACCTGTTCGATAAGACTAATTTCAATGATGTCAAAGAACTAAATGATTCCCTTTTTCCGGGGTTATTTGATTAATGTTTAAATTGTCCCGATTTTAACGGGACACTAATGAT
>JGI20225J20221_1001654_pt2 | contig 16127 bp, 15 predicted proteins | sample BioMet4_FD_20221 | JGI IMG/M metagenome (IMG submission 20221) | reverse complement strand
ATCGGCCGGATCTGCGTTTCTTCTTCCATGTTCCTTTTCGAAACCTCCATGCGGAAAGGGTATTTCCCGGGCGGCGCTCAGTCAAAGCTGGTTATTTTTTAAGCATACGCACCTCCTCGTGTGGAAGGATCTCCGGTCTGGCATCTGTTTCTCCTCTCGATTTCAGGTGGCCGCCGCCGAGGTTCAATCGCCAGACCGGACCCAAGAGGCGCCGGCCACGTGAAATCTATCTTGGACTTGCATCCGATCTGGCAACGCCATTACACGCCAAAGCCCCGAGGGGCCTATAAATCACCAACACCGTGCATGGGAGTCATTTTCATTAATAAATTTATCTTATTTTGATTGAAAAGTATGTTTTCAATTAATTACTTTCTCCTTGCTGTTTGGTTTTGGCCAGGCCTCTATTTTGATGCTGGGTTATGGTTTTATCTCCTTTGGCTAGAGCATAGCGTCCTTTACCTTGGCGCTCGCTCTTTCAAATGGCATTTTGGTGGCTTAGTTGACGATCTCTGCGATATATTCGATTCAGTTCCTTCGCATCACATTCGGGACATTCTCGGTATGACGAGGTTAGGTAGATATGAATTACGCTTGTCAAGCCTTGGGTTGTTCAAAATAAGAAGATGATGTATAATTAAAAAGATTAGGGCAAATTCATGGATTCACCTTTACCAACGGGTTATTCGAGGCAAGAGTTTGGCTCGCAATTGCGACCCGAGAAAATCGATTCTTTAACTTCGCTTAGATTCTTGATGATTTTGATGATTTTTATATCTCATCTTGAATTCTTGAGTGGTGGAACAACCCCAAATGCGTACGATCTCTTTTTTCATAACCCAAACATCGCAGTAGAGTTTTTCTTTATTCTATCGAGTTTCGGTTTAACCTATAGTTTTCTTCGAAAAGGTAGACCTGCATCCGAGGCGCATTGGACTCCGATAGCTGGGTATAAATACGCCTTTCGAAGGGTTAAAAAACTCTATTGGCTTTATTTGCTGACACTAGTTGTCGGAGTGCCTTTTTTAATTTATGACGTTCTTCAAGAAGGCGTTACTTGGCAGAGAATTTTATTCACCTCTGCTCAAGTTGTTCTTCCGCCTTTTTTCCTTCAATCACTCTTCGGACGAATCACATTAAGCCATGCCTTAAATGGCGTTTGCTGGTTTTATAGCACCCTTTTTATTTTATATGCCTTTTATCCGCTTCTTGAACGCCTTTTTTCAAAAATAATTAAAAAGAAATCGGATGCGTTTATCGCGATAGCGATTGATCTGCTTTTGTTAACGTGCGCATATTTACTTTTGGAATTTATTCAGCAAAAAATAACCTTATTTAATGATTTAACCTATTCAACGCCATACATACGCGTTTTCGAGTTTCTTCTAGGGATTTTTCTTGCTTATCTTTTTTGGTTTTCCAAGCCATTTCATCGAGACGGTTTGTATTCATTTTTAGAAATATTTTCTTTATTTTTAACTTTTTCTTGGTACTTTTTGGAAGGAATTTGCCCCGATTCAATTCCGAGTGTTCTTTTAAGGCTTGCCGACATCGTTGTGGCGGGATTTCTACTTTATTCGTTCGCTTTCCAGGGCGGCCACGTTTCAGCAATTCTTTCCCATCGTCCTTTTGTGTTTTTAGGGACGCTTAGCTCTTTTATCTATCTAATCCATTACCCAGTTCGGATATATTTTGGCAGATGGGTTTTAGCCGCCTTTGAGCCATCTTTAACTCGGAATTCTCTATTTATTTCTGGCATCGTGGTTATCACTGCCCTTTTATCCGTTGGCGCTTATTTTTTGAATCAGTTCATTTCTCACAAAAAGAATTTTACTTCTCTCAAGAAGATTGACTGAGAATTCCTGGCGCTTTTGATAAACGAGAACCATATTGCCAAAACTTGATTCTCGGCATTTCAACCATCTTTTTTATTCCTCAGTTAACCTCTTTTAAACATGTTTGTCGTTCTATTCAGCAGTTTGGCAAAAATCGAAAGAGTAAAAATAGGCAAAATATTAATGACTCCCATGCACGGTGTTGGTGATTTATAGGCCCCTCGGGGCTTTGGCGTGTAATGGCGTTGCCAGATCGGATGCAAGTCCAAGATAGATTTCACGTGGCCGGCGCCTCTTGGGTCCGGTCTGGCGATTGAACCTCGGCGGCGGCCACCTGAAATCGAGAGGAGAAACAGATGCCAGACCGGAGATCCTTCCACACGAGGAGGTGCGGCGTTTTCGCCGAGCCGAAGAACAAGAGGGAGGCCCTCATCAAGGCCGAGAACGACGCCGAGTACGCGAGGTTCCACGAGAGCCCGGGCCAAGACGCCGGCCTCATCGCCGAGGCGCGGCCCAATCCGGCCTGCCCGGCGTGCGGGGAATCCGACCAAGCCATCCGATGGGGCAAGGCGAAAAGCGGGATCCCGAGATATTGCTGCAAGCGGTGCGGAAGGACCTCCGCCCCCGCGAGCGGAGGCCTGATAGACCAACGGAAGCTGCCCATGAGAACGATGGTCAAATTCCTGGTGAACATATTGACCGGCACGTCCGTGAGCGAGGCCTCGAAGGCGGCCAAGATATCGATGACGACTGCCCCTTTACTGGATGGACAAGATTTTCGCTGCCCTTACCTCGTGGCAAAGCTCAATCACCCTCTCGGGCGACGTCTACATCGACGAGAAGCACCTCGCCGTCGCCCATTCCGAAATTGAGCTCAGGCCGGACGGGAAAAGATACCGCGGCCTCTCGAGGAACCAGTGGTGCGTGGCGGTTGCATTGGGGCCCGAAAAGAAGACCATGGCCATCGTCGAGGGGCGGGGCAAATCGAGCTCGGCGAAGGTGCTCGACGCGTTCAAAGATCACATAAAGCCGGGGTCGACCCTGATCCACGACCTCGATTTCTCCCATTACGAGCTGATCGCGAGGCTGAAGCTGGCGGACCAGGGCGAGAAGGCGATCTACAGATTCGATTGCCAAAGCGGCTTGGATCCGATAAACGCCTACTGCTCGAACATGGAGGATTTCGTGCGGCTCCACAGGGGCATGAACAAGCACAGGCTTCAGGACTGGACGGACCTCTTCGCGTTCAAATTCGGGTGCCCGGGGAACGCCCTCCAGAAGGCGGAAAAACCGCTCGACCTTCTGCTGAAATGCAAAGAAATCGTCAGATACCGCGATTGAATGGGCGTTTCTCACCAACACCGTGCATGGGAGTTATTTTTAAAAAATAGTTTCGAAAGAAAGATAACTGCAATTCGGCGGAATTAGGGAGGCATAGCGTTTTCAAAATCACAATAAAGATGCGCTTTCAAGTTTTCGAATCATTCAAGAAATGGCGTTTTCCATCAGCCTCAAACCCCAGTGAATTTTTATGGTGCCTTCACATGGAATGAATTCGGTTTATAGCGCTAGTTGTTTTTGGTTTTTATTTGATTGTGTTTTGCCCTCGCCATTTGCAACAACGCTTTTGTTTCTTTGAAGAAGAATAAATAGCTGGCAAGAAGAACGGAAACTAGATAAACGCCAAAACCAATCCATTGATCTAAGAAGAAGGATGTTAAATAAAAAATGCAGCAAAGAGAAAGCGCATAAATGTCATTCTTCCAATGCTTTATGTGGTAATTTTTAGCAAGGAAAGATTCTGAAATAATGTACCAAAACAGCAGGGTAATGTCAGATGCGACGGCGAACCATATCGGATTATTGGGATCGAAGGGTAATATAATCCAATAATATGTCATTATGTCAGTGACAATCGCGAACAGCAGTACGAGGATGTTTTGGATAAAATACACCCGTTCTTTGTTGAACGTTTTGTAATAATTGTGCATCAATACGGTAACACTGGAGTTGATGATGAGGCCAGGAACAATTACCCGGATAATTGGGACTGAACTGATGTATTTGGATAGAAAAGTAGATATTATCCACTGAACTACAAAAAAAGATGAGCAAGAAATTCCGACGCCTACCAGGAGAAAAGAATTCAAATTGGGGAACAGTTCACATAATTTTTTTTCATCTTTTCCCTTTGTATACGGGAAAAGAACTATCGAAATTGCGCTTGTCGCGGCGGTAATTAATGTTAAAACGGAATAAGAAAAAGAAAATATGGAAAAAATATTAGACTCTTCAACTGGGTAAAAAATAGAAACAAATTGTTTGTCAATTGCTAAGATCAGCGAGCTGGTCAAATTCGCAATCATTATTGGAAAACCAATTTTTAAGAACCCGGCCATGTCGTACCGTGTTTGTTCGAAATTTTGCCCTTTGCCAAAAAGAATTCGCCAAAAATAAACGACATAGAAAATCGCTTCAATTGCCATAGTGGACACGACAATTGTGCAATAAATCAAGAAGCTTGTCTGAAAACCATCAGAATATTTGGTCACAAGGTATAGGCATAGAACGCCGAGGGCATCCAGAAGCGACTTAAGCGAATTAATCAGTGAAGAAAAAGAAAATTTTTTGAGCGCTTGGCAAACATAGGACAGCACCCCTTGAACTTGGTAGAAAAAACTGAAAAGAAAAACGAAAATGAAAATTACGCCATAAGGATTCTCGGAGGTAAAAAAGGAAGAAATGATAATGCCTGAAATCGATATTGCCGCTTCCATAATAATCACGAATAAGAGGCAACTATGAAGTTTTTTCTTGTCTATATCTTCTATTTTTTGGCCGCTAAAATAGAAATACATGCCATCAGATAGCCCGAAATGAAGCAAACCGGTATAAGCAGCGTAGAGAGAATACAATTTATAATAGCCATAATCTGTATAACCCATTATTTTCGGAATAATAAAACCGACTAGAATGCCACTAATAAGCGACAAAACGTTGCTAGCAAAAACCTTCAATAAGTCTATTAATGCTTGTTTCTTGTTGCTCATCGCACAAAAATCATAAACTTATTTTCGTAGAAAGGCATCTTTTACTTACGGCTAGTTGCGCAAACCCCCTCGGTTGGTAATTCTCGGATTTTTCAGTCTTTTCCAACGCAAATTTGTTTTATTTTGGGTTTCTGTCCTTATTTTTATGGTAAAAACAAAACGCGTCTTAAACTTAACGTGGGAATGATTGGAATCCGTCCAAAAGGCGAATCTCCCCGCGAACCCTTGAAAACCAGATCTAAAGAGTTTTAACTATATTCATGCATCTCCATCTTCCAAAATGGGTAAAAAAAATCATTTGGGATCTTCCGAGATCAAGATACATTAAAAGAATCAGAAAACGCAACAAAGCATTTGATTACACGATCATTTCCCAATTTTGCGCTGGTAACATGATTTATCGAGCCCTAGGCCAGCAATATCAGACCCCGACTGTCGGTTTAATGTTCGAGGACGATAATTTTCTTAAACTAGTCAATGATCCTAAAAAATATTTTTCTGCGATTCCGGTTCCGCTTTCTGACGCGCGCGTCGAGGACGGCATCACGCATTATACTTTGATTAAAATCTTGGACATTGAAGCTATTTGTGTGCACTATGCCACTTGCCAAGAGGCTATTGACGCGTGGGTTAGACGATCGAAACGGGTGAACTATAAAAAGATTGCTGTGATTGGTAATAGCTGGAATTTGCATCAAAATCCCGATTTAGTAAAAAAACTTTCAAAATGTCGTTATCCTACACGCATTTTCACACTAGGGGATTTCAATATCCAAAACGGTATTCGAATGAACCCTCGTCATTATTCGTGTGATGTTTACGGAGTTCCGAAACCCGATATTATTACCACTAGGCATCTTAATGGCAAACTGTCTTTTGAATATTTATTCAATTTCTACCATTGGATTAACGAACTCTTTGGATCTCAAAAAAATTAGCAAGTTCAACTGTGCCTTTCGTTTCTTTGACCAACGGCTTCGCTATTTATTTTTTTGCTTGAAATCGCCCTGAATTTTCTTTATTTTTTTGGTTTTTCTTTCGTTTTTATCGCTTGCGTTTAAAATAATTCTGTGAAGTTGGAGTCTCTAATGCATATATTTTCATTGATTTCGAAAAAGATGACCGTTCAGCAAAGGAGGAGATTAAGAAAAACCGTGTCCCCTTTTAGACGGATGGGTCTTCATAATAAAACCTTCTCCCTTATCTCAAATAATTGTTGGGGAGGGATTGTCTATGATAAATTTGGACTGCAGTATCGAACACCGACAATAGGCTTATTGCTCGGTCCCTCGGATTACATAAAATTCGTCACCCATCTTTCTTATTATCTCTCTTTTGATGCTGTTGTTGACCACTCAGAAGATGGGAAAGAGGTGCGTAATGGCAACGATAACAATTTGTTTTACGGAAAGTTTGGTGATATTAGACTTTATTTTGTCCATTATCGGAGTGCAGAAGATGCAGTTGTGAAGTGGAAAAGACGTAGAAAGCGAGTCGATTTGGGAAACAATAATATTTTTGTGGAATTGAGCGATATTTCTGTTGCTGGGGAGCAACTTACTGATGAGGAAATTGGAAATTTTGCCCGCTTACCTTATCAAAAAGTCTTTTTTACCGCTAATAAAACTTGGGCAGATAAATATCAATTCGCCGTTCTTTTTCACGAAATCGGTTCTGATGGGAAACTAGTGAATGAGTTTCGAGAAAGTAACAGCCTTTTCCCCTTATCGAGATTAAAAAAGACTCTCAATACACTGAAAAACATTTCAAAATAATTTTTCTGATTTTTTGGGAAAATAACGGCAACAAGAAATTTCAACGGCCCATCAATTGCTTTTTGCATTTTCGTGGAACTGCGTAGAAATAATCTATTATTTATTCAATAATATTTGTGTCCCACATTAAGGAGGATTATGAGTTCCCAAAATTTCATTAAGAAAATCTCGCTGTACAAAGATATGTATACTGATCGCTTTGTCCAATTTTTTGATCAAAAGGCAAATGATTTAATTAGGAATTCAATTTCCGAAGCTAAAGGGGGCCTGCTGCTTTCAAAGTTTGGGACCATTGAATTAATTTTTCTTTCGCTATACTGTCCACCAAAGTCCTCTTTTCAATCAAAGCTTAAAGAATTAAATTCAGGAACCCTTTCAGTTGCTTCCTATTTTTATCCCAAGCCCCTTTTAAATAATGCCGGGGTTTTTCCTCTCAAAAAAGATATTATTAAACGTTTTTGTAATTTGGTTTATAGCGATTGCCAGCAAATAGATATTTTGGGGTCTTACCGAGAAGATGAATCGAATTTTTCAACTGAACTTTCTCGAACCAAGAAGGTTAATCTTGATGGCTTTTTGTGTCCGTATCTTTGGGAAAATCCATGGAGTTCTGCTTTGAGAAATAAAAAAGTATTGGTGATATCTCCATTCTCAGATTCGATTCAGCATCAATACCGAGAAAAAAGGACTCTCTTATTTAAAGACTCGTCTGTTTTGCCAGAGTTTAAGAATCTTATTACTTTGGATGCCATTCAATCTAATGGCTCTAATGCTTCGAGATGCGGCTTTAGGGATTGGTTCGAAGCTTTAGATTTTATGGAAAAGGAAATTTCACAGATTGACTATGACGTTGCTCTTGTTGGAGCTGGCGCGTACGGAATGGACTTGGCCGCTTTTATAAAACGACAAGGGAAGATTGCTATTCATTTGGCCGGTTGGACACAATTTCTTTTTGGAGTGTATGGCGAACGATGGCTACGTGGCCAACCAAAATATTCCGCTTTTATTAATGACAACTGGGTTCGCCCATCTGCAAACGAGACTCCGCTGGGTGTTGACAAAATTGAAAATAAGGCTTATTGGTAACTTTTACCTTTGCAGAAATTGAAACGAGGAATTTATCTTGCTAAACTAAGAAATAGAGGAAGAAAAATGTTCGATTTACTGAAGAGACGATTTGTCGAGTTGCATCTTCTTATTCATAGAAACGGGAAAAAGAAGGGCGATTACTTACGGAAAAAACATTTTTTTCATTCTGTGGGCAAAGATTTTTACTATTTTGCTTGGCAGGTTCCTACTGAACCGTATTTGGTTTCTTTTGGGGACAACGTCACAGTGACTGCCAATGTTTTGTTCATTACGCACGATGTAATTCAACCTGTTTTTCTTAGAGCTGGGAAAATGACTAACGAGACAAATTTGTTTTTTATGAATCGAATCAAGGTCGGAAACAATGTTATGATTGGGTCAAATTCGCTAATCTTGTATGGCGTTACCATTGGCAACAACGTTATTGTCGCTTGTGGCAGCGTAGTGACAAAAGACGTTCCAGACGGAACGATTGTCGGGGGCAACCCAGCGAAAATCATTGGCTCTTTTGATTCCCTGGCGAGCAAACGGTTTGCTCAAATGGCTAATCGTCCGAATAGGGGGACCCCCGCTAAAACAAGAGATGATTTTTTTTGGAACAAATAAAAATGGTTGGCTCTCGTGGCTGTAAATACCCTAGATTAGTCCCAGGTATTTTTGGGCCGACATGTTATTAAAGATACTGGATCTTCGTTTTCGGTTGGCTCGCCTTTTTTGTTTCTCTTTGCGTTACGAGGCTTTAAGTTTTTGCTTTGGGCTCTCCTGAAACTTATTGGGTTTTATTGGGAGCCTAGCAATATCTCCTGAATCCTATTGGGATGGTTCACGGGCCGACCCAATAAGTTTCAGGAGATCCTTGCTTTGTTCAAACCGGACTTTTTGTTTTGCTGATCAAATTCAAAAAACGCTTATTTTAAAGTGAAAACCATCGCTCGAAACATCGGAAAGTGTCAAAACTCTTGAAAGGTTTTTTCATGTCACCGTTTCAACGTTGGCGTCAATCCCTTTTTCTTCATCTTATAAGTTTTGGAAAATTTCGTGTTTTTTTCCGGGGACATTAGCCTAGCCGATTCGGGCCTTGCTATTAAACGATATTGGATGTTTTTTAAAAAACATAATGGATAGATTTGGTTTTAGGCAAATGAATTTAGGCGCAATTCTTTTCAGAGCCTCATCAGATTGCGCCATGTTCTTTATGCTGGTTCTTTTTTGAGGAACTTATAGGCTTGGAATTGATTCTTTTTTGTTTTTTTTGCACCTGCTATTAATTTTTGTTAAAATTTTAGGGCAACTTTTCTCATATAGAAGTTGTATGTTGGCTTTTTGAAAGGCGAAAATGGGGAAAAAGGTTCTAATCAAAACGATTACGATTTTCGGCGCGAATGGGCACATGGGAACCAATGTGGCGGCCTTATTTGCGAGTTTTGGCCACTGCAAGGTTTTTATGATTTCTAGGCAAAAGGAATCGGCGGTTCAGGCTTGTTCCAAATGCGTTTCCTTGGTTCGATCGGATTCAATATTTCCCAACTTGGTTCCTTCATCATACGATCAGGCCGAAGAATGCATTCGCCAGTCGGACCTAATTTATGAATCGACCTCAGAAAATTTAGATGTTAAAAAACAGGTTTTCTTGACCATCGCCAAATACGTTTCTGACAAACAGATTATTGCCACGGGGACGTCTGGCCTTTCAATCGATCTTTTGTCCAGCTTTCTTCCAGAAAAAATCCAGCCTAACTTGGTAGGAATACATTTTTTTAATCCGACTTATGGAATGCCTTTGTGTGAATTGATTCCTTCTCAAAAAACCGACAAGGATCTTTTGCCTTTCCTTTTTGACTATTTATCTAAAACACTTTTCCGATCTGTCGTCCTGTGCAAAAACAAACCGGGATTTTTGGCCAATCGCATTGGCTTCATGGTAATTAACTCCGCCCTTGCTGAAGCCGAAAAGTATAAAGATCTTGGCGGAATTGCTTACATCGATTCTTTAATGGGGTGTTTTACGGGAAAGAATATGCGTCCTATCCAAACTGCTGATTATGTCGGTTTGGACGTTACGACAGCAATTGTTGACAATATTTTTGCGAATTCGGCAGATGATTTTATGAAAGAACATTTTATTGTTCCCTATTATGTTCGTAGTCTGATTGAAAACCATTGTTTAGGGGACAAATCTGGTGGCGGTTTTTATAAGACAATGGGCAACGAAAGTGGAGTACCACAATCTTTTGTGTACGACATCGCTACAAACGACTATGTCCCATCTTCTCTGTATTGTTCTCCTTTTCTCCAAAAATTATTGGACTATTTGGAAGTTGGGAAAAATGGTTTATATAAGGAGGCCTTGTTATCCAACGGAGAGCAAGAAGGCTTTTTAATCCGCAAATATATCGCCGAATATTTCTCTTATTCTTTATTTGCCGCGAAAGAAGTGACTGGGAACATAAATTCTGCGGACGAAGCGATGCAATATGGTTTTTCTTGGATGCCTCCGCTTGCTTATCTCGATCTTTTCGGCGGGAAAGAAGCAATGGCCAAAATGATTTCCGAAACCTTCGTTAATGAAAAGGAAAAACAGGTTGCGCTTTCTTTGCTGAGAGAAGCCCCCGATTCGTCAAAGTATCCCTTTGCTAAGTTTTTGAAGGCGAGGATATAACAATGGACAATTCTGTTTTCATTCTTGGCGGTTATCAGACGGATTTTTCGCGGAATTTTGCCAAGGAAGGCAAAAACGAAATTGCTTTGCTCAAAGAGACGATGGCCATGACCCTTAAGGATAGCGGCCTGTCTAAAAAGGATCTCCGTGAATTGGCAAACGCCGGAAAAGCGGAAATTTTTGAAGGAAATTTCATTTCCGAACTTTATTGTAAACAGGGTCATCTAGATGGCTTGATTTCGCTGGCTGATGAAGATTATTACGGAATTCCAGTCAGCCGCACTGAAGCGGCCTGCGCTTCATCTTCCTCCGCCTTAGATTTTGCTATCTCAAAGATTCGATCCGGTGACATCGATATCGCAGTGGTCATTGGCTGGGAACTCATGAAAACTGTGTCTCCTAAAGAATGCGGCGATATTCTTGGCTATGCCTCTTATCGCAAAGAAGAGAGCCAAGGAATCGCTTATCCCTTCCCAAAACTTTTTGGTCGTCTTGCCGAAGCTTTGGTTGAGAAATATCACTTGGAAAAAAATCAATTTTTGGATGACTTGGCTCGTATTTCCGTTAACAATTACGCTTGCGCTAAAAACAATCCGAATGCCCAAACCCGTTTATGGTTTATGGACCTTAGCCAAGCCAAAATGCGTGGAACAACGACGAATCCTTGCTATGGCGGAATGCTTGCTGTTTCTGATTTCTCTCAAGTCACCGACGGGGCTGCTGGAGTTGTGATTTGCTCTGAAAAATACCTGGAGCAACGTGGGTTTTCCGTTCAATCGACTCCCTGCGTACTTGGTTACTCACACAAAACTGCTCCTATGCTTTTCTCTGATAAAATGAAAGAAAGCTGTAAGGACACTTTCATTTTACCTTGGACTCGTAAAACGTGTGTTGAAGCTTATCAAAAAGCTGGATTATCATTTCAAGATATTGATGTTTTTGAAGTCCATGATTGCTTTACATCCAGCGAATACGCCGAATTGGCATGCCTTGGTTTTTGCGCGCCAGGAGACGAGCATGCTGTCATCCAAAATGGCACGTTTTTCATTAACGGGGCAAAGCCTATAAATCCGAGCGGTGGCTTAATTGGCTGTGGGCACCCGGTTGGGGCTTCGGGCGTACGAATGTTTTTGGATTGCTATAAACAAGTTGCTCACAAGGCCGGTTCATACCAAATAGCAAAAGCAAAAACCGCCATGATGCTTAACATCGGAGGGTCTGCCACCTCAAATTACGCCTTTATTGTTGGCTTTAGAAAATGACCGTTGAGGGCCTCTGTCATCTTTTTTTGATGGATCCCTCCCGTTTAGAAGCAATTTTTGATTTTGGAGCCGCTATTTTGTCTTAAAGGATGACTGTCTAGCCATTGTCTGCCGTCGGTAAAGCGGGCGATGCCCCTTTCTGTATTATTTTTGTCTCACTCGAACTTGACGTTAGTTTCTAGTTTCCGTTCTAACCAAGGATGGTTGATGTGAATTCGCATTTGTGGATTTGAACCAAAAAGGTAAGGCTTGATGTCATTTTGCGGGCACTCAAAAAAAGACGTAGGCAACGCTCTCAACACACTCTTGTGTTTTCCGATTGACATTCATTTCTTGGCGCTGAGGAAAATAAAATAGTTGGTCTCTTTGCATTTTGGCTTATCCGTTTATAATAAAAAAGGAATTAATTTATGCTGACATTCTTAATTATGGCTGGCGGAACTGGAGAAAGGTTTTGGCCTTTATCCACTCAAGAAAAGCCCAAGCAATTTCTCTCGATTTTTTCAAAAAAGCCCTTGATTGTGGAGGCCTATGAGAGGGTTTTGCCTTTAGTTGCCGACAAAAAGCAAATCTTTATCTCCACTAACGAAGTTCAAGTAAAGGCTTTGAAGGAAGTGCTTCCTGGGCTAGACGAAAGCAACATTATTATCGAGCCTGTTTTTAAAGATACTGCCGCAGCGATTGGATATGGATCTCTTATTATTTCTAAATATTACCCAAACCCCACGATTGTTGTGCTAGCTTCGGACCATCTCATCACTGAGCCTGATCATTTCCGTCAAACGTTGTTGATTGCGATTAAAGAGGCTGAAAAGGGGCGGATTGTTACTTTGGGCATTACTCCAACCTATCCAGAAACGGGCTATGGTTATATTGAAACCCCCTCTTCTAAGCTGAATATTCCAGTCAAAAGCTGTGGTTTTCACGAGAAACCTAATCTTCAACTTGCAGAACAGTATTTCGAAAGTGGCAAGTATCTTTGGAATAGTGGAATTTTCCTTTTTTCTTATGATGCATTGATGTCTGCTTTTGAAAAATATGCGCCTGAATATATTTCTGTTTTTGCACCGCTTGACAAGGCCATCCTTAAAAATAACGGGCTTGCCACAACGGCTATAGCAAAACCGTTTTTCTTTCAATTCCCTGCAAAATCAATCGATTTTGCGATTATGGAGAAAAGCGACAATGTATTTGTGGTACCCTCCTCTTTCGGCTGGAGCGATGTTGGCACGTTTGCTGCATTCGATCGGCTTTTTCCTCCTGATGAGTCGGGGAATGTTTCGAAGTGTTCGCGCGCCATTTTTATTGATTCAAGGAAAAACATTGTGATTGGAGAACCTCAAGGTCTTCCGGTTGCGTTATTAGGGATTCAAGACTCTGTTGTGGTTTTTACCTCAAAAGGCATTTTGATTTCTAAAAAAGACGATCTAAAAGACCTTAAAAAGGCAGTCGAATTATTAAGAAAATCTTAAAAATATCGGCGCTCTTGCTAGTGGGATTCAAAGCGAATAATCGGCATCTTGTTTTAAAGATTTATTTTGGATGATCTTCCCGTTTTCTGTTATTCAGTCTCAAACGGAATACTTGCGACACTTTTGTATTCCATCAATAGGGAAAAGGCGGATAATAAAAATACTTAGTCAAGGAGACTTTTCATGGGAAAAACGGCACTTATTACTGGCATTACGGGGCAAGATGGCAGTTATTTATCGGAGTTCTTGCTCTCAAAAGGGTACGAAGTTCACGGAATTATCCGGCGTTCTTCGGTTTCAACGACAGAACGCATTGACCATTTGCTGGCCAAACATCAAATCGTTTTGCATGAAGGCGATATGTCCGATTCATCCAGTATTGTGCGTATTATCAAAGAAATTCAGCCTGATGAAATTTATAACTTGGCCGCGCAAAGCCACGTTCAAATTAGCTTTGACGCGCCGGAATATACTGGCGATATCGATGCCCTTGGGGTACTGAGAATCCTTGAAGCCATTCACATCCTTGGTCTTGAAAAGAAAACTCGAGTGTACCAAGCCTCTACTTCTGAACTTTATGGAAAGGTTGAAGCGTGTCCGCAAGACGAGAACACTCCATTTCATCCTTTCTCTCCTTATGCTGTCGCGAAATTATACGGATATTGGATGATCAAAGAATATCGTGAGGCTTATGGCATTTTTGCCTGCAACGGCATCTTGTTTAATCACGAGTCGGAACGACGGGGTTTTAATTTTGTTACACGTAAAATTACACTGGCGGCGGCTCGGATTGCCTGCGGTCTTCAGGATCATTTGGAATTAGGAAACTTAGATTCGCTCCGTGATTGGGGTTACGCTAAAGATTTCGTGAAATGCATGTGGCTTATTCTCCAGCAACCCAAACCGGATGATTTTGTTATCGCAACCGGAATCCAACATACCGTAAGAGAGTTTGCGACCCTTGCTTTTAAGGATGACGGGATTGATGTCATCTGGAAGGGTAAAGGCATCGATGAAAAGGGTTATGATGCCAAAACTGGCAAAATGATTGTTTCTGTTAACAAGGAGTGGTTCCGCCCCACCGACGTTGTTAATTTGCTCGGGAATCCAGCTAAGGCGAAGCGGGTTTTGGGCTGGGATCCGAATGAAACCTCTTTCGAAGAGTTGGTCCAGAAAATGGCTAAATCTGATTTTGAAATCTGCCAAAACAACATTTCGAATCGGGGTCAAAAATGAAGAAAGTCCTCATTTTTGGAGCCTGTGGGTTTGTCGGCCATTACCTCGTCGACTCTTTTGCGTCCGCTAAATATGAAGTTTTTGCTTCCGACACTTTAGAGGACTCAAAAGGACTAAAGTGTTCGTATACTAAAGCCGATATTACGGATTTTAATCAAGTGAATTCGTTGATTACGAGAACGGCGCCTGATTACATCGTGAATTTGGCGGCGATTGCATCGGTAGCTTTGTCTTGGAAAATCCCCCAAAAAACGTTCTCTGTTAACGTTCTGGGGATATTGAACATTTTGGAATCCCTCGTTGCGAATAAGCTTTTATCCACAAAGGTTCTTGTGGTGGGTTCTAGCGAAGAATACCTTCCGAAAAATGAGCCTCTTTCGGTATCCGACCCCTTAGATTCCAATAATCCCTATGGAGTGTCGAAAACGACCCAAGAACAGCTCGCTCGGATTTATTCCCAAAAATATGGTATTCCCATCATTATGGTTCGTTCTTTTAACCATACAGGTGTCGGGCAAAGCGATTCCTTTGTGATCCCTTCTTTTTGTAAGCAGGTTGCGGAGATAGAAAAAAGTCACAAGCCGGGAAAAATTTACGTTGGAAATCTAACGGCGGTTCGGGATTTCTCTGACGTCAGGGATGTCGTGGGATGTTATCGGTGGCTCTTAGAAAATAAAGATTCAGGCGTTTACAATGTTGGCTCTGGCGATGCTCATTCCATGAGAGAAATTCTTGATTTGGTTATCTCGATGTCATCTGAGAAAATTGAAGTAGTGGCAGACCCTGCAAAATTTAGACCTGTTGATACGCCCTATATTTGCTGTAAAAAAGGTGAGACTCCATATCCATTTTCTTTCACCTTGAAAGAAACGATTAAATCCCTTTTTTCTTTTTATTTAAAATCGTGATTCTTTAAACTTTGGAGCGATTAAAGATTATCTGTTTTGTTGTTGGGTCGATTCGAATCGCGCAAAAGCGTCACACTAATTTACGAATTGGTTAGATAGTGATTTTCTCATTTTTTCTAGAAACGAATTTTAACGCGCGAATCGCCGAAGTTCTTCTCTCCGCTTACATTTTCGGAAAAGAGGAACTTTGGTCGGAATGGGGCTGATCTTTCAGCGTATTTCACTAATCTCTTGGGCGATATCTTTTCTTTGAATGGCGAAGGCGATTCGCTTTTCCCTGTCCTGTATCAACGGCGCAAAATATGGCTTTCAACTCCGTTACGACCAGCCCTTTATTTCGCTCTTGGCGACATACATTGACACTGGTCTTGAAGACAACCGCGGTTTTTCGGTGGGCTTACAGGCCCTGTACCTTCCTAGTTGATAAATTTATAATTGTAGCTTTTCTTTTGTCGGATTTTTTAGACACAATGGCACTGGTGGCTTTTCTTGGCAAAAAAGGCAGGTGGCTCGCGGGCTGGGGGTAGGTGAGAGGCGCCAGGAGTTTGGATGGGCCCTGCTCGCCGAGAGGAGAAAACAAGGAAAGAGCCCGCTTCGATTGAAGAGGAACGCCTTAACGCTTCGGAGATGCCGATGAGCTATCGGGCAGGGTCGAGATTCCTAAGAAAGATTTTACCAGGCCCTTAAGGAATTGGTCTTAGCGGATCGGGATTGGATCCCAACGGGGAAGCTCTCTTCACTTTATAGCCGTCCCTTTTGCTATGCCACGGAAACGGCGGTGGGAGTGCATCCCTCTTCGAANTATTCCTTTGTGATTATTCTCTCTCCGGTGGGGAACTAT
>JGI20225J20221_1002139_pt3 | contig 16133 bp, 12 predicted proteins | sample BioMet4_FD_20221 | JGI IMG/M metagenome (IMG submission 20221) | reverse complement strand
TTTGATGCACCTGGAATTATCCCCGTTGAATTCAAAAAAGGCAATCAGGTCGATGTCGTCATAACCCACGGCAGTGTCCAGCGCCGCGCTTGTACTGTAGTTGTAGAATTTATAGAAATCTCCCTTCTGCTTGTATTCGCCCGAGGTGCCCTTTTCTTTCCCCGGACGGGTCCAATAGTTGCCGGAATGGTTTTTCCAGCCTGCATTTTTCAGGTCCTGCACGGCCCGGGAATGAATCGAAGGATTGCTTTTGATGGCGGAAATGACGCTTTTAAATTCGGGTTTGGTCTCAAATTGCGTACGTTTCTCCGCCGGTTTGCAGAAATCAGCGCAAATCTCAATGAGCTCAGCGCTTTCCACGGCAGCCTGTGATGAATAGAAGACCTGATCGTCATGGCAAAGGAAACAGGGCCTTGGGATGTCCTTGCAGGATTGATCGGGATAGATCCTGTATGTTTGATGATAGTAATGCGAAAAGGCCTTGAAGTAAAGCAGGTGATCCTCCTGGATGGCCTTGTTGATCCGGTAGAAGATTTTAATGCCGTTTCCCGAAGGGCTGATAAAAAGCAGTGCAGGCCGGAAACGGGTGTCGGTTTTGATTCTTTCAGCGATGGTCATATCGGTAACGTCGTCCAGGTCGAGGCAAATAATGCCGGTATAGGAAATAAGGCCGTTCGATTTACGTTCTTTAAACAAACCGGAAGGAGTGATAAAAGGGAACAGATCTCCCTTTTCTTTTTTTTCNCCGGAGCGGAACTGAGCAGTTAGTTTTTTTAAACTTTCATCGCCCTTGACCATGTTGTAAACCACTTCGAGCGAGGTTTCATAAAAAGGGCGGGTATTGCTGATGGGTGGATTGAAATAGGAAAAGTTCATGAGAATTAGGAATTAGGAATTACGAATTACGAATTGATGGATTTTATTTGCCGTCAGCTTTAGCTGACGGTGAGTTGATGTTTTATCAGGCTTTAGCCACATTTTAGTTTGCCCAAATGGGGCTAAAGCCCATCTATTTCTTTTCCTTTTCCCGTCAGCTAAAGCTGACGGCAATGGATCGTCATAAGAATTGATAATTGATAATTGATAATTGATAATGGACAATGGATAATTATCAATTGTCAATTATCAATTATCAATTTTTCCCGTTGTCAATTAAATAACGGCGCTATTTTGAACGGGTGTTTCTCGTGGCGGGTTAGGATGAGCTGCCGGATATAATCAATGACCTTTTTCTTGTTATTCCAGATATAATAAGGAAAACAGGCGTGGGTGCGCCAACCCTGGTATTTGATTTTAACATCGACAAAACGGCCGGGATAAAGTTCGGTCTCGTATATAATTTCGGTACTTGGGGCCAATTTGGCTTTTTTATCCTCCAAATATTTTTTCCTGAATCCCGGCTCAAGGCTCTTTAAAAATTGGTTTTTGACCACCGGGTCTTTTTCGCAAGCCGTCATTACATCGGGAACAAAAAACAACACCTCATTTTTTGTTTGAACCGAAGGGATGCGGAGCTGTTTTTTCCAGCGTTTAGCCGTGGTATAGCTGCAGCAGAAAAAATCAGCCAGGGCCTTTAAATTCGGGAAAAACATCCGTTTAGCCTGGCTAAGGACCATAGAGGCAGGTACAGCAGGAAGGGGAATCACAGTCTCCGCCAGGCCTTTTTTCTGACAAAACTTTTTGAAGGCGGGAGAATCATTCACCAAAGAAATTTTCAGGCCGTCGATGGCGTTTTCGATACGCGTAATCCTCTCTGTCATAAAAATCTGGCGGTGCAGTGTAAAATTTAAATCTTTCATAACAACATGTTTTAAAGTGAAACATGCTGCAAGAATATAACAAGTGGAAGGGGAGTTACAATGGAGTTGACAGCAACTCCCCTTCAACTCCTATTAAAAAATCATTGGTGTCCGGTTAAATAATTTTTAAACTATGAATTATCAATTATTATAAGGCTTTTGGAAGATACCGCCACTACGTGGCTTATTTCTCAAATGAATGCTATTTCTACAAAGATTTAGCTGCCATGCAGCTTCTTTTTATGCAACGTAGTTGATATATCTTTGTAGAATAATGCATTACAAAACAAAAATAAGCAACGTAGTTGCGACATCTAATCTGATCAAATTTTTACCGGACAACAATGATTTACAATTNATGATTTAAAGCCGAAGATACAAATACATAATCTTTTTCACTTTGTTAGATTTAAATTGATTCAGGGAATTCACTAAAAACTAATTCTTCGACATTTTTCGCTGAATGACTTAATTTTTCCTGTATAGCGAGGGACTCGCGATACTCCATTGCCTCCGGAAGTCTGATGAATTCTGCATTTATTTCGGTTTTTTTTAACGACTTTTTCAATTTCATCCAGTGTAACGGCGAAAAATTCCCTTCTTGTATTGACCATGTTAAGTTTCTTATTATCAAAGGCTTTATGCAGGGATGCTTCAAGATTGGGTGCATTTTCTGAAAATATCATTGCATGCGTATCAAACTGGAATGGAACTGAAGCGTCACCGAGTTCTCTAACTCTATCCTGGGGATCCAATCGTCGTGTCATTCCGATCTTGTAAACGTTTTCACCAAAAGACCCGATATTTGATATTACATAAACATGGCCTCGTTTTGTTTGCTGAGCCATCGACAACGCCCTTTCCTTTCTTTCCTGAACTTCAGCTAATTTCAATTCCAGTTCTGATATTTTCTTCATCAACTTTTCGTGTTCACTGCCTTCCCGAGATTCAGCATCTTTTTTTGCTTTTTCGATGGCAGACTGGAACGATTCTTCATCTTTTTCTGCTTTTTGAAGAGCGGCTTCTATCTCTCTTGCGGCTTTTTCTTCTTCTCTCATCTGCTCTCTGATTTGCCTCTGTTGTTCCTTCTCATCGTATTTCTTCTTTTTGTATTCATACGCAAGCCAAAGTTCTTTCAATTTTAAATCACGGTATGTTGATGTAATATAAATTCCCTGTTCTTTGTACGCTGAATTAATAGCATCAAAGGATTTGTACAACCTTTCTTCGATCCTTTTCACATTATTCCACTCAACAGAAGCTACGAAACTGTCACATTCACCGTTAAAGGCACGCAGCATCAATTTCTTTTCTCTTTTTACCATAGCCTGACCTTTTGATAAACTTCCATTCCATTGGATTAGCTCACCTCCTATAATAGCCCGGTTATTCGAGATTAAGTTTTTTGTTGATCTCTTGCGTTTAATATTTCTCCCTTATAAATTTCAGAAGTATCAAATTCAAAATGAGTGTATATTTCAATTAAGAAGTAGTCCATTTTTCAGTCGAAAAGTATACCACTTAGTCATAACAGAATGAGAATAAAAACCTCATTTTTAAAGCATGATAAGTATGTATACAAAACAAGAGATCATCATCCGCAGTTACCGTGAAGGAAAAAGTCAGCGACGAATATCGCATGAACTACAAATAAGCCGCAAGACGATAAGAAAGTATATTGAGGATTACAAGAATCTTCAAAAGGGATCAGTGAAGCCGGAAACGGTTCTTTCGAGGTATCTGTCAAGTCCTCCTCTTTACAAGGTTGGAGAAAGGAGCAAAGTTCGATTGACCGAAGAAGTCCAGACTGTTATAGACACTTTGCTTGAAGAAAACGGCAAGAAGATGCAACAGGGCCTGCAAAAGCAAATTCTGAAGAAAATAGATATTTTGCAATTGCTTCATGAACAAGGCCTGGAGATAGGCTATACCACTGTGTGCAATTATATCAGCGCAAAGCAAGGGAAATCAGCTGTGGGCAAGGAGACTTTTATTCGTCAGCAGTACCAGCCGGGATCAGCCTGTGAGTTTGACTGGGGTGAGATAAAACTAAACATCGGAGGGAAAGTGTGCCGTTTTCAACTTGCCGTGTTTACCTCCTCTTACAGCAATTATCGTTATGCTGTCATATACCAGCGCCAGGATACCCTGGCTTTTATGGAGTCACATGTTTCATTTTTTGAACACATAGGGGGTGTTTACCACCAGATGGTTTATGACAATATGCGCGTTGCTGTTGCCAAATTTATTGGTAAACACGAGAAAGAGCCCACCCGGGCACTGCTCCAACTCAAGGGCCATTACCAGTTTGGCCACCGTTTTTGCAATGCCTACAGCGGAAATGAAAAAGGGCATGTTGAACGCAGTGTGGAATACATCAGAAGAAAAGCCTTTGGTTTTAAAAGCGACTTTGCCAACACGAAAGAAGCCGAAAAACATCTGGAATCAATTATTACCCGGATAAATCAAGCCAAACAGCAATTAACCGGTCGCACAGCAATGGAGATGTTTGCAGATGAGAAAAAGCTGTTATGGCAATACACGGGACCACTGGCATGTTCAGATTCGATACAATTGAGAGTGGATAAATACGCAACAATCAGTTACTGCACCAACCGTTATTCAGTATCTGATAAACTGGTTGGGTGTTTTGTTGATGTTAAAGTATCTAGCAACACAATTGAAGCGTACAACCAAAACAAGCTCGTTGCGTCGCATCAGCGCGATTACGGTAAACATCAGTGGATCATCTCCATTGAGCATTATCTGGATACTCTGAGACAAAAGCCGGGGGCCTTGGACGGGAGTGCAGCCCTTACATGCAGCCCGTATCTGAAAAAACTATATCTGCAATTTTATACCGATGCTCCCCGTGACTTTATTGACTTGCTTCATTATTGTTGCCAATATAAAATTAGTGCAGAAAATCTGGAAGCCACCGTTTCACGGCTGGTCGGCCTTTGCACCCAAGGCATCACCACGGAGAAGTTAACCGCTCTTCTGGGTAATAAGCCCCGGGAAGAGGCCATACCGGTGGCCTTAAATAATCAAACGGCATATATGGCCCAGGAACAACTCAGACAGGTCACCGCATTAATGAATTAAAACAACCCTGGAAATGAAGTTACAAAGCGAAATAAAAACACAAATTGCCAGGTACAGTAAAGAACTGCATCTGCCTGTTTTCCGCAACGAGTTTGAACAGGTGGCGCAGGAGGCGGCCAAAGAAGGGGCAGACTATGAGACATTCCTTTTACGGCTAATGGAGAGGGAATATGATACCCGGTTGGAAAACAGAAAGAAAGCACAGATCAGGCTGGCTGGTTTTCCGGCCAAACTATATCTTCATGATTTAAAGCGTGATTTGCTCCCTGTTGATGCCGCAGGAAAACTGGCCATGCTCGAACGGCTCGACTTCGTCGCATCGGGACAAAACATCATACTGGCCGGAAATCCGGGAACAGGCAAGACCCATATTGCGATCGGCCTGGGATTAAAAGCTTGTCTGCAGGGCTACCGGGTCTATTTTACCACCGTACATGGGCTGCTGACACAACTGCGCGAATCACACGCACAGCGAACGCTGCGGCAGATGGAACTGCGATTTGAAAAATATGATCTGGTAATCTGTGATGAATTTGGTTACATCTCTTTTGACAAGGAAGGCGCAGAACTGCTCTTTAATCATCTCTCGCTTCGGGCAGGACGCAAATCTACAATTGTTACCACCAACCTGGGTTTTGACCGGTGGAAGGAGATTTTTGGTGATCCTGTACTCACTGCAGCATTGGTAGACAGATTGACCCACAAGGCACATCTGGTAAATATGAATGGAGAATCTTACCGGTTAAGAGAAACAAAAGAAATGATGAAAAAATGAAAAATAAACAGCCACAAATCCGGGCTCCAGTACTCTTGTGATCGGGGTACCCCGATCACAAGAGTACTGCCTTTTTATTTATTTAAAAATGGTATACTTTTGGATTGAACTACTGGTATACTTTTCGACTGAAATAAGCAAAATGAGGTTCATATAAGCCATATTCAGATAATTCTATTGTTTCTGTAAGTATATCGGATTGTTTCTTTAGTTTTTTATAGATTTCATAAGCATCTGAATAATTCTTACGTAGTAATACTATTTCTTCCTCAATTTGAGCCTTAACCTTAATGCTGTTATTTTTAACGTCTTCTAAGGTATCAAGTCTCTCTTGAATTAGTTTGTCTACATCAACAATACCCTGGTATTTTACAAGGTTTGCGACCTCCTTCTTTAATCTTTCAATTTCTTCAAATTCCTTTTTTTTGAGAAAATCAAAAAGTGCCATGATCTAAGTTTTAGGTTTATTTTTTAATAAAATTCTGCCATTTAAGTCTTAACAAAGCAGGAATCATAGATTTGCTCTAGCGAAAGAACAGCCTATTCTTACTCCTCCGGTTTTGTACCAAATTGAATCAAAACGGCTGATGCGAATTTGCAATTCGCATCTGTTAACCGGAGATTTGCAATCCTTTTTGCATCTTATCCGCCAGTTTTTACATCATACACAATATTCCCTTTACGCGTATTTTGCCTGAAGGCGGTGGAGATTAAATTTTCCCAGGTTGTTCTGTGCCCGGGCTTCCTTGTCGAGTTTCCACAGCCTGTTGAGCCGGCTTTTCAGGAGCCTGAGCTTTTTCCTGTTTTCTTCCACGTCCCTGTTTCCAAAGAAGGGTAAAAGGTTGTACTGCGGAATTAAATCAGTTTTCAGGACGGTTAAACGGTTTATTTCAAGACGCAGCCGGTTCATTTCACACAACTCCCGGAGGAGATAAATCTTCACACTCCGATTATCCGATACTTCACTTTTTTCAAGAAAACCGGTCGCTTCACAAAGATCGTCGTAGGTACGGTTTTCGAAGTTTAAAAAATATTCGTCCGTCATGGTATAGTATTAAGTTAAGGTGTATCAAAACTACTAAACAATATTTTTAATAACAAAAGGAAAGGGGATTTTTTTATGTGCAGTGAACCGGGGAGTCAGATCTACGCAATGGGCTGATGGGGAGATATGCTGATGGGGAGATATGCTGACGAGGAGATGAACTCATAAATTCATAGTTACGCAGAGGGGAGAATGAAAGCCTTTGAAAAAAAACAACCTAATCTCCTTAAAAAGATTAGGTTATCTGATTCACACGTTGCTGCACGATTGTATCGTGTAGCATTATTTTATTACAATAACATTGTCCAAAGTCCCTCAAAAAAATCAATGTAATTATGCGGAAGCGAAGATATCAATTAGAAATACTGAATAAATCAGTACATCAACACATCGTCACATCAGCAAATCAGCACATCTTTTATTCCAGTTCGTGAACGACCAGCCCGGACCTTAGTTTTGGTTCAAACCATGTGGTTTTGGGAGGCATGATGTTGCCTGAATCGGCGATGTCGATCAACTGCTTCATGGAGACAGGATAAAGCGCAAAGGCAACTTTCATTTCACCCGAATCAACTCTTGATTTCAATTCGCCTAATCCACGTATTCCACCAATAAAATCAATTCTTTTATCGGTGCGCAGATCTTTAATGCCCAGAATTTTATTTAAAACCAGGTCAGACAAAATGGTAACATCCAACACTCCGATCGGGTCATTGTCATTGTACCTGCCGGATTTAGCGGTCAGTTTATACCAGCCACCCGCGAGATACATGCCGAAAGTATGCAGTTGATCAGGTTTATAGATCTTACTTCCGATCTTTGTCAATTCAAAATCCTCCTGCAGTTTTTCCAGAAGCTGTTCGGTTGTCAAACCATTCAGGTCTTTTACGACCCTGTTGTAATCAATAATCTTTAGCTGATTATCAGGAAAATGTACAGCAAGGAAATAATTATATTCTTCATCTCCTTTATGGTTCGGGTTCTTTGCTCTTTTTTCTTTTCCAACAAGAGCTGCAGCTGCAGTACGATGGTGCCCGTCGGCTACATAAGTATAGGGAATTTTAGCAAACAGATTTACAATCGTCTGAATGGTTTTCTCATCATCAATTTTCCAGAAATGATGTCCAAAACCATCGTTGGCGACAAAATCGTATTCAGGTTCTTGTTGGGAAACTATTTGTGAGACTATCTCATCCAATTCTTTCACTCTGGGATATGCAAAAAATACCGGCTCCATATTTGAATTGGTGTTGCGGACATGTTTCATGCGGTCTTCTTCCTTATCCTTACGGGTAAGTTCATGTTTTTCTATGATACCGTTCATATAACCCAGTACGGGATTGTCGGCTGTGCCGGCGTACAGGATTATATCAACGATTTCATCAATTTCCTTAACGTTGGGATAAGTAAAAAATACCGGTTCCATATTGGCATTGGTGATGCGTACATGTTTCATGCGGTCTTCTTCCTTATCGGCACGGGTGAGTTCATGCTTTTTAATAATGCCCTTCAGGTAATCATCCACAGAGGCACAACCGACAATCCCATACTGAGTCCGTCCATCCATGGTCTGAGCATAGATGTACAAACATTCTTTTTCATCCTTTACTAACCAGCCTTTCTTCTTGAAATACTCAAGATTCTCAACTGCTTTTGAATAAACCGGTTCAGAATGTTCGTCCGTCCCGGCCGGGAAGTCAATTTCAGGTTTTATTATATGAAGTAAACTGCAGGGATTTCCTTTTGCTTCTTCCCTCGCCTCTTCAGAGTTAAGCACATCGTAAGGCCTTGAAGCCACCTTTGCCCCTAATTCCTTTGGAGGGCGAAGTCCTTTAAATGGTTTTAAAACAGCCATGATTTTGAATTATGAATTACGAATTACGAATTAAGTCCCTCAGTATTAAAAAATTCAACCCCGCACAAATAACTGTATGAGGAATGAAGTCTTTCTAAAAACGACCTAATCTCCTTAAAAACACCTCAGTAGTAGGAAATAACGCAGTGAGAAAAACCGACCTGATTACCTAATTAATCAGGTAATCAGGTCGGTTAAAGGGTAAAACTAATCTCTCTACTGAGGTGTTTTTAAAAGATCAGGTTATCTAATTCAATCTTAAAAGTCAATATAAGAAATCAGAAAAAGTAACTTTTAAATCGAGTTACCTATGAGAATTACGAATTACGAATTATGAATTACGAACGACATAGAAATTCATGTCCATTCCTAATTCGTAATTCCTAATTCGTAATTTATTTAAGCGTTTTGGGATTCGAAATCTTTCATTGCCTGAACAAGAACCCCTACACTTTCAATGGGCATTGCATTATAAATTGAAGCCCTGAATCCTCCCACACTGCGGTGGCCTGCGATACCTAAAATGTTACGTTCCTTGGCAAGATCCAAAAATGATTTTTCCAATTGTTCGTAACCAGGGGCCATTACAAAGGTGACGTTCATGCGCGAACGGTCTTCAGGATTCGGAACAGTAGAAGTAAACATTTTGTTTCTGTCGATTTCATCAAACAGGAGTTTGGCTTTGGCAATATTTTTAGCTTCCATTGCTCTGATACCACCGTTATCTTTCAGCCATGTAAGAGTCTGAAGAGCAGCAAATACAGGAAGACATGGAGGAGTATTGAACATGGATTCCTTTTCGATGTGTGTCATGTAGTTGATCATCGTTGGGATTGGCCTTCCGGTCTTTCCAAGAGCATCCTTACGGACAATAACCAAAGTAACACCTGAAGGAGCAAGATTTTTCTGAGCGCCTGCGTAGATCAGATCATATTTGGAGACATCTATCGGACGGCTGAAAATATCAGAAGACATATCAGCGACTAATTGAACCGGAGAATCCAGATCCTTATACAACTGGGTACCAAAAATGGTATTGTTGGTTGTTACATGAAGATAATCGATGTCGGTTGGAATTGTAAAATCCTTTGGGATATAATTGTAGTTCTTGTCTTTGGAAGAAGCAACTTCTACAACTTCACCAAAATATTTTGCTTCCTTAATGGCATTTGAAGCCCAATGCCCGGTGTTCAGATAACCTGCTTTTTTTGCAAGAAGGTTAAAGGGAACCATGTAAAACTGAGTGCTTGCTCCACCCTGAAGAAAAAGCACCTCATAACCTTCAGGTACTTCCAGGAGTTCTTTAACAAGAGCAATTGCCTGATCCATCACTGCAACAAATTCTTTGCTTCGATGGGAGATCTCCAATACGGAAAGGGTTGTTCCTGCAAAATTGATTACGGCTTCTGCAGTCTTCTGAATAGTGTATTCCGGAAGAATAGAAGGACCTGCATAGAAATTGTGCTTTTTCATGGAATGAAAATTATTATTGGTTAATTATAAAAATTTAGAATAAAAGGAAATCAGAAAACTCTTAAAAAAATCCCCTTTCTTAAGTTTGTGATGCAAAAATAATAATATTGAATAAAGTTGCAGTCATTAAAATAAAGAATTACCCGCACTATTTTCATTAAGATAACATTTGCATTTAAATGAAAGGAAATTTCACCACTTTTGCTTTCAACTGTTTGCCCCTGATGATTATATAAATTTCAGAACCCGGATTGCTGAAGGCAGTATCTACATATCCCATGCCGATTCCTTTTTCAAGGACGGGGGATTGGGTTCCGGAAGTTACATGTCCGATTATATGACCCTGGGCATCCGAAATCTGGTAATGATGCCTCGGAATACCACGGTCAATCATTTCAAAACCACACAACTTCACCGATACTCCTTCATTTTTCTGTTTCAGAAGAAAATCTTTGTCAATAAAATCTTTTCCGGGTTTAAACTTGGTAATCCATCCTAATCCGGCTTCAATGGGAGAAGTGGTTTCATCAATATCATTACCGTATAAACAATACCCCATTTCGAGCCTTAAAGTATCGCGTGCGCCTAATCCAACAGGCTTTATATTTTCATCTTTGCCAGCTTCGAAGAGGGCATTCCAGATATGTTCGGCATGTTCGTTATAAAAATAAATCTCAAATCCACCTGCCCCTGTGTATCCGGTGGCAGAAATAATCACATTATCAATTCCTGCAAAACGTCCAACCTTAAAATGGTAATATTGAATCTCTGATAGATTGACCTCTGTCAATTTTTGCAGAACATTGATGGCTTTAGGGCCCTGAATTGCAAGCAAACTTATTTTATCGGATGAATTCTCGATTTCAGCGCCAAAACTATTTTGTGAAACAATCCAATTGTAATCCTTCTCAATATTGGAGGAATTCACCACCAACATATACTTCTCCGGTTCGAAATAATAAACGAGCAGATCATCTACGATCCCACCTTTGCCGTTTGGAAAACAGGAATATTGAGCTTGGCCGGGATGAAGAACAGAAGCATTGTTCGAAGTTACTTTCTGGATCAGGGATAAAGCGTGAGGTCCTTTAATCCACAATTCACCCATGTGAGAAACATCAAAAACCCCTGCTCCATGACGCACGGTAAGGTGCTCATCCTTGATTCCGGAGTACTCCACAGGCATTTCAAAACCTGCAAACTCAACAATTCTTGCCTTTAATTTCTCGTGAATGTTATAAAAGGGAGTTCTTTTAAGCATGTTTTATGATTTAACCGGTTATTTAAATTACAAAATTAATTTTTCTATTTTTGAAAATTAAGAATTTTATAAAAATAAAAAAAATTAAGTGGCTTACATTGATTTAAAATACATGGAATCCATGACTGGAGGCGATGAAGAAATCATGCGGGAATTAATAGATATATTCATTGCCCAGATTCCGGAATTTGAAGAAAACCTGAACAAGCACCTCCGAAATGGAGATTACCTTGCCCTCGGTAAAGAGGCTCACAAGGCAAAATCTTCATTATTAATCGTGGGAATGAATGAACTTGCAAAAGATCTCAAGACGCTTCAGTTGATGACAATCGCAGGAACTGATAAAGAAAGTTATCCTGATTATGTGAAAAAATTCGAGACACAATGTCATTCAGCCATTGAAGAGTTAAAAAATCTGGAATTGTATAATAAAAGATAAATGCAGTGGTAAATAAGTAATTGGAATAAAATAATGTCACAGGAGTCTTGTAGACTATAGATGTTTAGACCAAAGGTAAAAAATGAACATTATGATCCTTCAGCCTAAAGTCTAAACTCCTTCAGCCTAACAATACGACATTATGTTCCTGATATTACTTAACACCACCATAGCATTTAAAGTTTTCTAAATTCTTTTATTTACCCTGTCCGTAATTTCTCACTGCTTCAGTTGCAAAATATTCTCTGTAAATGCCCAGGTAGCTTTTTCAACTTCATCCACGCTATGAGAAGTAAGGCTACAGCCAATAACATGAGCGCCGGCATTTGGAAATGACTTTTTCTCTTTGTTTGATGGTGAAGTGCCAAGCTGATCGAACATTTTTAAAGCTGCACTGACAGATACTGTCTGATCCTGGTGTTCTTTGTCCCTGTAATAATAGCCAAGGAATACCGGGCATTTTACTTCGTGAAAAAGACGGGCATTCATTTTCTGATCCAGCAATTGCTGAAGATAAACCGCAGCTTCTGCCCGGTAACGGCAATACCAGTATTTACAAATATCTTCACGATCCCTGACCGTTCTGAAATCACCGCCAAAATTCAATCGGGCAATCTGAAGACCCCATGGCCTGGATAATAACAGTGAAGCTTCTTGTTTGATCCTGACATTGGGAGAATATAATATTAGCCCATTTACCATATCGGGGAAATCGGCTGCAAGCATTAAAGCAAGAGTTCCCCCGGTGGATGTTCCCATAATCACTACTTTGTCACCCAATTTGTGAGCAATAACGAGAGCTTGTTTTGCAGATTCGTAAAGCCTGCCGGGAGTCATATCCAGTAAAGGATTATCGGTAATCAAACCATGCGAGGCTAACCTGGAGAAATATGCATTACAATGGTATCGGTGACAAAAATCAGAATTGACCGGAAAACCTTCGTACCAGCTTGCCGAAAACCCATGCAGGTACAGAAGAACATATTCCGTCCTGTTCTTTGAAGAATCAGCCCAGACAATCCTTGCCTCATTTCCCGGACGAACCGGGCTGATGGATTCTATACTGTCAACAAATCGGCTCACATTTCCATCAACACGAGGGAGGTTCTGATTTAATAAAGGCTCCGGCATCTTTGGTCCCAGTAAGTAGAAAACTATGACCGTTAAGAATACTATTCCAATGTATTTTATAACCTTCATAGGAAAAAATCAATTTTCTTTTAAGGAACGAATAATTGCAGTTCGTTTTCTACCATCCATTAAAACCTCAAGTCCATCATCAAAATGCACATATTTCACATACTTTCCCTGCCATATCAATCTCTGTTTTTCCAGCATATTCATTCTGACAAACTCCTCTCCATCAATCCGCGGAATGGAAAAATATCCTACATTCATTGAAGTTACATTATGGAAAAAATGAGATCCCAGAGAAGCGTCAAGAGGAAAATCAGGTAACCCAATTTCAACTATTATTTTAGCATTATTAATCTGTGCCCAATTAACCGGAATGCCAGTGAATTCATCACGCGTACCCCAACGGCCAGGACCAATTAATATATACTGGCGGTTATTCTTAGAAAAAATCTTGTTTACTTCTGAGATTTCATTGGCAATTTCTTTTGTCTTAGTCCGGTCAAACCGATCAGTATCAATATAAACCACATCATCAATACCGGTTATCTTTCCATTACCCATTCCCTTTTTTGAAAGAAGAAATAGTCTGGAATGATCCATGGAACCAAGATCGATTTGTATTTCCTTTTCCCTCCTGATCAACGGCTTCAACTGCAATAAATAGAAAGTTGGCCATCCGTTCTCTCCTTTATTAAGATCGAGTGCAAACTCCATTTCAACAGGTGAACCCATAGCCTGCTTAAATAATTTCAACAATAAAAGAAGAGTATCCGCCAATGGGGCATATTGATATTCCAGAATATTTGCAAAATTAACAACCCGCGTACCTTTTGAATCTATACCCGGAATGATGTAATCATTTTCCTTAACATAAGTTGATGCACAATTTTCTAACACTCCGTCATTCTCAGCATCAGAAATCCGGTATTTCTTTATAGCAGCCATTTCTCCGTCAACAGCCAAATCAATATCTTGATGAGACATGTCAATAGCATAGAATTCCCGCTGTGAATCCCTTATCTGATCAGAGACAGAATTGTTTTTTAAGCCAGGATATTTTGGAGAGAACCGATAGGCTTTTTCTCCTCCTACCACTGTTTGTCCCAATCCGATTGCAATTACTGCAAATCCATCTGATGGTTCCATGTAGGAATATGGATAATAATTATAGGATTGAGCCACACCACTCACATTGGCATAAAACTTTTGATGATGTTCGTGCCCCACCACCGGTTGAATAATCACGGCCATTTTTTCCTCTTCAATCATATAATTGATAGCTTGAAAATAAGCTCTCGCATCTTCGGTGAAAACAGAGGCATACACTAATTTTACTGCAGTGATTAACTGCTCAAGACGAACATTCTCATCCGGATGATTATTGGGAATAAGATAGGTGGAATAAACTCCCGAGAACGGTCTTATTAAAGAATCCTCAAATAAGCCTGAAGAACGAACAGCTAAAGGAGATTTGATTCTTTGAATATAGAGAAGCAATCTTTCCCGTACACAGTTGTCAATCCTGGCCGACAGAAATGCCTCTCTTACAATATTATAATCTGTCTGATGGTAGGCAATATCATACAGATGGTTAGATTCAAGAAAATTGTCAAATTCTGCGGCCCCAATGATGGAAGTAGCAGGCATCCTGATATTGATACCCGGAAGAAGCGATTTCATATCGATGTTTTCCATCATGTTGCAAATAAAAGCAAGACCGCGGCCTTTCCCTCCCAAAGAACCTTTACCCAACATAACAATATAACGGTTGCCGGATAATAAATTTGGATCAAAATTTATGATCCGTCCCCTGTTTTTCTTTTCCCTCACATTAGCAAAGACATCCAGGCATATTTCACGAATACGCGCTGCAACATCAGGATCTTCGGTATTAAAAGGAATAAGCCTTTCTGCAATGTTAATCTCACCTCGTGCCACCAGCCAGGATGAGAAAGCATTTGATTTACCATGATAAATAAGAGATTCAACCGGTACTTTTGATATCAGGTCTTCAAATTCGCCCAAATTATGAGCGACCGCAATCTTATTTCCTTGCTGATCCCGGAAAACGAAATCTCCAAATCCAAGATTGTTATTAATAAATACATTGATATCATGACTGAGAGTATCCGAATTCTTATTAATAAAACTTGCTCCTATACTCTCGGCACGGCTTTTATTGGTGATATCATGCGATTGCAGAAGAAGCGGAACCGGATATTTTATCTGTTCCTTGACCAGTTTTAATAATTCAACTCCGGCATCATCGTCATTGATGCCGTTTCTCATGAATTTAACATCCGAAATAACACAGAGCAGGTAATCCTTGTAATCATTGATCACTTTTACTGCTTCTTCAAAGGTGCTAACAAGCAAAACTTTAGGTCTTGCCCTGTATTTAAAAATCTTGTGCAATTCATCAGTAGATTCATCCGAAACAAGTGCTTGCGTCTGCGTCATCACAGTAGCAAAGAGCATTGGTAAATACCTGGAATAATATTTCACCGAATCTTCCACTAACAAGATCACCCTGACTCCTCCAAGATTTGCATCCTTGGATACGTTTTTTTTATCCTCGATATATTTTATCATGGCTAAAAAAACATTGGCATTCCCATTCCATACAAATACACGGTCTATCGCAGGAAGATCACTGGCTGCCATTTTAAAAAAACGAACGTCACTGTTGTTGTTGACTAATAACAATATTGGAATACGTGGTTTAAAAGAATACACTTCATTGGCAATCTTCAAAGGCATTTCACGATCAACTCCTGCCATGATAATAACCAAATCAAAATGACGGGTATTCAGAATCCGCATTACATCTTCTTCCGTATTTACATTTGTGAAGCGAGGAGCAGCATAAAGATTTAATTGAAGATATTCCCCATATATTTTATCAGAAAACTGCCCTTCTCTTTCAATTGAATAAGAATCATACAAGGTGGCAAATAGCATAACCTCTTTTATCTTATTGGGCATCAATTCCTGGAAAATATCCCGGTCCGTTTTTCTTCGTTTATATAGATTTGATATTGATAAATTTTCAAACTTTTCCATAATAATTCTGCTAAACTTTATGGAATAAAATTAATCAAAAAAACAGGATTAAAAATAAAGGGAAGCTTTTGGCCTCCCTTTATTTTTAATGTATTATTATTTATCTCGTTATTCCACGACCCAGGTATTTCCACTGGAAAGTAAATCATCAATCGAGGTGATCTTCGATGCTTTCTTTGCT
>JGI20225J20221_1002136_pt1 | contig 16150 bp, 16 predicted proteins | sample BioMet4_FD_20221 | JGI IMG/M metagenome (IMG submission 20221) | reverse complement strand
AAGCGGATTTACGCCACGTATCCGATTGGTGAGAAAGCGCGTGAAGCGGGAGCTGCGTGGTTGGACCGTGAAATCGCCAAGGCCAAAGACCACATCGCAACGGCTTTGGGTAACTCCAAATCGTCTGCCCGTCCTTCCGATGAGGAGGATTCCCAGGCAAGGAAGTACTCGTATGAGACTTTCAATGCCCTCGACGTGATCAATTCAACCTCGGATTTTGAGTTTCTCATCGAGAACTTTTGGCCGAAAGCTGAGCCGTTGCTGATCACCGGTCCTGGTGGCGCTGGCAAGTCGATCATGACCCTGCAAATCGCCATGGACCTGATTTTCCCCCCGGCTACCAGCTTCCTCAATGCCTTCAAGGTCAGCGAAGGAGCCCATAAGGTCCTTTTCGTCCAGTCCGAGAACACGTTTATCGGGATGAAGAAGCGTTTTGCGACCATCCGTTCCGCCTATTCGATCCCGGATGCGGTGCTTCGGGAGGGCATCTTCTTCCTCGGCGTCAACAAGGATATCCGGTCCATTGGCGACATGATGCGGGGTAGCTTCCGGGAAATCATCAAGGAAAAGATTGCTTTCCATGAGGCTGACATCCTGATCATTGATCCGTTGATCAGCTTCCATAACCTTGATGAGAACTCAAACGATCAAATGCGGAAACTTCTCGACCAAGTTTCTCTCCTTGCCGAAGAAGTCCATGTTTCACCGCTGCTCATCCATCATCATGGGAAGTTCGCTACGGACAGTGGTGCTGGTGGTGGTCGAGGAGCCAGTGCTATCGGCGACTGGTCTCCGAATACGTGGGAGTTAAACTTCAACAAAAATACCAAGCAATATACAATTCAGCATAACAAAGCTCGAAATTTCATGCTCCAGGAAAAGGTGACGCTGGAGCTTGACCACCTTCGGTTCAAGAAGGTTGGTAGTGCGACCGTTGTTGGCGAGATTCAGTACGTCGAAATGGCACTTAACAACCTCAATGGGACAGCCAATTCGATGAAAGAATTGAAGGACGAAATTATAAAGCTATATGCTGCAAATAACAATGGGAAACCAATTTCTGAGAACACCGCAGGATCATATATCAAGAAAGCTGTTGATGCGGGTAACGTTAAAGCATCTCCAGTCCCAAACTCAAACAGCAAAATGTACACCTTTTGAAGTCATCCAGAACCACCCCTTCCGCAAAATGGGGGGTAAGGCAACCCGCAATTGCCGGCAAAATTCAATTTGCTTTTGATTTTTCAAATGATTTTGTGGAGTTATCGCAATTTTTTTAAAAGCAAAGCAAAATGGGTTTGCCTGCGGTAACTATTTAAAATTATTTGAAAAGCAAAGTCAAAATGCCCTTATATATATGGGGGGTTGCCTTTGGCCCCCCCTCCATATCACAATGATGTTGGAGTTGCTTTGATGATAAAAAGAAGAACCTAAAGTTACATGGTTTAAATGGATTTAAATAATTATATAGCTTAAATTTTAATGATTATATAGATTTTGACTAACGGCAAACTGTCTCAATGTTTTGAGCTATAGGTGTAAAATGGACGAATTCCCCATTCTTCAAAAGAATCTATTAAAAAATGAATCGACAAGAAACTCTCCGAATCTATAATGGAGTATATTCAATGACATTTTTCTCCTTGCTGAAAAATCTGTTCGCGGCTTCTACGTCATCACCATCTACATCTGAGTGCCAAATTCAACATATATCAAAATCTACTGGAATAAAAACTCATACACATTTTCGTAACATAAATGCGGAACGCTTCCTCAGTGTAAGAGATCCTGATTTTTTTGGCATAGCACACTATTCTTCAAATCACAGATGGTGTGTAGGAACAAGCGACTCAGATGGTACAGGACGAGGCGGATTCCGGGAAAAAGGAAACGGCACGGTCATATTAGTCGACTTGCACAATCAAAATATTGTTCATTTACTGAACATTTTTAAGCGACCAGTTGATGCAGCCGTAGCAGACAACGGTAATTACATAATTCATGACTCTGGCTTTGGCTCGGCATTACAAGGCGACATAGTATGTATTCAATATAACGCGAAAAAATTATATCAACACCATTACAATTCTAACATTATTAGTGTTGGCTTATCTCACTGCGGGAAGTTTGTTGCTGTCCAAACTGCAGTGAATGAGTCATCTTCTGATGGAAATAGACTAGAACTAATTAGCTTAGCTGAAAACAAGATTATGTTCTCCGTATTGCCAGCATCTGGTTGGGCTGATGGATATATCTTTGACACCAATCACGAAGGGCGGTTAACCTCATTGAGAGTTGTCCACAAAAAACTTGGAGCCTTCAGATATCTGCCATCAGGTGAGTTTATTGACTATGAGGCGTTGACCAATGCCCAGCTTAGCAGTAGCGATTATTCCATTAAGTTATTATGCGCAAGAGATCTGATTGAAAAAGAGGCTGACATGGAGATAGCAACTAAAACACTTCAGGCTGCTGAATCCGCTCTTCATGAAGGAGCACAAGATCACTCTGACTGGTGTGCCGTAGCTTATCGCGTAAAGGGGGAATCGCTTGAAGTTCTTGGTCGTCAGGCTGAAGCTTTTGCTGCTTATGAAGAAGCTCTTAGGCACAACCCCAAAATTGGAGTCAAACGTAAAGCTGATAATCTTCGAAAAAAACTGAGACAACAATAAATAACCAAGCCGTTTCATTGAAGTCTAATGATATAATCTCGACAAGCCACGCGTCGTGGCCACAGGTCGGACAACGCCACAGGACACCAGCAGCACGATCAACGTGGACTTCCCTCGGCCTCCTGCCGTGGACGCCGACACCACCTCCACCTTCAATAAGTAGCCATTTCCCACTTCACCCTTTTTTTTCAAGCCCCAGTGCTCAAAATCCCGGGGTATGACTTTTTAGATTACCATTTTCTAGGACTTTCAGCACTATTTCTCTTCATTGCTCACCACTTTTACTCTAATCGAAACGCGGCTATTTCATCTGGTTTTCGTCTGAAATCAGTGCGTTTCATCTCGAACCAATTCTGCGCTCGAAGGCGTCCTTTTCGTCGTCAAATTTAAGGGAAGGAAGTCCGTGTTGTTTTATTATCTCAATAAATCACATGGCTATTTGCTTGGAATGCGATGGAGCAAGTAACAAAAACCATGTGCCCAGGATCCTGGGTATCCAGTTTGAGGTGGCAAATCCGGGAACGACAGTCCTGTCCCATCGAGAAATCCTCCTTGCTCAAATCGAAACGCAGCTAATTCATCTCATCCCCGTCTGAAATTCGTGCATGAAAACAAAAGCCCAAGCTGCTCATGCTCGGGCTTTCCTTCGGAGTTCGGTAAGTCCCTGGCTACTTCATTCCCCGCAACCGACTCGGCTTCGGATGGATGGTCAGCAGCTGCGCACCAACGACAACGACGATGGTCCCCAACGCAACACCCAACAGGAACGAAAACATACTTTTCTCCTGGTTATCTGGTTAAAATCCCTAATCATCCTCTGGAAGCATGATGGTCAGGACTGGCTCACCGTGATCACCGGGGCCGATATGGGCGACGACTTCGACCGTTTCCTTGCGTCCCGGAGCCATCAGGAAGTCGACTTTGAAGGTGACCCTGTCCGTGTTCACGGCTCTCCTGGCAGCAAACAGCGCCAGAACCATCAGATCATGGAGTCGGCCGGTGACAGATTGTCCCTCACCTTCCAATCCAGAGGGCACTTCGACATATCCATGGAACAAATGGTCGGTGACGACGGTGTGGAGCTTGAAGCCGATAGCCTTCGCAGTTTCGGTGACGTCGACCAACACCCCGTCGGCAATCGCTTGCTCTCGGGAATAACTATAAACGACGTTCCAGCTGTCATCCTTTGGCATTTTCAGCACCATCCTGCTTTCGACCAAGCAACTTTTCGAGCCTGTCACGGAATGTTCCCGTAAGCTCAAGGCCGATTTCGGAGTAGCAGCGGAGAATCGTTCCATCGACATCGAGTCCAGAGGTATCCATAATTCTGAAAAGCTGCTCAATCGGCCGAAATGCGTTGATGATCTCATCCTTCAAAGTGAGATTGTCGAGGTGTTGTGGTGGCATAGGATGTCCTTTAGTTCCTGGTGAAGNAGGAATTTTGGGAAGAAGGATACCCTGGGCCGGGGGTGCGGTCACGGCGACAGGGAAAAAACTGGAACTGGGGCTGAGGAAAAAGTACTTTGGCGCGGAGCGGGATTTCCCTGGAGGTTCGGGGCTGGGGGAGTCCAATGGGGGAGGCCAGGGGGAAACGCCCAGTAGGGTCCCTGTCCGAGCGAACCCGAGGGGTCTCCGGGGATGCCGGCCGGGCGGGAGAAGGACGGACCAGGGTGGCTCCATCAGCGAGCACAGAATGGCTCCGGTGATGAGCAGCTTGTCAGCGTGGTGTCCGATTTTTCCAGACCATGCGTCACGAATGTCCAAAAGGCCAAACTGAGAAATTTCTGTGTATTTTAAGTGGCTTGCCAACAATATCCTGAAATTGTAGACGATTATCTCCAGCTAAGGACGTTTGGACTTTTCGGGTGCATCCTCTGAAAAACTCATGCGGGAGCACTTTACCATTGCGGCGGTCATGAGGCAGGGAGTGTGAAGCGGTGGTGACCAGGAAATGCCCTAAGGTGGGCACTGGCCGAGATAAAAGTAAAATCTTGTTATTTTATCATGTTGGCGATGCAGGGGCTGCATTTTTTTGTTTTCAGCGGCAAAATCGTAAAAAGGGATGTTTTTTGAAGAGCGTCTGATGACTTTGGGCAGCTCTCCTCGAAAAAAAACTGAAACAAAAACTGCCAATGTTTTTTCGCTCAATTTCCAAAAATGAACTCATTTTAACGAACCAAGCTCATCACCAAGTTGACAGCTAAAAAATTTAAGTTACCTTCCACAAGAAAATTCGAAGAACAAAACAAGGAGACTCACCCATGCCTATCGCATCGAAATTTGACGCGATGAAACTTCGCACCATGATCACCGAAGGAAAAACCGCTCAGCAGATTATGGATGCCTTCGATATTCCCAAAACCACCCTGAAAAACCATCTCACGAAGCTGATGACGCTGGATGAGAAGTTCTACAAGATCGAAGGGATGGATGCTCGTGTGGCATCTGGAAGCGTGAAGTTTTCTGGTACGGGTCTCCGCCTGTCCCCGACGCTCCTGGCTAACTATGGCTTCAAGCAGGGTGATGAGTTCAAGGTCTCCTGCATGGAAGAGGGGAAGATCGTGTTGGAAAAGAAGTAACTAACTGGATTTATTTGGAATAGTTGCGCATTATGGCCCACGTCGTCCCGGGAAGTGGGGTGGCGTGGGTCTTTCTTTGATCAGCAGACGGCTGGTCGGAGGACGCCGAGAGGGCTCAACAAGTTCTTGTGTTTGTCACGAGAGTTTGCGATTATAACGTAGCACATGGCCCGAAGTTTCTGATTTTTTGGGGATTTTGTCATGGTTTCGTCCAATGATCTTATTTTAAATCGACTCTTTACACAAGGAGTCCTTTTTAATTTAATTAATACGTGTGGAGATAGTGTATACTCCGCGATAGTCAAACGGTATTTGGGTGGCTTTTCTTCCCAAAAGAACAGCAAGTTAATAAGTTTGATATATAAAAAAATGGAGAAAGGCTATCGGAATGAGTATATATACAAAAATATTATTTTAAAAAAATTATTATTGGGCCGTCATAGTTTAAAAACAACGACTGCGTTGACAGAGGTGCCAGTCAAAAAATCAAAAGCAGATTTCGTATTAATTAATGGTAAAGCTGTTGTCTATGAAATAAAAACAGAGCTCGATACGTTGGAAAGAGTGCGCAGTCAAATAGATGATTATTTTTCTGCATTTACCAATGTCTGTATTATTTCCAGTGAAAAACATTTTGAGAAAATACTTAATATTTATGATGGGACCGCAGTGGGGGTGTGCGTGTTAACGTCAAAAAATACTATAAGTTTAAAGAAAAAACCTGTTGAAGATAGAAGTAGGCTTGACCAAGAAATAATTTTTAAGATATTGAATAAAATTGAGTTTGAAAACGTCCTGCGCAGTTACTACGGGGAGTTGCCAGATGTTCCAAGCGTTTTTTACTATAAAAAATGTTTGGAGTTGTTCAAAAGTATCCCGTTTGATATCTCGTATGGATTGTTTTTGCGTGAGTTAAAAAAAAGAAATGCCGTTTTGGCTGATGAGTTTAAAAAAACTCCTGACGAACTCAAGGCTATTGTCTATTTCTCAAAACTTAAGAAGAATGATTATTTTAAGTTGGAACAATTTTTAGACCAACAATTTGGAGCTTAGTGATGTATTTTCCTTATCTGCGTGGTAGGCAATATGAGCTTCTAGCCCTCAGGGAGTTGGTTGAGAACGATAGGCTTGGGGATAAAATAATACCTATTGTTGAGCCAGTTAAGTTGTCATCGACCCTGATAAAAACGATTTCAACCTATCATGAAGCGGGAAAGAATATTGCTATCATTATTAACCCTAAAGTTGGAACATTTAAAAGTGAACTTAATAATACTAGTGATGGTGTTTGCAAAGATGATTTTTTTTCACTCATATGTGAGCAAGATATATATAAAGCTCATATAATGAACTCGAAAAGCCATCGCGAATTAAGCGAGATTGAGAAGGAACAGGTTGACAAAAACGAAATTATTGTTGTTGTTAATTCCAGAAAATATTTGGATATGTACATCGAAGAATTTGAGGGACTCTCTCCAAGGTATGTGCTAATTCCAGATGAAAGTGCATTTCGGAGGAAAATTCGGAAAAATAGAGTTCTGCTCGCTGATAAATTTGAAAAACAGAAAAAAAATTCTGCCTACAAAGACGAAGAAGAAGTTTTTTCTGAAGACCATTTGTATTTTTCTGATGATGGGTACGTTGGGTTTTCTGACTATTCTATCGTTGGATCAGAATATCTGGAGGCTGGTTTTGCTCCATATGCAGTTGCAATTCATATAGTGTATTTTTCCAAAGATGGAATTTTAAAAATACGGCATTTTGTCTCAGATTCAAATGATGACATTCGTGATCCAGCAGGGAAATTTTATGAAGCGGTGAAGAAGTTAGCCTCTTGGCACAAAAAAAATCCAATCGGAAAGACTCTTGGGCTTGAGAGTTTGCTAGCATGCTATAGTAATAAAACATATCCTGGTTTGGGTAGTGTTAAAAAAATGTCAATCATGCACCACCTTGAATTGATGAATAAATATTTAATGACAGGTGTTGTAAAGTGAAATGCTGCTCTAAATGTTTTAAAGATTTAGAAATACAAGCCATCATTAAAAGTATTGATAAGCGAGGAGATTGTGACTTTTGTGGGAAACGCAACACTTATATTTACGATACAGATATTGATAAAGGTTTAATTTTACTGTTCGACGAACTATTGGATATTTATACTCCTGTCTCAAATTTGCCGAGTGACTTTCCTCGTGAGTATTTGGGCTTGCTTAAGGATATATTAAGATCAAGATGGAATATCTTTAATTTAGAAACAGAAAAAATATACATACTAATTAAAGAATTATGCCGCGAAAAATACTTAGAAAAACCTGAATTATTTGATTCGCCTGTCGGGATACTACAAGTTTTTCAGCCAGAATATCTAGAAGAAAACTCAGTTTTAAAATGTTTTAAGTGGAATGAATTTCTTGAATATATAAAAAGAGTTAATAGATTCCATGTCGATCATTTTAATAAAAATATGTTGGATGTATTTTTTCAGTATGTGACAAAAAAGTATCAAACTGGATCAAATTTTTATAGAGCAAGAATCTGTCCTGATGAAATAGGTTTTGAAAAAAAGGAGATGGGCGCACCACCAGCTGGCGTGACAGAAGGAGGACGAGCCAACCCAGCTGGAATAAGTTGTTTGTATGTAGCAGATTCAGAAAAAACAACTGTTCATGAAATAAAGGCAGGGCTATATGATTATATTTCTGTAGGACAATTTGAATTGTTAGATGATATCGAGGTGGTTGATTTGGCAGGGCTAGAAAAAATTAGCCCCTTTTTAGGTATAGATTTTACCCAGCACGCAATTAACATCGAGCATTTGAAGAATATTAGCAATGAGATTGCAAAACCAATGAGAAGGCATGATAGCCCCTTGGACTACCTTCCGACCCAATATATCAGCGAGTACATTAAAAGTAAAGGTTATGACGGTGTCCAGTATAAAAGTACAATGTGTGAGGATGGATTTAATTTGGCAATTTTCGATGAATCGAAGTTTTCATGTGTGTCAGTAAATGTTTATGATGTTAAGTCGTTAAGCTATCATTACGTTAAACTAGAGTAGAATAGGGCGTGTGTGATGGGTCACCCCCAAATATCCTCAACAGAAACAGAGTGCTTCAGCTGATTTCTCAGAGAAACTACTTATATTTGAGTCGGTTCTGTGTGTAGCTTTCTACATCACTACGTAACCCCTTGATATTTCTAGTTAACATGCTAAAATAATTAACTATTAACATTCTCCCGTCCTCCCCAACGTCCTTTTTTCTCCTCCCCAGAGTAAAAACCCCTTGACCTCCCCGTACCAAATCCGTACTTACCGCGAGCCAACGACGCGCCAACGAAGCCAACGGTTTTGGCCCCCAACTTTTTCTTGGGAACGAAAGATTTGGGGTTGACTTCGGGACGAGTTTGGGGCATTTAGCCTGTTCCCTGATTCTGTTTATAGGACCGTAGCTCAGGGGGAGAGCGCTTGCTTGACACACCACAAGCGTGATTTAACCCNTTAAAATCCTTCCAAAAGCCCCTATCAAAAAGTGATCCTGTTGGCGGAGTGCCAACGGGATCTTCTTATTTTTATTGGTCTGAGAATCGGACTTTGGTCCGTCGTTGGTCCGCCGTTGGCGGTGGCTGTGGCGGTGGTTGCCAACTTGAGTTAGATGTTTCGTCTTGTCGATTATGGATGCCTGGTGGTATGGAGGTGGAAGTATCAGGCGACTGATGCTATACGCCATCTAAAGGAAAAAAACGAGGAACTTCAGTTAGATTGCTAGATCGTCTCCATTGCCCTAGGACAAGAAGTGTTTGTATGGCAAGAATGAAGTCGTGATTGTAACGACCTTTTTCGATAAGTTCTGAAGCAATAGTAGCAAATTCTCTGTTCTCTGCTCTAGCAACAAATATTTTTATCGCACGTAAGGCATACTCATCGTCAATGATATTTATCCGTGATTTTTCGAAGACATACTCTAGGTTGTCGATTTCAGCAAAAACATACATGTTGATAATCGTTTGATTTTGTATATCGAGCTGCATCCTTCTTTTGCTTTCATCAATAGTGAATGCTCTTTGAACAAGTGGCAAAAGAAGAAGCGAATTTTGTGAAATCATCTGATTTGCGTACTCTTTTCGTTTAAGTGCATGATCTACTATGTCGCTACGAGTATTTCTTCGCCAGGTAAAGTAGGCTAGAAGGGCGCCAATTGTAGGGATAATATACTTTGATGACTCAATAAAATGCAGGCCTATATCGCCACCAGATTGTAGACTAGATATAATCGCGATAACAGTTGGCAAAGCAATAAGCAAAAAAAACAAATAAATCAAAATCTCGCCAATTCTGCAGGAATCGAACCAATTGAGTAAATTATCTCCAATTTGTATCAGCATCCCGTCGCGAGAAGAACGAAAGCCAAGCTTTTTCAATAATAAACGTCTTGTATTGCGATATCGATCAGCCTGATCTATCCACTGATTTAGTGCTGGGAGAACTATCGAATCATTCAGGCTGGATACCATGCTTAATGCCTTGTTCGCTAAATGCTGAGCACAAAGAAAGATTGTGGCACATCAATATCTCTATTATTTGGGAAGCCAATGTATTCTGAAGTGCAAATATTAAAGTTTAATTTTTTAAACATCTCAATCCAATCTTCGCTTGTTTTGTAGTTACAAGACATGTCAACTTCATTGAAATTTGCTAAAAATTGAACAGCAACAAAGTCCAGAACCGTTTGGATATGATATGCAGAAGTTGTAGTGTAAATTTTTGATGTGCTGCATAATGATATCCATAAAGGAACGATATGGAAAGGATCATGCTTTGCTTCTGCTGTTGAAAAAAAAGAGTCCTCAACAATTATAAGCCGTGATTTTTTTGTCATTGCCTGTTGAATATCAAGCAATGTTCTAACTGTCCAATATTCGTTTGAATGGTGCAAGACATAACACATTAAAAAGGTATCAAATAATTGTTGCGTTTCGAGCCATATCCTAAGTCCATCAATGGGTACCATTGCAAATGAAAGGTTCGCAGTTGATGATTCAATTGTGCGCTCACGCCATTCAGACTCAAAGTTTGCTTGATCAATTCCGACAACTTTATTTGCAAAACCCTGCTTAAGTATTTGTCCAGAAAGACACCCACGTCCACAGCCAACGTCAAGGCATGAGCCAAGGTTGTAATCAGACTGAATGGCGTCAAAAACATTAGTTTTGAGAAAAGGGAATCTCAAGCTTTCATAATCGCTAAAATATACTCTATCCAGATGGCGACGCCATTTTTTTTGAAAATTCAACAAGTCAGATCCAACGTCTATCTCTTCGCATTTTGGAGTCTCAAATTGTTGCAAAATAGAAATTATATCTAAAATACATTCATGGGCTATGCCTATATTTTGTAAAGATAATGAAAGCCGTCTGGCAATATAGGACCATGCCAAAGGATCACGTATCGCTTGATGTAAAAGCTGTATGTACCCAAATGAAAAAAGTTTTTTTGACATATATTGTTTAGTCCTTGATCAGCAGACCGTCATTGTTATAGAATACTGGGCAGTTATTTATCTTAAAACGATGGATTGAATCAAGAATATACGGGGTTGAAGTTGGCACTTCTGCTTTTATAAAAAAATTGTCATCGGCTACAGACACTAAATCAAGGGCTTGGTACTTGCCCATATATAAAGATTTTGTTATTTTAAAAGATCCTCCCTGGTCGCTTTCGTGAAGCATATGAGGACGGCAAAACCATGTACTAGCACCACGAGGAGGCGTTTTTCCTGTAATTTCTCCGATTATTGTGCGAGTTGCGTCTGTAATGCCGCAACTATTAGCCGCTCCAAGGATTTCTGCCAAAGAGATATCTGGCGGTCTCTCGTATATATCTTTCGGCTGTCCCAAAAAAATTTTTGAATTAAACATAATTGCGATAGTGTCAGACATATAAATAGCTTCTTCAAAACTGTGTGTTACAAATATTATGGTTTGTCCAGGATGGCTATCATGCCATTCAATTATTTTTTGCATAAGTCGTTGTTTGAGACCATAGTTTAATGTGCTCTTAAAAGGTTCGTCTAATAATAAAAGTTGTTCATCGTGAGCGCCAACTAGGCAACGAATTATGGCGGAACGTTGACGCTCACCCCCACTCATATTTTTGACTAGCGTTTTTTGATGACTTTTCATGTCAAAATAATCAATCATTTGGCCAATAAATGCATGTGCGCTATCTAAGTCGCTAGCATTGATTGCCCGGGCTCGAAATGGCATCAAAGAGTTTTCCTCAAGAGAGCGTTCAGGGAAAAGTGCTGGATCTTGAAAGAGCATGCTCAAAGGCCGGCGTTCAGGAGGTAATAAGCTAACATCATAACCATTTACAGAAATGCGCCCTGATGTTTGCGGATGTAAGCCAGCAATGGTTCGTAGCAAAGTTGTTTTGCCACTCCCGGATGGCCCCAGAATTGCAATGATTTTTCCGCTTTCAAATTCAAATTGAGCGTTGTCAAGCAATATTCTTTCTTTAATCCGAACAGTAAGATTGGTTGCTTTCAAGGATGAAGGCATTTTTACCTCGAGTTTGCTCTATGAAAAAAAAAGAGGGCTGGGAGTATTAAAAATAAAGGTGTTAGAATAGATATTAAAGCAGCTACTGCCAAAGGACCATAATTAGTTTTATACTGGCCAATCATTGTTAAGATTTTAACAGTGAACGGCTTTGTCTGTAGGTTAAAGGATAACAAGCTATTCATATAAAAATCATTCCACATACTCGAAAATGCAAGAAAAATAGCACATAACAATAGAGGCCAAGTGTTTACGAGTGTTACGTGTCTAAATGCTAGCCACCGATGGCGATATATCATCAACCACTCTTGGAAATTGTACTGGTATTTTTTTAAAAAACCAAATATAGAAATAAGTGCTATAAATGAAGCGCCTAAAACAGTATTAAAAAATATAATCGTAGGATACGGTGCTAGCTTGATGAGATTAAAATCTGTAATTGGGCGTAAAATTGCAAATATCGGACAAAAATATGCTGAAATTATTAACAACACAAACGAATATTCAGTTTTTTTTGGAAAAGATTTAAAATAGTGATGGTAAATTGCACTGATCGAAAAAAATGAAGCCAACAGTGTGGAGAAGAAAAATATCTTAAAGGATGGATAAATCGTTTTTAGGAATTCGTTATTTGCGTCAAAAAAATCTTGAAAATTTTTCCAACTCCACATTGATGGTATAAATCTATATCGAAACGAAGCTGTCTCTGTAATGGTGTCCTGATATTGAAAAGATACGCTTAGAAGGAGAAATATCGGTATTGTCAGGAAAATAAAAAAAATTACGAGAAAACAAAAAGATCCAATGCGACGCTTAAAATTCATGGAATTAACACCCTGCAAAAATTTTATTGGTTATTCTGTTGCATGCCTCATTCTGTTCAAAATAAGGCATACAACAATAAAAAAAACTGCAAGTTGTAAAAAGATCAATGTGCTTGCGTAAGAGGAGTCACTCCCGAAGTATAACTTGCTTACATACATCGAAAAGGTTTCAACACTATGCCCAGGGCCTCCAGAATCGAAGATAGCTTGGATAGTGTCAATCTTGCGAAGCCAGTCCAGGAATTTAAACAATGAATAAAGTCCTATCATCCATTTAATTTGGGGAAAAACAATAAACTTCCATTGTTGTACTAGGTTAATGCGTTCAAGGGTACATTGTTCAAAGATGGATTGAGGTAGACGATCTAGAAGTGAATAAGTCGCAATAAACAGTATCCCTGTCCATTGCCATGCATCGATCGTTGCGATAATGGCCCGAGCCCCCCAGTGCATGTCTAGAAGGCTCTTGCCCGTGATTGGTCCGAGAGCCGTTGAAAAAAAAATATAAAAACTTAATGCAGGGGCAATGCTTCCACAGGCAAAAGGAATTAGAAGTAATATTCTGATTGCCATGCTTATATGCCGAATAAACATAGTAGAGGCAAATAGTAGCGAAAATTGAATTAAAAGAGAGATTATCCACAAGTAAAACGTATTGCCTAAGGTGAATTTAACCGTATCATCATTCAAAAATCTTAAAAAAAAATTTGTAATATTATTTGAAGACAGGATATCGTTAGCTAAAAAAAATATTGAAGCAATTCCAACCGTTATAATAGAAAATGTTAGACATCGGCTCGATATGTTGCATGCGTTTAAAATGAACTGGTCTCTCAAGCGTATTTTGGCTTCCATAAAATCCTCATTGAAGTATTATGCCAATATCTTTTTTTAGTTTTTTTGCAGTCGCTTCAGCCGTAGCATCATCAGATATATAGCTAGAGACGCTTCTGCTTACTGCATCTTCTATCAATGACCATTTTTTAGTGCGGTCACGATAAGTAGAGCTTTCAAGGGCTTCTTCTATAACTTTAAAGTAAGGACTTTTAAGTGCCAACTCATTGTATACTGATTTGCGAGTTGGAGGACGGCCTGTATTGGCAACAGCTTTTTGTTGATCCATTAACCAAAGTATGAGGTCTTTAGCCTCCTGTTTTTTTGTCGATGATATCGGAATTGCAAGGAGCCAGTTTCCAATCATGGATGTTCCCGTAGTCTTTAATCCAGGAGGTAAAGAAATTATCCAACGAGAGCCATTCGAATCGTTGGGTAAAGCTTTTTCAATGTCTGAAATTGCAGCTGGCCAATTAAGCTCCATTGCTGAAGTGCCGTGTATAAACGCTGCTGTCATTTCAGTCCAATCAAAATTTATGGATCCTGGAGGACTTAGGCGGCATAATTGTTTGTATATCTCTAGAGCAGAGATGAATGTCTCGAGGTCAACGGATTCGACGAGAGTCCCTTTGGAATTATGAGTTAACTTACCGCCAAGACTCCAGTAGATTGGCAGAAAATCCGTAACAATGGGGGCGCCAGAACGACCTCGAATTGCATATCCGAACTTACCATTCTCTGGGGTTGTTAACTTTGACGCAAATCGAATTAGTTCTGACCATGTTTGAGGTGGTGTGTTTAGGCCTGCTTCTCTTAATCGGTCACTTCTGGAAAACAGCAATTGAGTATTTCCTACAAATGGCAACGCTTTTAATTCTCCAGTTCCATAAGGATTTTTGCATAGATTAAGGCTGGCAGGGATAATATCATCTATGAGTGTTGCTGGAACAGGTTCAAGCGGTGCTATATAGTCGGCAAGTTGTGGAAACCATGGGTCATCTATCATTACAATGTCGAAATTTGTAGCATTTGTCGATAGGCTTGACTGTAACTGCTCTCGAAGAGCTGTGTATGATAATTCTATTATTTCAATTCTTTTGCTGTAATTTTTATAAATTGTTTTAATAGCATCACCCTCTGTGCCAGCCACAATAGCGATGCGAATTTTATCTTGTGATGTTTCTGTTTTGCTACATGATTGAATGGTAAAGAAAACACATAATAAAAAAATATAATATATAGTTTTTTTTGCCACTGTAGACTCCTATGATTTTTCTGTGTTTTGTTATCTAGTTATTAAAGATGTAGATTTTCAGTCTTGGCTTCATTTTTTTACCGTATTGCTTGTGTTTTATTGTAACAAATGCAAAAGTTATGTTGTATTCAATCAATTTATAATGTACTCTGTATTTAAAACGACGAAAGTACTTAAATGATATTAAGTTTTTTCTTTGCCGTAAGTCTTTTTAAAAAAAATTTATTATTTGTATTTAATTAAATAAATTCAGTGTATTGTCTTTGAAATTTATCAGTATGGAAACAGTGTGGTATGTTTTTGCCCAGGGTTGATAGGTTTCCCGTACGCTAATCTGGAAAAAAGGTAAACCATCTCGACATGGGAATATAGCCAGTCAGCTTCTGCCAAGCACCGGTCCCGACGACGCTTCTGACCCCGCCGCTCACCTTCGGCACCTCTCTCAGTTTGCCATAAACCGATCCCTAAGCATTTCAATGCCATCGAGAAGAATGGCGAGAATGCGATGAGTAAGAATTGTTCGAGCTTCGTCTTCATAGGTAAAAAAGTGAACCTCCTGGTGGGGGAGTTCACCTTGCTTGCTTATTTACAGAAGGGCTAAATGCCTTTAGTTTGTGTTTTGACAACGAGATGCAACAGTGTTGCTTGACAGGTCGTAATTCTCTTTGTGATTTGAATTAAATCCTGCTTGAGCGAATTGATCTCACTGGCGATAGTACAAAGATCGTCGTGCATGGATGCTTCACTCGAAATAGTGCCTTCTCCACGCTTTGCTATTAGTTCTCTGTCGTTCGGCTTGTTGAGGATGTTAAGAGGTTGTGTACTATTCATGATTGTTCTCCGTATTAAAAATAAGTTTTTGTCGAGTTGATAGTATTTTGGGGCACAGGTCTTTGACAATTTAAGCGAAGGCGAGAAACCTCTGCTCAGGAATCCCGCCTTCGCCCCTTACGCAACCGCTAAACCCGGCAGTAACCGGACAGCGCGCTCCTTTTCGCCCTCCATATAGTGGTAGTAGGTATCGGCAGTCAGCTTGACGGTCGAATGCCCCATCATCTTCGACACGGCAGCCAAGTCAGCGCCCTTGTTGAGCAAGGTGGTCGCAAACAGGTGCCGGAGATCGTACATCCGGGTCGGGTAGGTGATCCCGGCACGCTGACAAGCATTCTTGAAGGACTTCCGAATCGTGGTGAGTCCCCGGCCCATGTACTCGATCACGAAACCGGACACCGATTCCGCCTTCTCGACCTCCATCCTCTTCAGGAAGTCGGGGTTGATCGGAACCGTCCGGTAGGTCTTGGTTTTGCTCGCATAAATCCTGACAGTACCGGCAGCGAAGTCGACATCATCCCACTTCAAGGACAGAAGTTCGGACTCCCCAGGACGAGTGCCCAGGTTGAAGCAGACCTCCATGGCCCATTT
>JGI20225J20221_1002133_pt1 | contig 16162 bp, 10 predicted proteins | sample BioMet4_FD_20221 | JGI IMG/M metagenome (IMG submission 20221) | reverse complement strand
CTGCTGCTCCTGCAAAGGAAGAAGAAGCTGCTCCTGCTGCTGAATAATTAAATAGGGTCTTATAGGATTTTGATAGGATCTATAAGACCCTAATAAAATCATATAAGACCCTATCACGTTTTTTTAGAACTTTATTTTATTAAAGAAAATCAATATTATGGCTATTTCTATTGAAGATATTAAGAAGCTTCGCGCCATGACAGGTGCNGGTCTTGCTGACGTAAAGAAAGCTCTCACAGAGGCTGAAGGCGATTTTGACAAGGCTAAGGACTTACTTCGTGAGCGTGGCTTGGCTATTGCTGCTAAGCGTTCTGATCGTGAGACATCTAATGGTTGTGTTCTTGTAAAGAGCGTTGACGGTTTTGCAGCTATGGTTGCTGTAAAGTGNGAAACAGACTTCGTTGCTGCTGGTAAGGATTTCGTAGAACTTGTTGAGAATATCCTTGATGCTGCTATCGCTGCAAAGGCTAAGACTATCGATGAGGTTAAGACTTTGAAACTTGCTAATGGTGATGAGGCAGACACTGCTGTTCAGCATCGTTCAGGTATCTCTGGTGAGAAGATGGAGATTGATGGTTACAACTTCCTTGAAGGTGATAACATCGCTGTATACGATCACATGGGTAAGCANACTCTTGCAACAATGGTTCAGTTGAGCGCTAACAACGATGAGGCTGGTCATAAGGTTGCTATGCAGGTTGCAGCTATGCGTCCTGTAGCTCTTGACGAGACTTCTGTTCCTCAGGCTGTTAAAGACGAGGAGTTGAAGGTNGCTATCGAGAAGACTAAGGAAGAGCAGGTTGAGAAGGCTGTTGTTGCAGCTCTTAAGAAGGCTGGTCTTAATCCTAACCTCGTTGACTCAGAAGAGCATATCGAGAGCAACATCAACAAGGGTTGGTTGACACAGGAAGAGGCTGACAAGGCAAAGCAGATTAGCGAAGCTACTGCTGCTGAGAAGACAGCTAATCTTAACGAAACAATGATTCAAAACATTGCTAAAGGTCGTATGGCTAAGTTCTTCAAGGATAACTGCCTTGTAGATCAGGAGTTCCAGTTCGGCGATGGTGATAAGATTAGTGTTCAGGATTGGCTTAAGGCACAGGGTGGTCTTTCTATCCTTGCTTACAAGCGCTTTACACTTTCTGCTGAGTAATATTCCCTTTGTGGATAAATATATAAAGAGTCGGAATTATTTCCGACTCTTTTTTTGTTACTTACGATTAGATTAAGTCAATAAGTCAGTAATCTTATTTCCTTTTTTCGTGATAAAGCGTGTTTCATTTGTGTTTTGTTTATTCATCACACTGTTTTTTCTATTGAGCGGTAGTATTATTACAGACAACACAAAAAAGCAAAGTACATCAATTACTCCAATAAAATATTTGTCATTTGTGANATGATATTTACGAAATAGTAATACCTTTGCAGCCGTAAAATAGAAAATCATGATAGAATACATATCACAGGAAGGATACGACAAGATGGTTGCCGAACTTCACGAACTTTTGAGCGTTGAGCGTCCACGTATTTCCGAAGCTATTTCTGAGGCAAGAGATAAAGGTGATCTTAGTGAGAACTTTGAATACCATGCCGCTAAACGTGAACAGGGCAAGCTAGAAGGACGTATTGACCGCCTGAAAGTAAAACTCACCAATGCACGTATCATTGATCGCAATCGTCTTACATCGGATGCTGTACAGTTGTTTTCAACTGTTAAGCTCACCGACCTTACGCGCAACCGTGAAATGAAATATACTATTGTTAATCCTATGGAAGCCGATTTCTCCACAGGTAAGATTTCTATTAAGACACCTATTGGCCAGGGATTACTAAAGAAGCGAGTTGGGGATATCGTTGAAATAAAAGTACCAGCTGGTATGTTGAAGCTCCGCATTGATGATATTTCAATCATGTAGCATCTCCATTCTCCGTTTCACTTTAGGCAAAAGTGCGTAAATGCGCAAAAATATCTAAAGTTGTATATTGCTATTTCATATTTATCGGACAGCAATAATAAGAAATGGGTACAACATGAGCCGTAAGAATATCTGTGTGATTTGAATGATCTTTTAGCCAATATGATGATTCGGTCAAAATAAATTAGGGGATGATCCTAAACGAAAATATAAGATAAGAAGTGAAAATGGAAATTATAGGATGCTGTTTCTTGGGAATATTCACTTTTTTATTAACTTTGTACATAATATTAAATGGTAAAATATGGCAGAAAAGACATCAAACTTGTTTGGAAGATTAGTATGATTACTTGATCTCATCTACCGATAGAAGCGCATATCCTATCATTACATCAATAATGAATGGCATAAAGCGGACAGAACTATAGGCAAGAGAATGAGTGCTCTTCACAATCTGAACCAGAACACGTACGAAATTGATGAGCGACTTTGCCAGAAATATATTATCTTATTATGAAAAAGAAAAGGACAAACTATGCAAGGAATAGATTTTATAGCAATAGATTTTGAAACCGCTACAGGTAAGCGTACTTCCATTTGTGAAGCTGGTATCTGTGTTGTGAAAGATAGCAAAGTGGTTGAAACTAAATCATGGTTAGTACGTCCGGAAGACAATCAATATAGCTTTTGGAACATACAAATTCATGGCATACATCCTGAAGACACAGAAGATGCTCCTGAATTTCCAGATGTGAAATAGGACAATACCTTAATGACTGTCCTGTGCTGCGTTGCCCATTAATGCGCTTTCGATTATCAAGTTGCCCATTCGCCCAAAATCTGTAGGAATATTATGGATTGGAACATCCTCGATATTCACGATATTATTGTTCATTTGCGTGCCCCAGGGTCGCCCATCTCTACGATTTCGGGTTGCAATAAGTTAGATTTACCTATGCTGGACCAGTTTTGAAATTCCCTTTATGGTACTCATCCACCGAGCCTGGGGGATGATGCTAAAATGTGCCTGCCCAAAATTATTTCCTGCCGGGAAATAAAGGGATGGCAGGTTGGGCTTAAACTAAGAAAGAAAGTGGGGGACTATTGTTAATGGAATGTTATAACGATTTCATGAAACTAATAACGTGCTTTTTGTTTTATGCTCTTTTTTATAAATGATTTTTTCTTACGTAATAATATATGTTGAAATTTAAAATCACCCCAAGGAGTTTAAAACTGCCTAAAACAAAACCTCCACGCCATTACTGATATAATTCTGATATTCAATTATATTAAGAGTGCGAGGTTATCTTTTCCACTAACCTCCACGTATCCTCCCACTTTTTTGTAAAGTAATGAGAAATATATAGCTGATGCTAAGCATAAATCTGAATTGTCTAAAATAATAAAAAATAATATATGTTTACATAAGCTTCGTGAAGTATTAATCATTCCTTACTTTTGCAGATGTTATAATACTTTAGAAACTTGAACAAAGCACGATATATCCATATCTGAATGAAAGACATTATACTTACTGCGATTTGAATTAATTCAAAGATGCTCCATCTGTTTTACGTAGAAATAGCCTCCGTTTGATCGATAGAATGGAAACTTTATATCGTAGAAACGCAAACGTTTGATCGTAGAAATGGAAACTTTATGTCGTAGAAACGCAAACTTTGTATCGTAGGAATGCCATATAAAATGGCATTCCTTGTTCTAATATGTGATTTATTCAGAAATAAGTGGAGGTTAGTGGATGATAGTGGAGGTTGTCCTCCACCGCTAAAGTGCTGATTAATAATGTCTTAAACTATGCGTGGAGGATATTTTGCGATTTTGAACAAAAAAAGTTTTTTTGTTAGTGTTTAAAGGTTGTATTTGCCATTACTTGACTATTATAGATCAGAACATCCTGATATTATGTATTATTGTTCTTTGTGTTTTCGCAATTCATACAATAATAGTCCGTGGAACAGATAAACCTGAGCTTCTCGATATTTTGGAGTGATAAAAGTTCTTCAAACCTAGGCTATATGCATTTTACGACTATAGCATCACTTAAAAAGTTGGATGAACCTTCTTTTTTATTAAGTGATGAATATATAAATACAATTGAAAGGTACGTTCGTTATAGTTTTTACTAATATGCCTCTCGAGTTGTGACGTTTTGCCTATTCCAAAACAGGCATTATTTGAAATCCGAAAAATGTGTTATCACCGTAAGTCGGATTAAAACCACTTTGCCACGCGCAACAATAACTATAGCCGCTGCTTGATGGACCAGATAGCCAATACCAGCCACTACCATTAAAATCTACAACTCCCCCCTGATACCATCCAAATAACTTAAAGTTGTAAGAAGCTGCTAAGGTGGTTGTAAATCCTGTAAAAGCAGCAGTTCTTGGCAGTGTGTAGTTTGTGGGGCATGGATCATAAATAGTTTTTATTACAGGATTGTTATTTATTGTAGTAACATTATTTCCTTTATTCCATAATTCAAAGGAAGAGAAACCAGATAAATACATGTTTGGATGTAAAATGCCATCTTTTATGTTAGAACTACTTAAAGATGTCATAATATATGGAGAATCATAATATGGCTTGCTAGTGTTTGATATTCCGTTAGTAGGTAACATTAGATCTTTTCGTCCCCATTGATAGTATGGAGCATTGGCACCGTATGTATATGTTTGATTAGAAGACGATTGTAGTAAGTTAATAGATCCCGTTTCTGAACCAACATCTGTTTGCTTAATTGTTAAATGGAATTCCCTTGTCTGATTTCCTACTCTAACATCGGGGTCACAGTATCCAAGTGTTTTTTCCATTAATTTACTGATGACAGCTCCCCCCACATCCGGATTATTAGCATATTCATAAGTTTGTGTCAAAGCATAGTCTGTCACCCAAATGTGCCAACTCCACATGATATTACCACTTTTATCGCGTACAGCAATTACGCTATTGCCTTGACAGATATTGTCACGCTCTACATCAAACTCTATACTGTGCTTATCACTTGAAAGTTTTAATGATGAAGGAGTAATTAGATGTGGGGCATCTTGCCATACAATACAAGCATCATAAGGAACATTCGCACCACCATGAGTTAGGTAAATATATGGATTATCTATCTGCACACCTTGGTGGTCAACAAAAGTTGGAGTGCCATAAGAACTTGTGTTGTATGTTTTATCACCATTAAGTGCATTACCATATACCAACGGAAATGAATAATGTCCAGGAGCATGTATCACATAGCAGTTTGCTGTCTGCTTACCATCAGCTAAGTCACAACTACCGTCAGCTGCTTCGCGTAAAGCTTTTGTATGTAGATTTTGATCACTACTACTTTTGTAAATAACTTGACCACCTGCTGCAACTGTAAAATTTACGTTTTGCCCAGTTATACTTCCCGTACTGCTTGGTGTAAAGGCTGTAACAGCAGAACTTGTTGTCGTATAAGTAGTAGTGTCTGTTGTACCATTATCATCATACGTATATGAAGCCGTCCATGGTACAGTAGCCATGCTTCCATAATACGTTTGTTTATAACTGTTAATAGTAATCACATCATTTCCTCCTGTATAAGGAATCGTAGTTGATGCTGGAGATATTGATAAAACGTATCCTGTGTTGACTTCTGCTGTTGATAAATAATATGTTACAGTGTACCCTTTTAACCAATTATCCTGACCAATATGAGCTTGCAATACATGTTCTTCTCCATCGTTGATGGTTACAGATATTATAGCATCGTTAGGCACTTTCTGAGGAATCATCATAAAGACATTACTGTTGTCTGTTAAAACCCTATTACTATCTGTAGATTTAACGATAATATCTTGTGTAAGATTAAAAGAAGTTTGGTTTGATAAGTTTGTCCAACTTTCTGTTTGATATTGATAATCTCCTTCACTATACACATTTTTTATTTCGATTTTTTTGATAGTACATGGTGCCATCTGATTGCCAATTGCAAAACGAATTGCTGTGCATGCATGATCGAAAGTGATATAGTCTTTCTCATTGAAATTTCCAGGAACGTCTATATTACCATAGTCTCCAAGACCTGTTGACACGTCATTTTGAGTAACAAGTAAGTCGCTTTGTAAAGTTACACTTGAAGGTACTGTATAATGAAAGGTTGGCCAGCCTGATGCTGTGAATGAGGATAATCCAGTTGCATGATAAGGTGCATAAGCAAAGAAAGCACATTTTACACCTGTACCTGGCCATAATGTGGTTGTTCCCCAATTTCTGGCTCTTAATACCTGTTCGTCAGAGGTTGTTGGATTAGTCGAAGTTGCTACTGTTGACCAATTATCGCTTATTGGATAAAGATATGTGTATAGGCTATATGAGTCATAAAAATTGTCAGTAGTAATTATTGTACCACGAGTTTTTGTTTCACATGATAGTTTCTTTTGTATTCCTGGTGTTGTTGTGTATCGGAAATAGATTGGTTTATCACTTCCGCTGACAGTTGAAGTATGAATGGCAGGAGCAAGCGAATCAGAACCTGTACGGCTTTTTGCGTTTGCAAGATTCTCGTTCATCACATTTACAGAACTAGGTAAATCAATAGTTTGTCTTGTTTCATAATTCTCACTAAGATATTCTGTACATCCCGTGAAAAGTGTAACTATAACTATTATAGTACAATATTTTAACAAGATAATTTTTGTAAACTTTGGTAATTTGAACATGCTTTTAACTTCTCTAATTTTGTTTCATTATTATGTGTATTCTGTTTAATTTTTAGAGATCTTAAACAAACACATTATTGTTGGGGACTGTTATAGCAGGCAAAATTACAAAAAATATTTTATAAGTCCTAAATTTTAGAAACTAAATAGTCTTTTTTCAGGTCTAACGAATTGATAGTCAGTGAATATATCTCAGTTTGTCTTTGAGAATCAGTTAATGTTATATATCTTATCACTAGTGTCCACTAAAAAGTTGTCCTAGTTAAAATTAAACAATAGTGGTTCACTTAAACCAGTGCGTTCTTTGTCATTATTGAATATAGTTTTGTCACGAAGTTCTCTCAAGGGAGTCTTGTCTGTTAATGAGATATTAAGTATCTGCAAGACCTCATAAGTAATCCTTTCGAGTCTCATGCCATGTTGGACTATGGCAACCAAACAGTAAGCAGATATAGCTGCATAGATTTGTATTCTTACAGCGTTTTCTGTTGTCCCCCCAGAACTTCTTAATCTTGAGATGCTGTTTGATCCATTTGAAGAACAGTTCCATTTGCCATCTATTTTTATACAGATTGGCAACCTGAAGCGCTGTTAGATGCTTGGCATTGGTTAGATAGGTAAATTCCCAGTTCAACTCTTCATCCCAGAAACGTACTAATTTGAGAGTCTCAGGAACGTTACGGTGAAAATAGAATCCTGTTAATTCAATCCCTGCATCAGTCAGTATGTTCTTTGGCAGCCGACGTCTCCATTTGATATATTTGTACTGAAGATTCTTTTTGGATCTAACCACAAAGAAGGAATCTAAAGTTTTGATCCTATAGAGTTGCTTGAAGTCGTTATAGCCTCGGTCAAACACGTAATATGAGCCTATCTCATGGGAAATTACATCCATAGCATTGACATCATTAACCTTTGCCTCAGTTATATGTATGAATGTTGGGATATCTGTCTCGATATCATAAAGTGTATGCAGCTTTATTCCTGCTTTAGCGTGTCTGAACCTCGCCCACTAAAAGACATAGATACACAATTTTTTGTGGAAGAATCAAAAGTATAGATTTTTCCGTCTATTACAAAGTCTGTATTGATACGTTTCTTTCGGGTTATGTCTAACATGTGATATGCAAAATTCTCAAATATCTGTGGATTGCGAATCTTGTTCGCTTTCGACAGATTATTTCTCGTAACATTCTTGCCGAATCCCAGATGATAGGTCTTATTGGTATGATGTCAAATCTCGCAGACAGTCTCGTATGGACAAGTGACCGAACATCATTACAAGCAGTTGGTTCCAGCATGTAAAATGCTTGACGTATTTATTTCCTTCGTATATTATTACAATTCTATCAAATATTCTTTGAGATAAGAATTCGATAAGTTGAGCGTATATATATTTTCCGGTGTTCATGTTTTGACTTTATTTCTTTGCGCAAGCAAAGATAATCAATTCAAATCGTTACCGAGAAAAACGTACTCTAAATACCTGATTTGTAGTATGTTATGATAAAGTCTAATCTTTTTAAGTGGAAACTAGTGAAAATATTTTTATTGATTATTATTATTTTCTTTAAAATATATATATCTTTGCAATGCTATTTAACCAATAGTATGAATGCTTTTGAACTCATATTCGAGCTCGAGCATTGCCTGTAAAGCTTTGTCTTTTATACGAAAGGTTGAATCTTGAATCAGTAAATAATGTACAAAGATTATTAGAATAAAGTGAGCTTGTCTTTTCGTGTAATGATAACGTCTTCGTATAGGGATGTATTAATAGCATTAATTAGTCTGCTCAATAGTAAATTTAAATAATACTAATAGTTCTATTTTTAAAAATGATATATCTAAAGTCAAATAGTATGAAAATATTTTCTTTTTTCAGATCTTGCATTGTAATGGTTATCGTCTTAACTTTTACAGGATGTAGTGAATTCCTTAGTGAAAGTAATAATGAATCAAGCGAACAAATCGGTTTGCCAGGTCGTGTGAATGTGATGAACGAAAATCTTGCGAACGCAAAAAGTCGTACAGGTTCTGATTTGCTTGCTCCTGCAATCCATACTTCAACAGTTACTGGAAGTGATAAGCCCATCTATTTTAAATATACAACAACACCAGGTATACAGTCTAAACAGAATGGTGACGCAAGAACGCGTGCCTCATTAGTAACCACTGATAATTTTTATAATTCTTATAATTTGTACACATATCTTTATCAAAATGAAGATTCTTGGTCGACCGTTGCAAATACTACTAGTATAACTTATTCTGATGAGGAAGTTCTTAAAGCTAGAAACTGGAGTACAGCTGAATTTTGGCCTGGAGCGGGTGTGAAATGTGCTTTTTTTGCTTATGCTCCTTATCATGCTACAGGATTATCAGCATTTACAACAACAGGGTGGCCAACTTTTCATTATATGGTACCAACCAGTGCAACAACACAAAATGATTTATTAGTAACACGCAATGATATATCAACTGGTATTGGCGATTATGGAAATATAGATGTTTCTGGTAATTTTAATGCAAAAGACTATATTACATTCGATCATGCCTGCACTGGTATTCGCTTTGCCATAGGAAATCAGATGGCACCGGGGACGATTACAAAAATAGAAATACAGAATGTCTATGGGGAAGGTGACTATCAGTATCAGACAGAGAGTTGGACAAACTTATCAACTTTAAGTACTTATAGTCTTACAAAAAATATTCCAGTAAAGGGAACTGATAGCAATGTTATATTGAATAACGACGATGACGTGTTTATGATGATTCCTCAGAAAGTACCAGTTGGAGCCACCATTGCCGTAACTATTAATGACGGAGTTGAACATGTTTTGAAGGCGAGAATAGATAATGATCATTGGCTTAAAGGTTATACCGTGACTTATTATTTATCAACGGCCGAGGTCAACACTGAGTATGTTCTTTCATTATCTCCATCACTAACTTCGTTCCCAAGTACTGGAGGTAATAATGTAATTAAAATCAATAGCTATAAGCAGTCATACTATGGCAGTCAGGTTGCAGTTCCATGGACAGCAAGCTATACTTATGATGAAAATGGAATTACCGGAACTACAGTTTACAATACGACAAGTTCTGCAGTAACAGCTTTTACAGCAAGTAGCAATGGTAGTATATCAGGAGAAAATATAAATTTCTCGGTTGCTTCATTTTTAAACCCAGCATACAGAAGTACTGTTGAGAATAGTACACATACGAAAACCTTACGTGAAGCAGCTGATGGTAGCTGTGATTTAGCTGATGGTAAGCAGACTGCCAACTGCTATGTGATACATGCTCCAGGGCATTATTCATTTCCTTTGGTATATGGTAATGCACTTAATGGTGACAAAACATACAATACAAATTCTTATGGCACTCCAACTTTTGTTGACCATAATGGTGTTCAGATAGATAACCCCTATATTTACCTAACCAATAATAGTGCCAATGTTCCTTATGACGCTTGTATTGTATGGCAAGATGCTCCGCATCTAATAACTCCGTCATCGTTAAAGCTGTCAAGTGATAAGCACAGTATAGAGTTTGACATAGGACGTGATAATATTTGTCAAGGCAATAGTGTGATTGCTGTTCGCGATAAAGACGGCAATATCATGTGGAGCTGGCATATTTGGGTAACGGATTATGCTTTGACTAAAACTTATGAAGTCTATAATGATCCAAATAATGGAGGTTCTGTTATAAGTCATTTTATGGAGGTTCCTCTAGGTTATTGTGATGCGGAAGTCCGTGTCGGTGGTGAATTTAGAAAATTTTATATAACTTTTAAACAAATCGGAAATGAAGGAAGTACAGGTAGTTTTAGTACTCCACAGAATGTAGAAGATTATACCTACGGTCCAAATGCCCCATATTATCAATGGGGACGAAAGGATCCTCGTCTTCCAAGTAATGGTATGGGCAATTATGACAAGCCCTATTATGATAATCAATATAATCCCAAATCAACAATTTCTACCTCAAATACAAAAGATGTAATTTTATATCCATATATGTATAATTTGTCACAAGGAGATCCTTCATTAGAGTTGTGGAACAAAAACAATGTAGTTACAACTTTGAATAATAACAAAGTTTATAAAACTATTTATTCACCCTCTCCTAGCAATTTTGTTGAACCAAAGTCTGCTGCTTTCACGGGATTTACACATTCGAATACAAGTGGCTCGTATAATAATGGCTGGAATTTCTTTTGCAAAGCAGATGGAACTGGGGGTACTATATTTTTCCCAGGCTTAGGATATGTAGATAGTAATACTATAGTCTACATGTTCTCGTATATCGGGTATTGGACAGCAGGAGCTAGCTCTTACAATTCTGGATACTTTATGAGATTTTATCCTGATGGTTTTCCAACTAATATGAGTTATTATAGATCCACTGGATTGAGTATAAGACCTAGCAGTGAATAACTCATCGGTTATTAGAGTGGCACTATTTCATAAGTTTTTTGACAAATAACAATAGATAGTCTTTTTGTGAATCTAGGTTGAGTCTATATGAAACTTCCTAGTTAATAATTTGTTATTGCAAGCAAATCAAGCTTGTTGCTTACGCTTAAATCGTTCATAAGATAAATGGTATGACCTATTGGTACTTCTTGAGATAAAACAAAAGAAAATCAAGGTCGGTTTCTTTAATTTAAAATTATTGCTGTCCGATAAAATGTGTACTTTTACCCATGGTTATAAAATTATTTTGTGGTAAAAGCAAAGTCACTTAAAAGAGCTGATTTCTGCGAATGGAACCAGTCCTAATTATATAACTATTTTTATCGGACAGCAATATTATTCTTTGAAATTATAATCTTAGGTTTTAAAATTTGACACATGCTAGGTTAATCAGGTAATTTTAAGCTTTATGTATTTTTAAAAATGGACTACTTTATTTACTTTTAGTAATTGTATGAATAACTTCGCCCTTTTTGTCAATCATATACATTTTAAGCTCATTTTTCGATGCGGCTATTATAGAGAATCCATCATTGTTACTACAGAAAACAGTACCTTCTATGTTGGATACCTTCTTGCGAGATAATGATGCAGATGAGTTTACCACATAATCAATATTATCACCTGTTTTTTTAATGTGTTGAAAGTTATGTATATGTCCACATGCGTAAATAGCAACATTTCCATATTTATGAAGAACTGGTAGTAAATATTTCTGCATATCGGTACGTTCTTCTGTATCCTTTCCTGTGTCTGCATATATTGGATGATGCCCCACGCATATTACCCAATCTTCTTTAGCGTTTTTAAGCGTTTCATCTATCCAATCAAGTTCTGCCTGTCTATCTTGTTTGCTTGCATCGGGGTATATTTCGCTTTCGTTTCTATATCTATTGATAAGTGGTGTTGTATCAAGGAATAGAATCCTTAAAGTTGCATTTCCCGAACGAAGTACTTTTGTATAATATCTTGCAGGCATAACCCATCTCCTACTTATTTTCCCGTAATCCAGTACAGCTTGGGTATTACCTCTATATTCATGATTTCCCAATACCGGGAACCAATCTATCATAAGTTCAGGATGTGAGTATATCAGTTCAAAATTTGTCATCCATAATGGATCATTGACTGATGCTACTCCGTTGAAATGATGGATGTCTCCGGCAGCGATAATACATTTAGGACTTATTGTTTCTCCCATTTCTCCCATAAGTTCTGCGATAGGCTTTTGATCATAATATCCATTTCTGCCCATATCGTTTGCCATGAATACATTGATGTCATCTTTTAATTTTTCCCATTCAGAAGGAGCTTGTGCTTTAACAAAACTACTGAATAGTAATAGTGATGATACAACTAATGTTGTCTGTATAAAATTTCTGAGATTTTTCATATTTGTTATAAGTTTATCTTAATTCCACAATTAATTCTTGCACCGTAGTATTCAACTTGCATCGTTCTTTCTTTTGTTCCTTGATAATATCTTAACGGTTGGTTCAATAGATTTGTTGCATCGGCGTAGATTGTTGTTTTGAATTTTTTTCCGAATGTGAAGCTAGCGTTCAAATCCAAATAATTTACTTGATCATAATATCTATCAAGTGGCAGGCTTCTGTACCCCATTTCGTCAATAAAGCTAGAGCCTGTATTATAAGATAATCCTAATATTAAAGCGCCACTCTTTTCAAAATAAATAGATGCATTAGCTGTATGTTCTGGAGTTCCTTGCATCTTAATTTTCTCACCATTTGCTACGCACAACGATGTTCCAAAATTATAATTTCGAGTGGTACTTATGGGCGTTCATAAGTATATGTACGCCATAGAAACCAATGCATTTTTAAAGCTGGAGTTATAAAACCAAAGTCTCTTTCATAAGCCAATTCAGTTCCGAAAATTCCTCCATCGTATGCGTTATTTGGTTTTCTCGATAACATAATCATTATTTCCAATGTTTGATAGGTAGCTCTTTTGCGGGGCGGAACCAACCCATTCTCTCCGTAACGATTACATTATGTAGCGTCCTTATAAAATAAGCCAATACTTACAAGTCCTAACACTCTTGAAATAGTATTCCGCTTGCTGAGATCAAAATTGTTGCAAGTAGTGGGACGCAATTTCTCATTTCCTATTTCAGCGGTTGCATCTTGAACATTTATAATTAACCATTAGTTATTAGATCGTGTATTTGGGTCTTGCAAGAGTGCTTTGTGAATGAAGGCGCTCTCAGTTTGCAGTTATCGTCAATATTATACTTATACAATACACTTGGTAGTAAAATTTGTTAATGATTTTTTAAAGATCCTGTAGCTGTTATACTTTGATTTCCATCATTGTCGGCAATTAGATTAAAACCGCTATATTTCAAGTTTGTATTTTCAACGCGAAATCCAAGAATCAAATCTGATTTTTTACTCAATTGTCTATCGTATCTAATATATCCACTTTTAATATTCTCATTAGCATGATAATTTCCTGCTGCATCTTCTAATACTTCAGTTCCTGTAAGTTTGTTAAAGTCAATGCTTCCAAGATATTTTTTGCTTACAAAATCGGTACCAATAGGGTATTGATCGCCAGGCATAAAACCATTTCTGATTTCAGAAGTAAGGTGATTTTTCCATTCATCACCAATCACATCTTTATATTCATAATTTTTTGTATCTCGGTCTTTTACTTTTGATGCAAATTTTCCACCGAATTTCAATTTACCGTATTCACCTCCATTACCTATTGGCAATGTAAAATCCAGTCTACCTTTCCATTCATTCTCATAAATATGTCTATTTGAATTAGTAAGTTCGTCAATAGTCCAATTGTTTCCTTCGATATCTGGAATTTTAATGTTTGAATAAGGTTGGCGTCCTGATACATCTTGAAAAGAACTACTGAAAGGTGATTTCAGTGAAATACCGAAATATCTTTCATTAGGCTTATCTTCTGAAGCTCTGGAATAAGATACTCCCCAATTAACTGCTAAAGCATTTAATTCATGCTCTCCTCCTAGATTAAAATCGTATGTTTGCTGCCGTTCTAATCTGGCATTCTTATCATCACCGTTATCTCCACCTTTAGTTTGAAGAACTACTGACTGTTTTTTGTCGCTACTATCTAATTTTTTGTATGTTATTCTATAACGATTTTCCCAGTCATTTCTCTTATTGTATATAGCTTTAAACCATATTTTATTTGCAGGATTGAATTTATAGTCAAAAGCTGCTGAATAGCTTTGGCGTTCACGGGTGACATAGTATTGTCTTACTTCTGCTTTATTCAGTATAATATTATCTTTTCCGTCGTTTACATAAGTGAATTCTGTGTTGTCAGAACCGCCAGGCGCATACTGATATGAAGCCGCAAGCATTATGCCTAGTTTGTTATTAAAAAATCTGTTACCATAGGTAAGTCCAAGGTTAAGTTGAGATTTGTCACTAATCCAGTTATATCCACTACCTACCGTGGCATTAAGTATTCTATGGCTAGGGGTACTCTTTGTAATAAGGTTAATCTCTCCGCCAATTGCATCACCATCCATATCCGAAGTAACAACCTTGTTAAGTTCTATGGTTTGTATCATATCAGCAGGAATCAAGTCTAATTGAATATTACGTGTATCTCCACTTGCAGAAGGTAGTCTGTCTCCATCAATCGTTACCGAAGTATAATCGGCAGAAGTTCCACGAACCTGACCATATCTTGCTTCACCTTGGTCATATTGGACATTAACACCACTAATTCTTTTCAGAGCATCACCAATATTTGAATCAGGAAATTTACCCACTTGATCTGCTGAAACGACATTTACAATTCCCATTTTACTCTTTTGTTGTTGCAATGCACGTCTTTGTCCTGAAAATGCACCTGTTATATTTATCTCATGCAAGGTTGCACCTTCATCAAGGGTAATATTTTCTTCTAAAGTTTTACTATTAATTACTTTTATCTTTATTATCTTTGGTGTATATCCAACATAAGATACTTTTACATCATAAATACCTGGTCTTAGATTAGACAGTGTGTAATATCCATTTGCATCACTGGTCACGCCAGTATGAATACTTTCAACTATAACAGTTGCTCCTGGCAATGTTTGTTTAGACGAGTCTGTTATTCTACCTTTTATAGTTCCGTTAGCTTTATAGTCTACACCTTGTTCGGCAAATATTCCGTTGCATAATGATGTGTAAAATAAAATCACCGTTAGTACCTTGTATACATGCTTCATGTTAATCTTGTTTTTAATTTCAGGTGCAAAGTTATTGTTTACATGTTAAGAATTTGTAAACATTATATTAAGAGTATGAATCGTAATCTTTACAATTCATTTACAATATACAAAATCACGTTTCACTTTTTGTGATTACAAAACTAGGATAATATCGTCTTTAATAGAAAAACGACCCTATACATCCGTAATGATGAAAAGAGCTTTCAATATAATATTCCTGATAATTACAACATTTTTAGTATCCTGCAGTAGTGACATATATATGTATAGCAGTTTCCATGAACCTGCTACAGACGGATTGCGCTACCTTTGGAGTCGTGATGGCATTCATTGGGACTCTATACATGGAACGTGGCTTTCTCCGAAAGTTGGAAAGCAGCACGTGATGAGAGATCCTTCGATACAGTCAACACCTGATGGCGTTTTTCATATGGTATGGACTAGTAGTTGGCGTGGTGACCGTGGTTTTGGATATGCATCTTCTCGTGACCTCGTGCATTGGTGCAAAGAAAGATTCATTGAGGTTATGCCTGATACAACTACTGTTAATGTATGGGCACCCGAACTTTTTTATGATGATGCACGTAAAGAAATGATGATCGTGTGGGCTTCTTGTGTTCCATATAAATTTGATAAGGGACAGGAAGAGGAGAACAATAATCATAGACTTTACTATACTACAACAAAGGATTTTGTGACATTCTCTCCTACAAAGTTGCTTGTTGATACCCATTTCAGTGCTATCGACGCCACGATATTAAAGCGTGGTAAAGACGATTATGTAATGGTGGTAAAAGATAACACGCGCCAAAATCG
>JGI20225J20221_1002128_pt1 | contig 16194 bp, 14 predicted proteins | sample BioMet4_FD_20221 | JGI IMG/M metagenome (IMG submission 20221) | reverse complement strand
CCCGCGATAAGCGTACCATCCTTATTCTGTTGGGAATGCCTATCGTGCAGATTATTATATTCGGATTTGCCATCACAACGGAGGTAAAGAACGTACGTGTNGCTGTTTTCGATCCATCAAAAGACGAGGTTACTCAGAAGATTATTGATAAGATTGATGCCAACGAATACATGAATGTGATTGCCAGAATTGATAATCCGCAAGATATTCAGACTACATTCAAGGAAGGAAAGGCCGATATAATTCTGGTCTTCGGAGATCACTTCGGAGAAAACTTCCGCCACACGGGAGATGCGTCTGTTCAACTTATAACAGATGGAACCGACCCAAATACGGCATCNACGCTGACGGGATATGTATCCAATGTTATTTCATCGGCTCAGCAGGAATTAAGCGGGCAATATAAAGCACCATTAACAATTACTCCAAAAGTAAANTTGCTCTATAACCCGGGCATGAAGGGAGCTTATAATTTTGTCCCGGGAGTTATGGGATTGATATTAATGCTTATCTGTGCCATGATGACATCTATCTCTATTGTACGAGAGAAAGAGAGCGGTACAATGGAAGTTCTTCTGGTTTCGCCGGTTAAGCCTATCTATATCATTCTGGCAAAAGCAATTCCNTATATGGNTCTTTCCNGTATAAACATCATCACNATTTTACTATTATCTGTATTTGTGCTCGATGTTCCTATTGCCGGAAGTCTGGTCTTATTGTTTGGTGTATCGTTGTTGTTCATCATTGTATCACTGGCACTCGGTCTGCTGATATCTACCATTGCAGAAACNCAGGTNGCAGCNATGCTTGTTTCGGGTATGGTTTTGATGATGCCGGTAATGATTCTTTCCGGAATGATTTATCCTACCGAGAATATGCCGGTAATGCTTCAGATGATATCGAATATAATCCCGGCAAAATGGTATATCATTGCTGTGAAAAAGATTATGATTGAAGGACTCGATNTNTCTTTTGTTCTGAAAGAAATTGGAATTCTTTCATTCATGGCATTTGTATTATTGATNGTTAGTCTTAAAAAGTTTAACGACAGATTAGAATAGATTATGCTAAAATATTTAATAGAAAAAGAATTCAAGCAGATAAGACGGAACAGCTTTCTGCCACGATTGATAATAGGCTATCCTATTATTATGATGCTAATACTGCCCTGGGCGGCTAATCTTGAAATAAAGAATATCAATCTTAGCATTGTGGATAATAATAACACTCAATGTTCCAGACAATTAATAAACAAAGCTATATCATCGGGCTATTTCCGACTGACTGATATGTCACCATCCTATAACGAGGCACTTAAAAGCATTGAGAAGGGAGAATCGGACATTATTATGGAAATTCCGGCTGATTTTGAGCACAATCTCATGAAAGGAGGTAATGCGGAATTACTAATATCGGCAAATACGGTAAACGGNACCAAAGGNGGACTGGGAAGTAGTTATCTGGCAAATATAGTCAACGACTTTACATCAGATATAAAAGACCGCATAATACAACCCACAAAGGGAACAACTGTAAGTCCGGCCATAAAGATGGTAACTCAGAGCAGGTTTAATCCGAACCTNGATTATAAAGTATTTATGGTTCCGGCTCTTATGGTTATGGTGCTTACCATTCTCTGCGGATTCCTGCCTGCATTAAATATTGTAGGCGAAAAGGAAAAGGGAACCATTGAACAGATAAATGTTACNCCGGTAAGCAAGTTTATGTTTATCCTTGCTAAGGTAATCCCCTACTGGATTATAGGATTTATTGTGCTTACCATGTGTTTCGGAATTGCAGCAGCGGTTTATGGAATTACACCAACCGGACAACTAAGTACTTTATATATTCTGGCATTGCTCTATCTATTTACAATATCCGGCTTTGGCCTGGTAATATCCAACTATTCGGAAACCATGCAGCAAGCCATGTTTGTAATGTTCTTCTTCATGCTGGTGCTTATTTTGCTAAGTGGATTGTTTACCCCCATTAATAGTATGCCTCAATGGGCACAAGTAGTAACGATGTTTAATCCGCTGAAGTACTTTGTTCAGATTATGCGTGCCGTTTATCTGAAAGGAAGTGGTTTTGCAGAACTTGGAGTACAGATTACAGCNTTAACNCTATTNGCTGTATTCTTCAACTCATGGGCNATTCTTAGTTACAGGAAAAAGTCGTAGAAGATTACCAGAGAACATATTTAAGAGAATAATTATTTATGAACAATATTGTAAGTAACTCTAAAAGATCCTGTCAACAATACAAAATCAGTTTATGAACAGTTCATAGTAATAAAGATGGTTTTTAATCAACTTATATTCCATTTAGTCGATTTGTTTTGCCTATATTAAATAAAGAAGTGATGTTTGCATGATTATTAAATTTTTCACTTGTATCAATTAACCCATCCAAAGCAACAATGAATTTAAATAGTATAACAATGCCGGCACTGAGCTTCTCTGGTCATACGTCTCCGTTAACATCCATAGGAACGCTCAGCAACGATTTTACACTTTATCTTTTGCAAAGGAATGTCCCTACATATAATTATTTGAGATCAACAAATACTTTCGGAGTTATAATCGTTTGTACAGGTACTCTGAACGTAGAAATTAACAGTATTCCTTATTCTTTATCTCAGGGAGATTTAGCCTATTTGTCTCCAAGTGTATCATTTCGTTTAAAATCGGGGAATAATGAATTCAAAGGATATATGATGGTTCTCTCTGATTTATTTGTCAGGTCACTTCAGATTCCTGTTGAAATAAACAATGACAGATCGTTTGTGAACTACTACAGGCAAAGCCTGTCAGATAATATCCAAAGCAATATAAATCAGATATTTTCACTTATAAAAGATGAGATCTCGAATAGCAACCGTTTCTTCCGACGGGAAAAGTTGCTAAACCTGGTATCAATATTCTACATTGATATTTTGAATGCTTCCGCTAAGAGCGCTTCCTCCTCACAGATTCCTTGTTACACAGAAGAAACAGGTAGAAGAACTAAGCTTTCCAAGGATTTTCTCGGATTGGTAAAACTGTATTCACGCGAACAAAGGCAAATGAAGTTCTATGCCGATAAACTTTGCATTACTCCCAAATATCTTTCTTTATTGGTAAAACAAACAACAGGAAAGTCTGCTAATGAATGGATTAATAATGCAGTAATTATCGAAGCAAAATATCTTCTCAGGACTTCTGGAAATAGTGTCAAGGAAGTCTCATTCAAGCTCAATTTTGCCAATCAAAGTTTCTTTGGAAAATATTTCAAAAAGATGGTTGGAGTTTCTCCCAGAGATTACCAGAAGAACGTGGCTTTTTAATCGGTAAATTACTTAGACTATAATTCGTTTAATAAGTCACAAAACAGAAATACTTTTCAATTAATATTTATTACTTTTGTCAAAAAATAAATTTAAACAGATAAAAGTAATTAGACTTATTAAACGAATGATCCCAATAAAGAGAAGGTATATTATCGTGATTTTCGTCATGCTCTTTACCAATTCTTATTCTCAGGAAATAGAGAATAAGAATAAATTCGCTGCAAACTTTCAATTTTATGGCTTGCCTATAGAAAACTCTGGTTGGCCCACCGGATTCATAGTCAGTTTGGGCTATGACATTATTCCTTTTCGTAAGGAACTTATTTTTAGTGTAGAACCGAGAATTGGAGGAGGAGCTTTTGCGAATAAAGAAACAGAGGGAATAGAAGAAAATACTATCTATAAATACGATATGCAATGTTACACCATGGGAGTTGCCCCTAAAGTATATTTGAGTCTGAACCCGGATAATAATGCTTATCTCTATCTGGAAGATGATTTTTCATTTCTAAACTCTTTTACAAAGATCCAAGACTATAACACTACCTCAACAAGAAAAGAATATGATTACTTTCATTTCTACTATTCCTGCAAATTAGGAGCGTTAATCCGATATCCAAAAATAAATCTGTCTTGTTGGATAGGTTATACAACTCTCGATTTTAAAAATATGCTCAATAGACATTTACCAAGAGACAAGAAACGCTTTTCGGGTGAAGCTGTGGGATCATGTATCGGAATTGGATTTAGCTTTTAAATAAATTAGCACATAGACACTTGATTATCTTCACAATACACGTATATATACAACTTTCAATTACAAAAGACAGATAGAAGAAAACGCAAGGCGTATAAAAAATTTTTATTCACCAATGGTTCTACAGTTATTGGACAATAATTTGGATTTATTGGTGAATGAATTTGTACTGTTTGTTCAACGCTGAATATTTCTGACCGGAATAATCATTTCATCTTCCAGATCAAGCATGGCATTAATAAGATAAAGATTCTCAAAAGAAGATAAATCACTTACCGATATATCTATTGGAATAACCTTGCCTTCTGCAATTAAGCGCTGACGGCAAGTTCCGTTCAACAAAAAGGTATTTGGAGTATAATAGTCAGAGCCATCACTCAGTACCACATTACTGTAACTGGTATCGGTTATGTGTCCATTCTGAACTATCAACACATCATCGCACGAACCTTTTTCCTGAAGTAACCTCATCAGCGGGCTACGGTCTGCATACTTTCTGGAATAATCAATATCTTCTCCATCCACTAATTTTAAAAATGAAACTTTACGGCATACATACTGCTGGAACTCCACGTTCTCAATAGAAGAGCTGTAAAGAATACGGCATTTTACCACTCCTTGTTTCATCTCTCTGGGAATAATCATCTCCTGAAAAAGAGTATTTCGGACTGATGAATGAAAAAACTCCTTTATGGTTTGCTTCATTCTCTGAAGATTGTATTCGGGATGAATAAATGCACCGTCCACCACCTTAACTGTTTCTATAAACTGCTGCTCTTCACTCATAATGGCAAATATATTTTATCCAGAACTTCCAGATATTCTTCTTCCGGATTACTGTTCACGGTAATTCCTCCCCCACTCCGGAAATAATAGTTCCCGTTTTCTTTCTCTATATAGCGAATCATTACGGCACTATCCAATGTTTCACCATCATAATACCCAAAGACTCCGGTATAGTAACCCCGGTTTATTTTTTCCGCTTTACGGATAGTATTTACTGTAGACAGTTTAGGTGCGCCACTAATTGATCCTGCAGGAAGCATATCAAAAATAATACTTCCCAGGCGTTCGTGATAATTTTCGGGAAGTGTACCACAAATCTCCGAACTGGTTTGCAACAACTTCTTCTGATTGGTTTCCAACACATCCACATATCTGAACCTACGTACATGCACATGTTCTGCCACAATGCTTAAATCGTTACGAATGAGGTCAACAATCGTATTATGTTCACAGGTTTCCTTATAATCGGTCATTAGCCGTTCTTCTGCATGTGGAAGAGATGCATCGATAGTTCCTTTCATGGGGTAAGACGATATTTCTCCGGAAGTTATTCGCACAAAGCTTTCAGGCGAGAAGCAGACAAACTTTTCCGGAACAAGAATTTTATAAAGAGCATGAGTACGCAAGTAAATATCTTCCAGAGTGAGATTACATTCTATGGCTGTTTTCTCAGTGAGATTTAGCAGAAAAGAATTTCCTTTGTGCAGAGCGGAACTCACTATCTGAAATTTGGATAAGTAATCATCATAGCTTTCAGGCATCTTCTTAAGCAGAGGTAAAGCGCCATTGTATGCCTGCAAACCAGAATGATTGGCATGGTTTCCTACGGTAAACAGTACAGATTGATCGTTCATAGGATTCTCAGAAAAGAATCCTTTTTTCATTTCAAAATCAATACCGAAGAGAAAAGGCACTCGCTTTCGTCCGGCCTCATTCATCTTACCACAAACCATATTTGCTTCAAACTCAATCATAGGGCGCAAAAGTATAAAAACAAACAGAAAAGAGCTCCATTTCTTTTAAGAATCTGATTATCTTTGTCGTCAAAGTATTTTTAGAAAAAAAATCATGAGAGCAAACACATCATCCGTTTATATGCAGGACTGGCTTGCATTACATCCCTATAACCGCCTGACAAAGACCGATCAGTATTATCTTAACCTATCCAATGATATTCTGAAAATCTGGAATCAGTCACCTTTCAAATACCAGGTTAGTGCAAATATTAAAAATAATATCTCGTGTCAGCTTGCAGCTTATTTTGAAGATGTAATTTCACAACTTGGAATATGGCGGGCTTTTACTTCAAAGAATAAAGAGCTTTATGGTAAACAGCTGCCCTTTTATTCACTCTTCTCAAGCTATTTCGAGGATGAAATAAACTATGAGGACATAGCTTTTCTACTCTGGCTCAACATTCAGCTCTATGTGGGCAATAACAAGGAAGAGTTTGTAGATCCTGAAGAACCTTCGTTAATGACTCTTGCCAGAGAAATATTCAACCTGTTTGATGCTGAATATGAAACGGCGCCCGAAAATACTTTGATGACGGATTACTTCTCTTTTGAAAAGAAAGACTACAGCCAGTTTCCAACCTTTGCCAATGATGCTGAATGGTTCTTCTTTCAATCCTATCTATTGGCTGCATGCAATGAAGAACCTATTAATGAAATTATAGAACAGGTGCAGAAACATTATCCAAAAGCAGCAGACAAAGAAAAGAACGCAATCGTTCATGATGCTGTAAACAGACTGATGTTCACTGATCCTTGCGGACCGCTTGCTCTAAACATTAACGAATGGTTCTCAGCCATTGCCGGTTCAAGACAGCCTTATCAAGACTATTTTGAATCCTTCGAGTTCATTGATCGTGAAGAGTTTTATGTTATTGAGAAAAACAATTCGCATATCAAAATTCGCTCTGTAGCAAACGGCCGAGAGATTGAAGTAACAAAGGAATCAATAAAGAATACATCTGAACTTATTCCATGGAAAACAGTAATCAGAGTGTGTTGTGCTTTCTATAACAACACATGGTGGTTCTTTGGAGAATATTCCACACGCAAGCTGAATGATAATGAAGATATTCTTCCGGCAGCCTCTGTTCGTGAAGATAAAACAAAAGATACAGAAGATCCTGTTTATGCCACGTTCATGAAAGCCAACAATGGCTTAGCGTTGAAATACATTTCATCTTATGAAGCACTCAAGCAATTCTTTATCAACGGGTTGAAGTGGGAAGACAATGATGATAATATGATGCCGGATTTAAAAGAATTCCAAAACTTTGTGCTCTATGTTAATCCCAAAGGTATGTTGATTGCTCCGGATATTGCCGCATATGTAAAAGATGAACAGAATCCGATGTACGATACAGAATTAGCTGCAAAAAATGCGCTAGACTTATTTACCGTTCAGGGTTGTTGTCCTATCGACCTGCTAAGATATCTGGAAGAGAGCAATCGATTGCCGGATGCACAAATCAACATTTTCAAAGGAGAAGAACATGGAAAAAAACTGCTTCATGACAACTGGGACTTTATAGCGCGATGTTTTCTGGAATCATATTACAGAGGGGACTAAAATGGCAGATTTATTTCCGCAAAATCCGTGTCCAAGGAATTTTTGTATATCTTTGTCCACTATATAATAATAGAATAATATTCAATATGAAAAAAGGTTTTTTTGTTAAAATAGCAGCTATTTCAATGCTGTGTCTTGCAATGGTATCAATGGTTTCAGCGCAAACAGCATCAGGAGTATGGACTAAAAGCAATGCAAAAAAATGGGTTAAAGGAAGAGAATGGGCTAACGGATTGAACATTCTACCTGATAAAACTACAGATTGTGTAAAGTTTGCCACACAATACCACAAAGATAAAACTATGTGGGAAAAGGTTTTCAAGTTTCTGAAAGAAAACGACCTGGCCAACATGCCTGCAGGTAAATATCCTATTGATGGCAATCGCTGTTTTGTTAATGTATCGGATGCAAAAACAAAATCTCCGGATCAGGTTCTGATTGAATCACACCAGAAATATATTGATTTACAGTACATGGTTACTGGTGCAGAACGAATGGGGCTAATCTCTAAAGCGGATGCCAAAGTGGTTAAGCCTTACAATCCTGAAAAAGATAATGCTAATTATACCGGAGATAAAGTAAAATATTACACTTTGTCAGGAAAGAAGTTCTTTCTGCTGTTCCCGGATGAATTGCACAAAGCTTCCATATGGACTTCTGGAAAAGAGACTACCGGTAGAAAAATAGTTGTAAAAATTGCCTATATTGCAGAATAAGAAACGTTTCAAATGAATAAACAAAAATGAAAACAACACCCGAAAAACCATCTGCAGCTATTCCCAAAAAGAATGGCAAAAAAGTAGAGCCTACAGGAAAAAGAATTGGAAAGTCAAGACCTGCAAAGGCAAATAATCAACTAAATAGAAGAGTTAAATAAGCTTCCTTTGCTGCAAATCTTTAATAAAAGGTCTGGCTTTGGTCTTATATCTATTCAATTAATCAGGCTTATCAACAAAAAGCTCCTGCAATTTCAATAATTACAGGAGCTTTTTGTTTATCTAAGCAATGCTTATTTTATCGTGATACACGACCAGAGCCATCACCTTTCATCAGATTCTCAACCTCAGAAACGGTTACAAGATTAAAGTCGCCACTAATGGTATTTTTCAGACAAGAGGCAGCCATTGCAAAATCCAGAGTTTTCTGAACCTCTCCGGAATAAGCAACCAATCCATAAATCATACCTCCACAGAAAGCATCTCCTACTCCAACACGATCTACATTATGAGTAATATCATATATTCTGGAATACTTCAATGTATTATCCGAATAAGCAACTCCGGCTATTGTATTGTGATTGGCATTGATTGAGTTACGAAGTTCAAGAAACATCTTCTTACAACGTGGCACACGAGCCATTACTTTTTCACCTACAGCCTTGAAACCTTCAAGATCCAGTTCCTCGTCAGCCGTTACAGCCTTGAAACCTACAGGAGTAATACCCAAAACTTTTTCATATTCGGGTTCACTACCAAAGATCACATCACTATACTGCACCATCGGAAGCATCACTTCTTCAGGAGTCTTGCCATATTTCCACAGATTTTTCCGGTAATTCAAATCGCAGGAAATAGTGAGCCCCATACTATCAGCAACCTTAATTCCTTCAAGACAAGCATCTGCAGCTCCCTGAGAAACAGCAGCAGCAACCCCCGACCAGTGGAACCATTTGGCATCCTTAAGTACTTCTTTCCAGTTGATCATCCCTGGCTGAAGCGTTGCAAAAGATGAGTTTGCACGATCGTAAACCACTTTAGACTGACGCGCTACAGCTCCATTTTCAAGGAAATAAATGCCAAGGCGCTCTCCTCCATAAACAATTTTTTTAGTTCCTACATTATATGAGCGAAGCTCCTTAATGCAGGCCTCTGTAATATCATTTTCAGGAAGACGAGTAACAAAATCTGATTCAAGACCAAAATTTGCTAACGAGACAGCTACATTAGCCTCACTTCCACCATAAGTTGCTTTAAATTCATTCGCCTGTGAAAACTTTAAATAGTCCGGAGGGCTTAAACGAAGCAAAACTTCACCGAACGTAACAATTCTATTTGCCATAATTTTATTAGAATATATATACAAGAATGTACTTTTAAATTAGTTTTATTGACCAAAAGTAATGGAAAACAAGCAGAAGAGCAATTTTAAGGCAATTTATTTTTCATTAAAATGAGATACAAATCAAAATAAAGAACCTCATTACTGGCAATCAGCAGCATTCTACAGTACAAGTTATAGTTATGCAAGCTAACTTATTTGGATCTCTACTTTTAACTCAAAATATGTATTTTCCAGATTTGAAAAATCGTTCCGAAAATTTCATTTCAAATCTTATTCCGGTACAGGTTTCATTAAATAAAGTTCACTTATTCACACTATTTAAAATAAAAAGGAATTGGATTCATGAACATTTTGAGAGAATCCATGTTAATATACAAACAATCAATTTAATAATTAAGTTATGAAAAAGTTCTTTTTATCATTTATAATGCTGGCAGCCTTATCAGTAACATGTTCAGCACAGCAATCATGGACAAATGATCCAGCCCATTCACGTTTAGGTTTTACAGTGAAACACATGACTATATCAGAAGTTAGTGGCCGGTTTACTGACTTTACCGTTAAAGTAAAATCTTCCAAAAAAGATTTAAGTGATCTCAAGGTTGAAGTTACCGCTAATATTGCAAGTATTAATACAGATATGGAAGCCAGAGACAAACATCTTAAAGGCGCCGACTTCTTTGATACAGAGAAGTATCCTACGCTGACTTTTGTCAGTACTTCTCACAAGAAGGTTACCAACAAGAACTTTAAACTAATGGGTAATCTTACAATGCACGGAATCACTAAATTCATAACTCTTGATGTTATTTTCCTTGGTGAAGTTACTAATCCGATGAATCAGAAAAAGGTATCCGGATTTAAAGTTACAGGAGTAGTTAAGCGTTCTAATTATGATCTCGGAAGCAAATTCGGAGAAGCTATGATTAGTAATAATGTAAAAATAGTAGCCGATGTAGAGTTCTCACAAGATTGATTTCTAAACTGCACTAATAATAAATGTCCAAAAAGTCCGGACCTTACTTTTTAAGTATGATGTTCCAGCACTTTTTGGATATTTATTTATTCATTCACACCTCTGATCGATAATTCAAAAAACAACAGATTAGCATTATACCTCTTTCTGAAACAACATCAGATCCAGGTATTTGTTAAATTTACGTGCCACATTCTTTATATTTCCGCAACAAGTATATCCACACTTTTCAAACAAATACCGGCTAACCATATTATCACCGGAAATCAATGCAACAATATTCGTAAATCCTCCTTCTCTAACATATTCATCAAGCCTAAGCAAAGCCTCTGTTCCATAACCCCTGCCCTCAAAGCCTGGCTTGAGATAAATTGTGATCTCCACCGAAACACTAAATGCTTCACGAGGCTTAAACTTATTAAAATAACAAAAGCCACACTTTTCTCCTTCGGAAGTAATCAGCATAAAAGAGCGATAAAGAGGATCTTTTACCGGAACAAAACTCCGGATATCTTCCATAGGAACTGGATCTATAGAATAAACCACAGTCGTGTTCAGGGTATAGTAGTCATACATTTCCTTAACAAATGGAAGATCTTCTTCCTGAAGTTCCACAAATTCCAAACGATTCATATCTTTCTTATATTTAATGGGACCAAAGATAACTGATTTTTCAGAAAAGTAATATCAGTCATTGGAAACTTCTAGGGATAATTTAGCTAAAACAAGCCGAGACATAAGGTAATGATTGGTGAATGATAATAAATTACACGTAAGGCAAATACAAATAGAGTGTACAGGTTTATATTAAATAGTCTACTATTTACTCAGTTAAGCTATAGATTAATTTATAAATGTACCGTTTTGTTTATCCTTAGATATGGCTATTAAATTAGTTACTCCTCAAAACAAAATATACAAAACAAAGCAACAATTAATTATATTCAGCAATTTGGTATATAATCAAAAAGTAGGATATCTGGGTGAGGATATCCTACTTTTCAAGTTATATTCTAAATAAATTTTATTTAACTACAATCTCATCGGTAAATATAAAGCCTTTTTTGTCATTCTGATGAGCAACATATTGCACATAACGTGCTGTTGTATTACCTTCCCAGGCAAAATCACGGAAAGTTAGTTTATCATTATCTTCGGGAACATCATTCCCAATCTGTTTGAGAGAGGTAAAGTTAGTGCCGTCTTCGGAAACTTTGATCTCCACATCGTGAGGCATCCACACACCAGGACCAATAATCTGCATAAAGTTTGCACAAACAGAATGAATTGGCATTGAAGTGCCCAGATCAATTGTCACATCCAGATCTTTATTCATAAAACCTTGCCAGCGATTGTCACCATATGACNAGCCGCCTCTTANTCCGTCAACCAAAGCTGAATCTCCTCCAGCAGTATAGTTAGGATAATAATTTTCCTTGTAGGTAACCTTCTTGCCCAAAGCCAGATGATCTTCTTTATTCATGCTAACAGGTCTTTCACCCAGCTCATTTTTTAATGGGAAAGGATGATAACCATGTTTTTCCAGAAAATCGACCGCTTTAAGAGCGCGTTCGTGGAAATCAGTATACGACTTTCGTTCGGGAGCCGACCACGCAACTTCTGCCAAAGCCAACAACCGGGGATAAATCATATATTCTGCATGTTCTGGTGTGGGAATAAACTCTGTCCATAAATTGGCCTGCACCCCAAGTATCAATTTCTTCTGTTCTGCATTAAGTGAATCGGGAACCGGATTATAAGAATAGACTTTCTGTAACGGAAGGAATCCGCCAATAGCTTCAGGCTGTGTGGATGGAACGTCCTGATAGTAATCGAAATAGCAATTCGTTACGGGAGTCATGATAGCCTGATGCCCTGCTCTTACAGCAGCAATTCCACCCTCTTCTCCACGCCACGACATCACTGTGGCATCCGGAGCTAAACCTCCCTGAAGAATCTCATCCCATCCCAGCAACTTCCGTCCATGAGCATTAAGGAACTTTTCAATACGTCGCACAAAGTAACTTTGTAACTCTTCCACGTTCTTCAGGTTCTCACTAGCCATACGAGCCTGGCATTTGGGACAAGTTTTCCATCCCTCCTTTCCAGCCTCATCTCCGCCAATATGAATATACTTAGAAGGGAAAAGCTCCATTACCTCAGTCAGCACATCTTGCAGGAAAGTAAAGGTACTGTCGTTTCCAGCACAGAAATCAGAATTCACATACGGTTTACCGGAACATGAAAGTCCGGGATACACAGCCAGCACTTCACCGGAATGTCCTGGCATTTCAATTTCAGGAATCACCGTGATAAAACGTGATTTAGCATAAGCTACCACTTCTTTGATATCTTCCTGAGTATAATACCCACCTTGTGCTTTCGGATTATCTTTAGTACAATAATCCATTTTATTATTGACCCAGTCTTTCCACGTGTTGTATGGTCTCCAGGCAGCAACATCAGTAAGCAAAGGATATTTCTTTATTTCAATACGCCAACCTGCACCATCAGTCAGATGCCAATGAAAACGGTTGAGCTTGTAATAAGCCATCATGTCGAGCTGTTTTTTAATAAACTCTTTAGTATTGAAATGACGGGAAACATCCAGATGAAATCCACGGTATGAAAGACGAGGTGTATCTTTGATCAGCACAGCAGGAAGTTTGTGTATTTTAGTATCTTCATTCTGATTGACCAATTGCAAGAGTGACTGAATCCCATAGAATAATCCAGCTCCATTCGTTGCCGAAATGGTTATTCGTTTAGGAGTGATAGATAGCTGATAACTTTCAAACGAAGGATATTCAGCTGTTTTTTCTACTAAAATGAGATTCACTGAGTTCTTTTTTCCAGATTTTGGGGTTTCTGAAAGCTTAAGGGGAGATTCTTTAAGAAGATCAAATACATACTTTCGTTCTTCACCTTGTAAGTTCGAATAAACAACTGTTTTGTTATTCAATGTAAAAGTTCCTTTCTGCAACTCTTCACTCAGAGGTTTTGGAGTGATATTAAGTTGCGCAGCAAGATTATTGCTGCAACATAGCAGCACAATCAGCAAAACAAAAAGATTAATTCCGTTCCGTTTCATTAGTTTGTATTAAATTGGTTATAAAGTCTGTTATATATCACCACACTGGCACTCTACCCATAGAAAGCCTTACCGGCATCGGATAATTATTAACCAGCATCGTTAAATATTCAAAGTTATTAATTCTATGTTAAAAATACAACAGAAATAATTATTTTATTTTAAAAACTAATTGTGGCATTTAAGTTTAAATCCCATTCCAAGGAACTTTAACAATAAAAGAAAAGAAAAACATTCAGTAAACTGCATATTTCCTGTATTTTGCGTAAATTTGCACCCTAATTCATACAAAGCAGCAGAAGGTTAAAGAATTATGAGAGAATACATTATTGCAGACAATCAGGATATTACCAAAGCAGGGATACTATTTCTGCTCGGAGGTTTGAAGGATGTAGGCAATATTACTGAGGCTGATAACCGTGCGGAACTGATTAAAGAGCTGCGTACATCTCCTGAAGCTGTCGTTATTCTGGACTATACATTGTTTGACTTTGCCGGAGCTGACGAACTACTAATTCTGAATGAACGCTTTCCGAAAGCAAACTGGATACTCTTTTCAGATGAACTTAGCGAAGAGTTTGTAAAGCGGGTCTTATACAGCAGTCAGCAGTTTAGTTTTGTCATGAAAGATAATTCAAAAGAAGAGATCACCTCTGCTTTACAGTGTGCCATGCATAAAGAGCGGTTTATCTGCAATCATATAAGCAATCTGCTGATTGGCAAACAAGCATTGGCTCCTGTAGAAAACGTATTGACTAATACAGAGAAAGTTATTTTAAAAGAAATTGCATTAGGTAAAACTACAAAAGAAATTGCAGCCGAACGTAATCTGAGCTTCCACACAGTTAACTCACACCGGAAAAATATTTTTCGGAAACTGGAAGTAAACAACGTTCACGAAGCAACCAAATACGCCATGAGAGCAGGGATTGTTGATCTGGCGGAATATTATATATAACATTTATTTTTATGGAAATAGCAACATTACTCTCAGGAGGTGTAGACAGCTCGGTTGTTGTACATCTTCTAAAGGAACAAGGATATGATCCAAGTTTGTTTTATATCAAGATCGGAATGGATGATGACGAGGATCTTTCATGCACAGCGGAAGAAGATATTGAAATGGCCACTTTCATTGCAAAAAAATACGGATGTCGGTTCGAAATCATTGATTTACAGAAAGAATATTGGGACAATGTAGTTTCTTATACTATTGATAAGGTACGCCATGGATTTACTCCCAATCCGGATGTAATGTGTAATAAACTAATTAAGTTTGGCTGTTTTGAAGAGAGATGTGGTAAAGACTTTGATAAAACAGCCACAGGACATTATGCTTCTACTACAGAAATAGATGGAAAGGTTTATCTATCTACAGCTATTGACCCGGTGAAAGATCAGACCGACTTTTTGGCTCAGATTGATTACTTGCAGGTATCAAAGCTAATGTTCCCTCTTGGCAGAATGATGAAGAGCGAAGTCAGGGATGCTGCACTACGTGCCGCGCTTCCTAGTGCCAAAAGAAAAGACAGTCAAGGAATCTGTTTCCTGGGAAAGATTAACTACAATGACTTTATCCGTCGCTATTTAGGTGAAAAGAAAGGAAAAATCGTGGAACTGGAAACCGGAAAGATTCTAGGTACACACAATGGATATTGGTTCCACACTATCGGTCAGCGAAAAGGACTGGGCTTAGGTGGTGGTCCCTGGTTCGTTATTAAAAAAGATCTGGAACAAAACATAATCTATGTTTCCCGTGGTTACGAAGTTGAAACACAATATGGACAGGAATTCAGCATGCACGATTTCCATTTCATTACGGATAATCCTTGGGAATCGGTAAAAGATTCTATCGATATCACTTTCAAGATCCGTCATACTCCGGAATTCATTCCCGGTAAGCTGACTCACGACGGAAACATTTACAGAATAGAATCTTCCAAAAAGCTGCAAGGTATTGCACCCGGACAGTTTGGTGTGGTATATGATAAAGATGCAAACATTTGCGTAGGAAGTGGAGAAATCCTCTGCAAGGATAGATAAATGTATAGCCGGAACNTTTTAATTTATCANNAAATTAAAATGCTCCGGCTAACCACCACTTAACAACAACAACAAAGACGAGAGTCGATTACGGAACCACCGCTGTGAGCTTCATACATATAATTCCATCATAATATTGCAACGTTTATATGAAGCACCACGTTTAGGAACTGATTTAAATCCAAGTTTCTTATAAAGCGCTATGGATGCTTCCATTCTTGTATTCCCTTCCAGAAATATCTTTTTATAACCGTTACTTCGGGCATAAGCCAAAGCTGCTTCTCCCAACAGGCTCCCAGCTCCCTTTACCTTGATAGCCTAGGAGTTACAGCCATCTTTGCGCAATTCATATATTGCCTTTTCCGGAATGAGACATAAGTGGCCACAACATCCAACAGGCTTTCCATAATTTATTTGACTATCAAAAGAAAATTTGTCCGCCTTTATTCAGCAATGTAAACCCTTCTCGGTCGTTAAATACAACTCGTCAGAAAACTGCTCGCAGAATGGAAGAAAGTCTTTATCCATTCTGAATTTAAAGGCCGAACAAAATCTGATTGATAGGACGC
>JGI20225J20221_1002125_pt1 | contig 16223 bp, 12 predicted proteins | sample BioMet4_FD_20221 | JGI IMG/M metagenome (IMG submission 20221) | reverse complement strand
GATAAATATAACTACAAAGTTATTAAGGACGAAGGCTAAAAGGTAAGGAAATCTATCCCGTTAAAATACGATTAATTTTTATTAAAATATCAAGTAAGTAAATAAGTGTTTATGTTTGGGAAAAACGTAAACGAGTATTCTTCGATAAAAAACACGTAAAAATTCCATTATTTCAAAACATCTTAGTTTGACAAACTCATTAAAACGTCCGACTAATATGTCGTTCAATAGGTAGGACAAAACAAAATCGAATGAATATACACACATATTTTATCGATTATGATTTTAATTATTGTACTCAAAATTTCTAAAAACATAACCGTTTTGTTCAAGGGCTGTGGTGCATTGCAACCCTTTCTACGGTTAACTTTCGGCTGCCTTCGATAAATTAGCACCGCCGTGAAGGCCGGGTAGAGAGTTAGGACTCCTGAATTTACGCGGAACTCGTTCGCGAGGCCAAACTTTCTACGTGTAGGGCCCAAAGGATGGACATTGTTAGGACTGTTACCCAGGGTCCTTGCGCGGCGACTATAATAAGCACTTCCGGGGACATAGCGCCTTCGACTGGTACCAATAAACAACTGGGCTGTCTCCGTAAACGGCCCCGTCTGTGCAAACCGATCGAAGAAATACGTGAAACGATGACCGTATTGCATTCTATTTCCCTAAAACTACATTAATAGCCACCAGCAGTCCGATAACTACCACTATTCGGCGGAGTCCAACCAGGAGTCCAACGACTTTTTCGAGCCCTAATTGAGTCTAATGAATACGGACTTCTTTAACTTTTTAATCTCTTACCAGGCGTAACGACAATTTCCAGTGTAACTACCACCAAAACTTTGTCATCTTCCAGGAGAAAGATCAACAAGAATGACAATTACCAAAACGACGAGGAACAACAGGGAGGCGTTACGATTCAAACACCGTTGGTCATGTTTGTACCGATTCTGACAAATGACTTTTTGTTGTCCCTTTACGAACTAATATGGCTAGACCATACTGTCGTTCTCTAATAGAATTGGAAGCGTCTTACCTTCACACAAATGACTGCAATTACCTCTATGACGTGTTACACCAAGAAAAAGGTTCCACAAGATAGAGAGGATACCAATTTCGTTAAGGTTTATAAACAAAAAGGTCCGGTTCCTCTTCAGTTTTGAACGAAAGACGAAGACTCGTCTCCTTCAACTTCTAATGTAATATTATCTAAACTTTGATAACGTTCTAGTGTGTTAACCAATTAGTGATTTCTTTCAATGATTTTTACTTGGTTAAATAGAACATATAACGCTTTATCTTTCTGCCGTTACGCTAACGACTCATTCGGAACTCAACGAATGATTTCCGGCGAGAAATCGATTCGCGTCATTTTACGGTTAACCTCCGTTAACAACGGGCCAATGTTTAATTCTGGCCTATAACTTTTCGTTCATAATGGGAATACCTCATTATTCAACGTGCATAAGGCTCGCCGACTTTCCGGAGGATGGCGAATATGACAGGAGAAGCGAGTATGTAGTTTAAGAACAATTAGAATAAAGTTTCTTCTTTTTGGATCTAGACGGACTACCCTCCGTTGACAATAACCAGCGCGCCTGGAACCAGGAGCACAAAAAGAAGACGAAATTGTCGCCTGATTCGTCCGCGCTGACATTTGACGAGAAAGGCTCTAACCACTAGTCGCAATTCTTTTCTTTCTTCCGTTCCAAATATTTCTAGAACGAAATAGGTTTAGCCGCAGGACGAAAACCACCATTGTAACAACCCGATGTTACACAATTGGACTTGTGCGCGGGTGTCTACCGTTTGGCAAGCACTTCCACATTACTTTTTGTTTTAGGAAAGAATACTAATATTTCCCTTTTCCCAATAAGCCAGTGCTTCAACCATTTTATACATACGTCGTACGCGCTGAGTACCATACACTTTCCAAAATAACTTCGCGGGTGTAATCTTTCTTAGTTTTGTTTGATAATTTCCCTCCGAGGATACGCAACATCGGCCTCCAATGCCACAACCCGAGAATTTCTATTGAAATTCAATGAAAAGCTACGAACGCGTTTACATTCCGACTTCGCCTTTCTTCAACCACGAACGAGCCACGTCGAAACTACGTCCTGAAACGTCTTGTACTAGAGTCTAACCAGTCTGGCCACATTGGCAAAAGCGGATTTGACATATAGCGAACGCCATAAAAAGTCCATCTAAACGTCCGCTTATTAGCGTCCAATACGTCCTTTTCGAAGATTACTAATAGAGAGATAATTATTACTAGGCCTACCCGTGGTTAGTTGTGTTATCGTCTCGAACAAATAGTTCGCCTTGTCATCTTCTTCAAAAACACGTTCTACTTAATTCATGATACTTTGTTTTAACGCTTCATCATTTTTTACCGTTTGAATATAAATCTATGTGGTCTTCGAATTTCTAATAAGTTAGTAGGTAACTAACTTCTCTTTAACAACTTTTGAGTTTTCTTCGCCCCGTTGAGTACGACTGTTTCTATTTAAAAACTAATACCGACGGGGACATCTAAAAGCTCCTGCGTTTACTGGTCGATGCTATTTCATGACCTTTTAACAACCCGCTTTATCGAGCCTTCATTAACGTCGGTTTGCGTCTTCTACATCTGGTACTTCGCAGGAGTCCAAAATAGTTTATTTGGCGCACTTTACACGTTTACCATTTTGCGGTATTTGGAAGTCCGAAATTGTCTACCGGCCGAATTACCCACCAACGATACGGAGCGGCAAAGCCACCTGCGAATTGAACGAGATCGACATGCGGAATGTACTACCGAGCGTCGTTAGGACGGGTTTAGGGGTTTGTCCCAAAAAGCTTTGACGTAGCGTTCGTCTTTGGCTATAGCCGTCGGTAGTACTATTCCATGTCATCTCTTCAATGTTCAGCGTGGCTTTTGGCGCTCCGTATCGTTTGTGGGGTAAAATTCGCGCCGTAGACAATTTCGGACTTCCAAATGACCGAACATCGGTAAACGTTATTAACAGCTTCGCCAATAACTATTGGACTTCCTGGAAGTACCGGGGGGGGCGGGGGGATGTAGGAAGACCGCAAAACCACCGTTAATCGAAGGCTCGTTATAAAGCGGTTGTTAAAGTCTCATGAAATAGCATTCGAACAGCGTAACGCACGAAAGCTTTACGATGTCCATCGTATTAGTTTAAATAGAAACAGTCGGATCAACCCCCGCGAGAAACTCAAGTTGTTAAGAGAAGTAGTTACCTACTAAACTCTATAGTACGGAATTCAAGACCAATAGATTTAATATTCACAACGGTAAAATGATCGAACGCTTAAAAACAAATAATTCATGAAATTACGTAGAAGCCGGTTTGAAAGAACGATGACAAGGCAACTATTGCTATCAGACGATAACACCAACTACACCACCGTAGGCCTAGTAATAAGGTTATCTCTAATTACGTATCTCGAAACGGACGTATGGACGCTATACGACTTAGACTGGACTTTATGGCGTTCGGCTATATGCTCAAATCCCGGCTTGCCAATGTGGCCAGACTGGGTTAGACTTCGCTAGTACAACGACCGGGTTTACGGACGTACGTTGTACGACGTGGCTCTTCGTGGTTGAAGAGGCAAGTCATGAAACCGTTCTAAGCTTTTCAATTGAAATTTTCAATAGAAATCTCCCCGGTTGTGGCATTGCGAGGCCGATCGTTGCTATCCTCCGAGCGAAATTATAAACAAAAACTAAAAAGATACACCGCAAGTTATTGGAAGTGATGTATCAGCCGTTAGACGATCGTATAGAAATGGTTGAAAGCACTCGCTTATTGGAAAGCCGAAATTATTAGTAATCTTCCTAAACAAAGAACGTTAATCGTGGAAGTGCTTTGCAACGGTAGACACCCCCACAAGTCCCATATTGTAACATCGTTGTTACAATGGTGGTTTTCGTCCTGCCTAAAACTAATTTCTTCTAGAAATTATTTGGGAACGAAGAAAGAAAGAAGCACTAGTGGGTTACGAGCTCTCCCGTCATGTCAGCCGACAATCAGCCGACCAATTTCGTTTCTTCTTTGTGCTTCCTGCGTCTTCCGAAGCGCTGGTTATTCGTCAACCGGAGGGTAGTCCCGTCCTAGACTCCAAAAAGAAGAAACTTATGCTAATTGTTCTTAAACCTACATACTCCCTTCTCTTCATATCCCATTCCGAACGTCGCAGCTATGCACGTTAAATAGATGAGGTCAAGCATACGATATTATATTTTAATGGTGTTATTTTGATATTATACGGAAAAATAGTGCTAATGAAATAGGAATGGTTTCATCGTTTTTTTTATGTTTGCATTCTATAAAAGACCAATTTGCTCGCAAAAATACAGATGAAATGGCTTTTGTATATAATTAATACATAAAACCGATACGATGACACANTATAGATTTTTTTACTCTTTTCTTCTTTTTTTCCTCTTTTTCTTAACAAGAATTGAAGCTCTACCTGCACCCATTAAAGATTATGTTCTAATTATCAATTCGTATAATGAAGGAAACTTGTGGGCAGAGAAAATTCAGGATAAAATAATTAAATCAATTGATAATAAGAAAAATATATCTGTCGGCATTGAATATCTTGATAATTGCAGATTCTCTTCCATGAAGGAAGTGTCTTTTAGGGCAGATAGCTTATATAGAGATTATAAAATAAAGCCTAAAGCTGTTGTTGTAATTGGAGAAGCAGGGTGGATTGTTTATCGTAATACACTACCTGAATCCTGGAAAAAAATACCAATTGTGCTTACTTCGGCAAAAAGATATACTACTTCTCTCGAGAATCTTATTTCCGGAAAAGAAATTGATTCTAAAATGCTTATACCCTACAAGGAAGCTGCAAAAGGTTTTAATGTAACAGGTGTTTTTCATCCTGTCCACATAAAGCAGACCATACAATTGATGAAGAAGCTAATGCCTAAAATGACGAAGATAGCATTTATCTCCGATAAAAGGTATACAAGTACTTATAACAGATTTCTATTTAAATATATACGAAAGAAGTATTTCCCCGATTTAAAGGAAATTTCGTTGTGCCAGAAAGATCTTTCTACAAATAAGTTGCTAAATTCTTTATCTGAAATGGATAAAAATACCGGTCTGCTTTATCATGGGTGGTACGAAGACGGTAATACTGGTATTTCTTCAAATAACAGGACGGAGAAGATGATTAGCAGCTTTACCGATTTACCAATGTTTGGTTTAACTGACTTTGGAGATGATTTAGGAGATTTTGCAGGAGGTTATTATTCAACTAGCGAAGACTATGGAAACAAATCCGGTGAAATTTTGAATATGGTTCTTAATGGTAAGAAAGCAAACGAAATTCCTTTTCAGCTAGCTCCATTTCCACGCACTCATCTGAATTATCGAAATTTAATTCAAACAGGACTCGACAAAAAATACTATCCTTCCGATGCTGTATATTTGCATAAACCTGCCAGCTTCTTCGAAGAAAATTTAATTCTTATAATATCTCTTGTAAGTATTCTGCTGATTTGTTTTTCTATTCTTTTATCGAAGATATGGTTTTTGAAAAAAGAAAAGAACACAAATGAAAAAATGAAATTGTTTTTCACAAACATTCTTGATAACATTCCGGTAGCAATATGTGTGAGAGATTTTACTGACAATAAGTTTATCTATTGGAATAAGAGGATGGAGGATATGACACTGATCAAATCCAAAGATGCAATTGGAAAAACGAATAAGGAATTATTCTCTCCCGAAATATATAGAAAACATCAGGAAATTGATAAGAGACTAATGAAGGAAGGACATTCTATCAATTATGAACAAGAATTTCTTTTTTGATAATAAGTTACATTCGGTTAATATATCTAAGGCTCTTATAAAAAACAGAAAAGATCCGCTTATATGCTGTTTAGTGGCTGGGATGTTACAGAACTGAAAGCTTTCAGCGGGAAGTTTCAGACTGCAAATAAATCAGTTGGCAATGGTTATGGATGCATGCGGGAGAAATTATTTCCTGGGGTATGGGATGTAAAGTCAGAACAATAACTTTTGGGACTATGATTATCAGAAGAATGAGGATTATTTGCCGGAAATGAAGCGTCTGACAAAGCCCTTAGATGATGTACTTTCACTTACTCACCCTGATGATGTTGAACGAGCATTTATAACTTTCAGTAACTTTCTTGAAGGTAAATCAGATAGAGTAGACCTTGATCTCAGGGTTAATTTNTATGGTAATGGTTACGAATGGTATGAATTGCAAGGTATGGTTACAGAGCGTGATAAAGATGGCTCAATTCTTTTTGTTACTGGATCGGGTATCAATATTACCAAGAGAAAGCAAACAGAGCAGGCTTTGTTTGAGGCAAAAGAGAAAGCAGAGGAATCAAATCGTCTTAAATCTGCTTTTCTGGCAAACATGAGTCACGAGATACGTACTCCACTGAATGCTATAGTAGGCTTTTCTAGAATTCTGGCAGATATAAATAGCGGCGAAATGGAAAATCAGTTTGCTGGTATTATTGAAAGCAATAACAATTTATTGCTGCAGTTAATTAATGACATTCTCGATCTTTCTAAAATAGAGGCCGGAACATTGGAATTTGTATATTCTAATGTCGATATAAATACCTTATTTGATGAAATAGAACAATCTTCGGTCATGAAGGTAGATCAGAATGCTGTGAAAATAGAATTCAAGGATAAGTTACCCAAATGTGTTATCCATACAGAGAGAAATCGATTGTCGCAAGTCATTTCAAACTTTATATCTAATTCCATCAAATTCACAGAGCAGGGCAGCATTACATTTGGATATACTTTATCGGAAGATAAACTGCGCTTTTATGTAACAGATACAGGATGCGGTATTCCTAAGAGTAAACAGGGTTCTGTTTTTGATCGTTTTGTTAAGTTGAATACATTTGCTCAAGGCACAGGATTGGGATTGTCTATTTGTGCTTCAATAGTATACAAACTAGGTGGTGAAATTGGTGTTGACTCAGAAGAGGGTACTGGCTCTACGTTTTGGTTTACTATTCCTTACAAGCCTGTTGATACAGATGAAGAAGAATATTTTGATGATCCTGATAAGAAATCGGTGTTGAAAAGTAATGCAGAAAAAGTAACTTTGTTAGTTGCCGAAGACGACAATAGTAACTATAAATTAATGGAAGCTATTCTTGGCAAAGAATATCAACTTATTCATGCCTGGAATGGTGAAGAAGCTGTAAAGTTATATAATAATCATCAGCCCGATTTGATTCTAACAGATATCAAAATGCCTGTTATGGACGGATATGAATTAGTTCAAAAGATAAGAATGCATTCAAATGAGATTCCTGTTATAGCAGTAACAGCTTATGCTTCGGAAGAAGACAGAAGCAAGATTAGTGAAGGTGGCTTTAGCGATTTCGTGGCAAAGCCTATTAATGCTTTGTTGCTGAAAGAAAAAATTANTGCTCTGCTGAATATTTGTTAAGCAATGTGGAATGATAAAAGACGTTTGTTATTAGAAAGAAAAGATATTAGCAATGGATAATTTTGTATTTTACAGTCCAACAGAATTTGTGTTTGGAAAAGAAACCGAGTCTATGACCGGTAAGTTATTAAAGAAATACAATGCAGAAAAGGTATTGCTTCTTTATGGCGGTGGGTCGGTCATTAAAAGCGGCCTGATGGATCGGGTTGAAGAATCCTTAAAGAGCGAAGGTCTTTTATATGTATGCTTAGGCGGTGTTCAACCCAATCCGCTTGATACGAAAGTATACGAGGGAATTGAACTTTGCCGCAAGGAGAAAGTTGATTTTATTTTAGCTGTAGGTGGTGGAAGTGTTATTGATACTGCAAAGGCAATAGCTGCCGGAGTTCCTTATGATGGTGATTTCTGGGATTTTTATAATAAAGGAGTTACAATCACCTCTGCATTGAAGGTTGCTACTGTGCTTACAATTCCTGCAGCTGGAAGTGAAGGTTCGGGTAATTCAGTTATCACAAAAGAAGAAGGTTCCATTAAGTTGGGAACTGGTTCGCCATTATTACGTCCGGTTTTCTCTGTAATGAATCCGGTGCTGACATATACTCTTCCTCCGTATCAGACGACTTGCGGTATTGCCGATATGATGGCACACGTAATGGAACGTTATTTCACAAACACCGAAGGTGTAGAAATTAGCAGCAGACTATCGGAAGCTGTTTTGCAAACAATAATAAAAGAAGCTTCGGTTGTTATGAACGAGCCGGAAAATTTTGATGCACGAGCAAACATAATGTGGGCAGGAACAATTGCTCATAACGGAACTTGTGGGGTGGGGCGTGAAGAAGATTGGGCTACTCACTTGTTGGAACATGAACTTAGTGCACTTTATAATGTAACTCATGGTGCCGGACTAGCTGTTATGTTTCCGGCATGGATGACATACCTTGCCGACTTTAATCCTGATATGCTTGCACAATATGCTGTTCGTGTATGGGACGTTTCGGATTCGGATGATAAAAAAGCTGTTGCCTTGAAAGGTGTTGAGGCTTTAAAGAATTTCTTTTCTTCAATAGGCTTACCTGTTTCATTCAAAGAACTAGGAGCTAAAGAAGAAGATATTGATTTGCTGGTGAAAAGACTTCACGACAATAAAGGAGAAACTGTAGGTTTCTTTAAGAAACTCACAAGGGAAGATTCCCGTAAGATTTATCAGATTGCTGCTAGGTAGATTCTGAAACAAAAAGGTTCGGGCAGTACTAAAAACTACCCGAACCTTTTTTATTTCTTAGTAGAAGAAAATATCTTCAATCGCGAATATTACAACTTAATACCAAGCTTGTCAGCAATCTCTTTAGGAAGAGCATTTTTGTGAACAAGGATATTTATGGTTTTATACTTAACAAATGCTTTAGAAGCATACCAGGTACCTTTGTACTTGTTGTCAGTTCCCCATGAATTCTTTACCATATAGTATTCTTTACCGTTCTGATCTTTAGAGATACCGTAGATAAGCATACCGTGATCGTCTGTTGTTTCCCAGTTATCAAAGCCTTCCTGGCGCATTTGCTGAGTAATTTCTTTTTCAGGTCTTGGTTTTGCAACCAATTCTTTGTTCTTTTCTTCCTTAGTTAAGCCTGTCCAGCGAGCCATGTCCGATCCACTTAAATCNGCAGTCTTAATTTCTTCAGGAACCACAGCAATACCGTTGCGGGTAAATCCTGTTTCGCTAACATCGCTTCCCCATGCTACAGTGTATCCGTTGTTTACAGCATTATCGATTACTGCCATAAATTCGTCTAAAGGCAAGTTATATGATTCACCATTACGCCAGTTGTCCTGAATNTCAAGAGCAAACTGAGTATAGAATTTGTGGTGAGTGAAAGAAGTTATTGAAACATAGTCGTCAGCATTCANTTCCAGTTCTCTGGCAAATGCTTTTGCATCGTATTTCTTTCCGTTATAATTAAAATATTCAGGGCGTGCACCAAGGTAGTTGCTAACTACAGCATCAAAACCTCTTTTCCATACCGGAGTAAGTTTCTTTAAATTACTCTTAGCTATAGCATCAAGATATCCTTTCATTACAGCATCCAGTTCGTTATGAACAGGAAGAGAATCACCATAATGCAATCCGGTCATGGCTTCCTGAGGTTCCAGTCCATAATTTTTCAGACAGTACATTATATCATAAAAGCTTCCTCCAGGTCCGAATGAACCTTCACTGTGAAGACGAACATATTTTTCNGCACGGTCTTCCATTGTNTGGTGTACAATATACATTTCAGAAAGGTCATAAGTACCTTTGCCTTTGCGAAGNAATTCCGATTCTAGGAATGCTGCACCCGAGAAGCTCCAACATGTACTTGAACGGTTCTGGTTCTTGATAGATGTTATAGGGTTTTCTTTTACTGTAGTGAAGACAAATCCTTCCTCTTTCTTCGCTTTTTCTTTCGCCGAAATACTAAAGCAGAGGGCGGAAAAAAGAACAATACTAATAATCTTTTTCATAAAATCTACTTATATTTATTTATATTTTAGGCAAAGATAATCAATGGAGAATTAAAAAATATTATATTTGTTAATAATTTCAGATAAATTAAAGACACTTATGAGTAAAGTGTCTTTAATTTATCTGAAATTATTAAAAAATATTATATTTGTTAATATTTTCAGATAAATTAAAGACGTGTGAGTAAGATAAAAAGAAATTATATAATTTATTCCATCATGCTGGTGCTTTTCTCCGGTATGATTTATGTGGCATTGAATGAGGGAGAACGTTTTGATCATCTTTCATTAGCTAAAATGCCTCAGGCAAATGGAAATAGCGCTTTTCAGATGTTTCAGCGTGTAATGACGGAGAATATTAATAATCCGTTTACTATTCTGTTGCTTCAGATTATCGTTGTGCTATTTACCGTTCGCCTCTTTTCTTATCTCTTTAAATATATAGGTCAGCCTGGAGTGATAGGAGAGATAGTGGCTGGTATTGTGTTAGGTCCTTCGTTACTGGGATATCTGTTCCCGGATTTCTTTGGCTTTTTATTTCGCCCCCAGTCGTTGTCCAATCTTCAAACCGTTAGTCAGATTGGATTAATCCTGTTCATGTTTGTTATCGGCATGGAGGTCGATTTCAGGACATTAAAAAATAAGATTAATGAAACCCTGGTTATCAGTCATGCAGGTATATTAGTGCCTTTCTTTCTTGGAATACTCTCTTCATATTGGATTTATGAAAAATATGCTGCGCAACAAACATCCTTTCTGCCTTTTGCCCTTTTCATAGGTATTTCTATGAGTATAACCGCTTTCCCGGTTCTGGCACGTATTATTCAGGAACGAAATATGACCAAGACTCCAATTGGGGTTCTTTCCATTGCTTCGGCGGCAAATGATGATGTAACTGCATGGTGTTTGCTGGCTGTTGTTATTGCTATCGCAAAAGCTGGAACTTTTGGCAGTGCACTTTTTGCAGTTGGACTTACCGTTATTTATATAGTTGTAATGTTTCTTGTGGTGCGTCCGTTCCTTAAGAAAATTGGCGATTTATATGCAAATAAAGAGGTTATAAATAAAACATTTGTAGGTTTCATCTTTATTATATTGGTTATTTCGGCTACATTAACTGAGATAATTGGTATTCATGCTCTATTTGGAGCTTTCATTGCGGGAGTGGTAATGCCTGCCAACTTTGGATTCCGTAAGGTGATGATGGAGAAAGTAGAAGATGTTTCTTTAGTATTCTTCCTACCTTTATTTTTTGCTTTTACCGGATTGCGTACGCAAGTGGGATTGATTAACAGCCCCGAATTGTTGCAAGTTTGTGGTATGCTTATTGCTGTTGCCATAATCGGTAAATTCGGTGGATGTGCTTTGGCTTCCCGTCTGGTGGGAGAATCCTGGAAAAATAGCTTGATTGTTGGAACTCTGATGAACACCCGTGGACTAATGGAGTTGGTTGCCCTTAATATTGGTTACGAAATGGGAGTTCTTCCGCCGTCAATCTTTGTGATATTAGTAATAATGGCATTGGTTACTACTTTTATGACTACTCCTGTTCTGTCACTTGTTGAGAAGGTATTTGCCATAAAGGAGCCAGTAATAAGTCTCACAAAGAAACTTGTTCTCTGTTTTGGCCGTATTGAATCCGGACGTGATTTGCTTACAATCTATGAATTATTATTTGGACCAAGATTGCAACAGAAAGAAGTTATAGCAGCGCATTACACGCTTGGTACAGATGTGAATCCTTTACATGCAAAACAGTATGAAGAAGAAAGCTTTAACTTGCTGAATACTGAAGCAGAAAGAATAAATCTTAATGTGGATTGCCGCTATAAGGTAACTGATAAACTGATTCAGGATATGGCGCATCTGGTTCAGGCAGAAAAGCCTGACTTATTATTATTGGGTGCAGGTAGTAATTACATGCTGGAAGGTGGAACTCAAGTACTTCCTCTTCTTGGCTTATTCAGGAATAAAGTAGACGATATTATTGGGCAGGTGAATTGTGATGTTGCGGTTTTTGTTAATCGAGGTTACCAACATGGCAATATTGCATTAGTTCTTGGCGGAGCAATTGATTCTTTCATGTTGTTTTATCTGGAATCGTTGCTGATGAATGGAATAAAGGATATTCATTTATATCTGTTTGTTGGCGATGATAAGTTTACAAAAAAAGTGAATGATCTTTTAGAAAGGTATCCTGAACAAGTTAATTTGCATCCTATTCATGATTTGTCTGAGATTAGCTATAGAAGTGTGGATGGATTATTGATTCTGAGCCATACTGTTTGCGAGAAAATAGCTGAGGATAAGGAAGAATATGAGGCTTTGCCATCGTTATTGGTTATGAGTCCGAAAAGCGATACTAAATAATTAGATTGATTCTCTTTCTGTCTTTTTTTTGTATAAAAGTGTATATTAGAAATGACAATAGATAATAATACCGGATTAGTTCTTGAAGGTGGCGGTATGCGCGGAGTTTTCACCTGTGGAGTATTGGATTATTTTATGGATCACAATATCCGTTTTCCTTATACCATAGGAGTTTCTGCGGGTGCCTGCAATGGTCTATCATATATTTCCCGTCAGCGTGGACGTGCTAAATACAGTAACATTGATTTGCTCGATAAATACCATTATATAGGCTTGAAACATCTTCTCAAGAAGAAGAATATCATGGACTACGATCTTCTTTTTGGTGAGTTTCCTGAAAGAATCCTTCCTTATGATTACGATGCCTATTTTTCTTCGCCCGATCATTTTGTAATGGTTACAACCAATTGTGTAACCGGAGAAGCCAATTACTTTGAAGAAAAGAAAGACAAACAGCGAGTACTCGATATTTGCAAAGCCTCAAGCAGTCTGCCGTTCGTCTGTCCCATAGTTTACGTTGATGGNGTTCCNATGCTGGATGGTGGAATTGTGGATTCNATACCNTTNCTTCGTGCNGTGGAAGANGGATNTCANAANAATGTAGTGGTNTTAACCCGCAACANAGGTTATAGAAAAGAAGCAAAAGATCACAAAATACCTTCTATTATTTATCGCAAGTACCCNAATATCCGTGAAGCCTTAAGNCGCCGTTGTGCTGTGTATAATGAACAACTTGAAATGGTAGAGCGAATGGAAGATGAAGGGCAGATTACCGTTATCCGTCCGGAAAANCCAATAGTTGTAGATAGAATTGAAAAAGATGTGATGAAACTCACNGATTTGTATAATGAAGGTTATGCTTGTGCTGGGAAAATAATGCATTCTGTGGCACAAAATATCCATCCAACTATATAATTTAAAACGATGGCAGAAAAGATATCAATTCGATTTTTCGATGATCGCGAAGTGAGAGCCATTTGGGACGAAGAAAATTCAAAATGGTGGTTTTCAGTACTCGATATAGTTGGTGTACTGAATGCTCAAGATGATTATTCAAAGAATCGTAACTATTGGAAATTTCTGAAGACCAAGTTAAGGAAAGAACAAAATGAAGTGGTTAGTGACACTAACCAGTTGAAATTGTTGGCTCCGGATGGAAAACGAAGGCTTACCGATGTGTTAGATATGGATGGAGTTATAGCATTAGCNAGTTGTTTCCCAAATGTTAAGGCTACGCGCTTCATACAATGGTTCACCAATAGTGATGAAACAATCGATGGACGGAGTAAATCGAAAGCATACGCNCTATTTGAAAGCAGCATGATAGATAATATTGAAGTAGGTACTGTTAAAGGTCTTCAATAAATTCATGCTTATCTGTTCGGAGGACTATATGACTTTGCCGGACAAATACGCACTGTGAATATAGCAAAAGGCGGATTCCAGTTTGCAATNGTTCAATATTTATCACAAACACTGGCTAATATTGAGTCTATGCCCGAAGATAGTGTGGAAAACATTATTGACAAATATGTGGAAATGAATATAGCGCATCCTTTTCGTGAGGGAAATGGTCGTACTACAAGAATATGGCTCGACTTAATGCTTAAACGAAGTTTAAAGATATAAGTTTAAAGATATGCGTTGATTGGAGTCTTATCAACAAGAAAGAGTATTTAGATGCCATGAAACGCAGCGTAATGGATGCAACAAACATAAAANAACTGCTANAATCGGCTCTTACNAATAAGATTGCCGACAGAGAAACTTTTATGAAAGGTATTGACTATTCCTATTATTACGAACAGGAAGATTNAAAATTATTTATATTGTGTAACTGGTGAAGCCAATTACTCTCTAGAAAAAATAAAAAAAAACGAAAATCATCTCCCACCTGCTACTAAATAGGTGTTAAGTTGTTGAATACTAAATATATAATTTAGTGGGAGATCCAATTTTTACTCATTTATCTCCCACTAGATCTCCCACCAATCTGTTACAGCTTGATTTCCACTACAAATAAGCAATTGATATAAGCTGTTCAAAAAATGCGTTTTTAAATTGGAAATAAATTACATATTCACTGTTAATTTGCTGAAAAAAAGGTGGATATAAACAATGTATTGCCAACTGGTAAGCTGTTTTTTTAATAAAAATAAGTAAGCCCGCGGCTGCGGGCTTATGGGACTGCATCCGAGGGCTTATCGGTTTACGGCCGAGGGCTTATGGGTTCATGGCTGCGGGCTTACTAAGTTTTCCTTAAAATTGCTCAAATGACTCATCATTTTTTTATCAAAGTCACGTTATCTTTGTTCTGCTTTCAGGATCAGACTATCGAGCGTTTCGCGCAGGCTTAGATATTCTTCTTCTGACAGATCCAGNCAATTAGCCATTTCATGAGGAACCTCTATAGCCTTTTTCTGTAGTTCTGCCCCCACTTTCGTTAGTTTAATGATAACAGTNCGTTCGTCTTCTTTGCTCCTCTTACGATGAATATAACCGGTTGCTTCCAGGCGCTTCAGCAGTGGAGACAGTGTTCCTGTATCCAGCTTAAGTATTTCGCTGAGCGAATTTACCGGTATTCCATCTTTTTCCCACAGGGCCATCATAACCANATATTGTGGATAAGTTAAATCCAGCTCGTTAAGAAACGGGCGGTAATGATTCGTAATAGCACGGTTCAGGCGATATACACGAAAACAAATTTGGTTCTCTATNTTTAACTCGGGGTAATTCTCTTTCATAATCTCGTTATATTTGCCGCAAAATTACAGAAAATATAATTGTGTGCGATTAATTTGCTATACGAAATAGTTTGCTGCCTGCAAAGACAGCGAACTATTTCAATCTTTTTTTAGATTACAGCAGGTTTTTAATTTCTGCTTCAACTTTAGTCAAATCTTCAGTTGGTTCGAAACGTTTCACCACTTCACCATTGCGGTTGATAAGGAATTTTGTGAAGTTCCATTTAATTTCTGCATTCTCCTTGTAATTTGGATTTTCCTTTGAAAGCATATCATCAAGGATTTTTGCTATCGGGTGATTCATATCAAATCCGGCAAAGCTTTTTTCGCTCTTTAAGAACTTAAACAAGTCACTGGCATTATCTCCGTTTACTTCTAACTTCTTAAATTGTGGAAATTGCACGTCGTAGTTCAAAGTGCAGAACTCGTGAATTTCTTCATCTGTACCTGCTGCCTGATTGGCAAACTGATTGCATGGGAAATCAAGAACAACAAATCCCTGATCTTTATACTCTTCATAGATTTTTTCCAGTTCTTTGTATTGAGGGGTAAAACCGCAAGCTGTTGCTGTGTTTACTACTAACAAAACTTTACCTGCATATTCGTTCAAAGATACGTCGTTTCCTTTTCTGTCTTTTACTGTGAAATTATAAACTGTGCTCATATTCTTTTAATTTTAAGTTTGTTATTACTAACTTTATAATCGTTCTTTTTATTTTTATAATGCGAATATATGCAAAATTAAATTGCGTACAATATAATTGGATGAAAATTTATCGTTCATTAACTTAATACTTTATTTATTTCTGCTTCAGTAGCAGGGCGTGCCAACTTCGGCCAAAAATGTTCTCATTTCTTAAAAATCCGGGCTGATGGGCTTCTAAAAGGTGAGGGGTTAGTACCATTTTTGTGATGGTTTTGTGGATTTGGTTCAAAAATGCTACCCTCCACTATATTTATCTATTATTGAATTTACAATTTGGGAGTGAATGGGAAAAAAGTGCATGGATGTGAGGGTTATGTGTTTTTTTTTTTTTAATTAAAAAAAAAAATTTGAGATTAAATTTCGTATAATAGCTATATAGTAAATCTTTAGTATTATGTTCTATCTCT
>JGI20225J20221_1000092_pt3 | contig 16242 bp, 13 predicted proteins | sample BioMet4_FD_20221 | JGI IMG/M metagenome (IMG submission 20221) | reverse complement strand
AGGTCCCAAGGGTTGGGCTGTTCGCCCATTAAAGCGGTACGCGAGCTGGGTTCAGAACGTCGTGAGACAGTTCGGTCCCTATCCGGCGTGGGCGCAGGATATTTGAGAGGAGCTGACCTTAGTACGAGAGGACCGGGTTGGACTGACCGCTGGTGTATCTGTTGTCATACCAATGGCATGGCAGAGTAGCCAAGTCGGGACGGGATAAACGCTGAAGGCATCTAAGCGTGAAGCCCCCCTCGAGATGAGATATCCCATTCCATAAGGAAGTAAGACCCCTTGAAGACGACAAGGTAGATAGGACAGAGGTGGAAGCGTGGTAACGCGCGCAGCTGACTGTTACTAATCGGTCGAGGGCTTGACCATGTAAGGCATAGGAAGTTGAATGTCTGAAAGATTACCGGGGACGGTAGTCAGATCTGTATGTGTGGTTTTGAAGGTATGAATGCCTTATATGGCCCGGTGGCTCAGTTGGTTAGAGCGCCGCCCTGTCACGGCGGAGGTCGAGAGTTCGAGTCTCTTCCGGGTCGTTTCGCTTCTATAGCATGGGATCTTAGCTCAGCTGGGAGAGCATCTGCCTTACAAGCAGAGGGTCACAGGTTCGAGCCCTGTAGGTCCCATTTTTGTAATTCTGTAATGACAATACGTTGCGCCGACATGGCTCAATTGGCAGAGCAGCTGATTTGTAATCAGCAGGTTATCGGTTCAAGTCCGATTGTCGGCTTTTGACACGAATATCGATAAATAATATGGATGGATTCCCGAGTGGCCAAAGGGGGCAGACTGTAAATCTGTTGGCGATGCCTTCGAAGGTTCAAATCCTTCTCCATCCACTCAATATCTTTTAGATATTGTAACTTAATAACGCGGGATAGAGCAGTCAGGCAGCTCGTCGGGCTCATAACCCGGAGGTCGCAGGTTCAAATCCTGCTCCCGCAATTAATCACTTCATTGTGATTATGCCTAGTTAGCTCAGTTGGTAGAGCAGAGGACTGAAAATCCTCGTGTCTCTGGTTCGATTCCGGAACTAGGCATTTTTCGGAGCATTAGCTCAGGTGGTAGAGCACTTGACTTTTAATCAAGTTGTCCGGGGTTCGAGCCCCCGATGCTTCATCAATTTTCAAATCGCCGTTTCCATGTCAACCATGGGAAACGGCGGTTTTTTTAGTTACTTAAAAATACATCGGAATACGTCGAAAAAGATTGAAATATACTTCGTAAAACGTTCGTCAGACCGATTTTTGAGCATTATTTTCGTCAAAATATTCGTCAATTTTGGTCGAGTTTTTCTCCCGCTTTTCCGCTTCCGCCAGGTGAGTATAGATGCGTAATGTTGTCGCGGCGTCGGCGTGGCCCATCAAATATTGCGCTTCCTTCAGGTCAATTCCGGCGTAGTATAAAGCGGTGCAATAATTATGACGGAACGTATGTGGAGTTATTCCATTGGTCACATCAATGACCCGCAACTTTTTATGAGACGCGATTCCGTTCTTTCCGCTCAGCTCAGCGTTGATCTCGCATATAATCCGGTTCCATTTTGACATAAAGGCGTTCTTGGTCATAATTCCTCCGGACATATTCGGGAAAAGGTAGATATCAACTGTGGATAGATATTCTTTTAGCTCAGCGGCCAGGGGCCGCGGGATTGTGATTGAGCGTTTGCCGGCGTAGCTTTTCGTATCTTTCATATATGACTCACTACCGCTAAGGAAAACAATAGAGCTGTTTACCGTAAGCTTTCGTTTTTTAAGATTAATGTCATGTCTTGAAAGCGCCAGAGCCTCACACCGGCGGAGCCCACAGTAATATAGTATATGCAGGTAAACAAGATCAGAGCCAGAGAAATTCTTAATATTGATTACAGCTTGCTTTTCAGCGTCTGAAAGCGGTCGCTTCTCGGATGGTTTATAGTTTACTTTCTCAGTCAGTTCAAAAGGATTCTTTCGGATTAGCCCGTCCGCTATAGCCGCTTTATAAAGCCGGTTACCCGTCATACGAACTTTCTTACGGGTACACTTTCCGGCGCAGGAATTGAGGCACATTTGCGCTTGTGACGGCAGAACGTCACAGAGTGGTATATCTCCAATGCTATTGTTAATAATACGGACATTGTTCTTGTACATATTGAAAGTATTGTCAGAAATGTCAGGATGAATAAGCTCAAGCCAATGAGAGGTCCAGTTTTTTAATAAGGTCGTTTTGTCGATGTACAAATCGCTATTTTCCGAGTCAATAGTCAGCTGCTCAAGCTTAACCGAGACTTCGTGATCAGATCGACCATAGACATGGTATATATGTCCATGGATCATTTTCGTCGCTTCAAGGCGTCCGTCTTTACGTCGATTGTATTTTGACATAAAAAATCCCTCCTTTAATAGAGGGATTATGATATAATAACCATGCGGGTGGCTATCAATTCGTCCCTCTGGGCGTGTTGATTAGTTGCTTTACCGTCCCGGTGTTGGTAGCGCCGGGACGGATTTTTATTGTATACCATACAATAAAACCACCTGCTATGCGGGTGGTTCCGAGTCCGGCTTTAGCCCTAGATTACAAAACCTCCCGAGTTATAATAGAGTGGGTCCTAAACCGCGCTAAAATAACAGAGGAGGTATCCTAGATGGATAAAAATACTTTATCACATACAACATGGGAGCGCAAATACCATATTGTGTTCGCGCCGAAATTTAGAAGACAGGTTGTATATGGAGCAATTCGAGTAGATATAGGAAATATTTTAAGTACCTTATGTAAGAGAAAGGGGGTAGAGATTATAGAGGCGGAATGCTGTGTGGATCACATACATATGCTTGTAAGAATTCCACCAAATATAAGTGTGTCAGAATTTATGGGATATTTAAAAGGGAAGAGTTCATTAATGATTTTTGACAGGCACGCGAATTTGAAATACAAATATGGCAACAGAAAATTTTGGTGTCGCGGGTATTATGTGGACACATGCGGGAAAAACGCGAAAAAGATTGAGGAGTATATAAAAAATCAGTTAATGGATGACCAGGCGTATGATCAACTAAGCCTAAAGGAGTATATTGACCCGTTTACGGGTGAGCCAGTAATCAAAGGCAAAAAGTAAAAAGTCCCTTGTAAGGGATTGCCAGTGAATGAGGCGCGGTTGGGGCTTTCTATTCGAAGGGCCTTTGAGGCCCAGGCTGGCAATAGTCCCTTACAGGGACAGAGCAAACCACCGGCTAAGCCGGTGGTCATGATTTAAGCGTTCTTTTTAAGGGCGACGCTTTCACGGTATTGTTCCGCGGGCGCCATTCTGATAAACTCAACAGTCTTATCAAAGTTCTTCTTAACTTCATTCTCAATTTCGTCAAGTGTTACATTAAAGAACTCTCTTCGCTGATTGACCATATTAACTTTACGATTTTCAAATGCCTGATGAAGCGCCGTCTCAAGAGCTGGAGCGTCATCAGAAAAGATCATGGCGTGGATATCAAAGTTAAATGGAACAGAAGCGTCTCCCAGTTCATCAACGCGTTCTGTTGGATCCAGCCGACGAGTCATGCCGATCTTATAAACGTTCTCGCCAAATGAGCCAATATTGGAAATCACGTATACGTATCCGGCTCTCTTGTTAGCCTCGCGATAATCCATATCCTTCAGTGACGTGTCGATGTCGGTCAAAGTTCCCTCGATCTCTGCTTTCTTCTTTAGTAGCTCCTCATTCTCAGGATCTGACTTAAGCTGATCCTCGATCTGCGAGAGAGCGTTCTGATAATGAGACTGCTCTTTCTGTACTTTCTTACGCTCTTCCTCGATCTCTTTCTGTAGCTTCACTTCTTCTCGCAAGCGCTCCCGTATTTCCTTCTGTTCTTCTTTTTCTTCCTGCTTCTTAACCTCGTACTCATAACACAGGTTAAGCTCCTTAAGCTTCAGGTCCAAGAACTCCGGGACAAGAGAGATAGACATTTTCGCGTTCATTTTATTCAGGTCGTTGTACGATTTTTCTATCTTCTTACGGAATGCCTCGATATTGTTAAATTTTACTTTATCAATAATTGAGTCACACTCGTTATTGAACGCCCGTATGATCTGCTTCACGTTGTCACTTACCAATTTTTTACCCTGAGCGGCGCTTCCGTTCATTAAAAAATTAGTTGGGAATCGGCAAGCTCTGTTTCCTTTGATTAAGTCTTTTTCCTTTTGGCGCGTAACAAGCAACTTATCCTTGTACGCCTGTGAGTTCATGAGATTATAAACAGGTGTGTACATGCCGAAATCCTGTAAAAGAATATTGTCATCAAGCTCAATGATCTGCTTTTTCTTCTCGGCGATTGTTTGGTCAATGGCGTTAAGCTCAATATTTACCTGTGTTAATACGCTATTTCTTTTGTCGATTTCAGTGTTGATTGAAGAGACCCTATCTTCCAGCTCGTTAATTTTTTCCTGTAGTTTCTGAGCGGATCTCATTTCCGGCGTGAGCATAGCCTCTAAGTTCTGTATTGTTTGCTTGAGCTGCTCATTCTCGCTTTTAATTTTTCCCGAGTTGAACATATCCGATAGACTCATATTATACTCTCCCCCTTATTAGCGCGTTTCCAATTCCCATATAGTGATATAACAAACCACCGGTTTAGCCGGTGGTCCAGATTGTAGACAAACAGGGCATTGAGAACGCTATCAGGCAATTCTCAATGCCCTGTTCGCGTTTAACCCAAACAAATATCGCTTCAGTAACTGGGTCAGAGGTGGTGACTCCTTTTTCAGGCCATATTTTTGTATCATTCTTGCCAGCTTTTTCAGATTTAAGCATGTGTATGTAAGGCCAACCTTCATTCTCATGCCGGCCATNCCTATCATATTTGTGTATCTGAATTGGTGGAACTCCTTCGCTGTGCCGAAGATTCTCTCGATGGTTTCTTTCCGTTTCTCGTACTTGTCCCTCATCCCGATTCCATATCGGATATCCTCACATCGCTCCATGTAATCCTGCCACACATGACGCGTCACGACTTTCTGTTTTGACACGCTTAGCGTACATTGGGATAAGTATGGGCAGCCCGAGCAGATCCGGGGATCGCTTTTATACTCTCTGTAGCCGTCTCGGTTAACCGTTGAGAATTTTAACTCTTTATTCCATGGGCAGACATAGCAGTCATAATACTCGTCATAAGCGTACTCGCTCTTTTTAAAGAAGCCTTTCGCTGTCATGGGACGCTTGTAGGGGAATAGTGGCTTAACTCCATCATCCAGTAAAAGTTTCGCTATTGGCGGGGTTTTATAACCGGAGTCCATGACCGCGTACTCAGGCGCGTATTTTCTGACCTTCTTGTAGATCGCGGGGAAAGTCCTCGCGTCGCTCGCGTTTCCAGGATGTGTCGAGTACCCTAAAATCCAGCCATGGGCGTCACAAGCTGTTTCCACTGAGTAAGCGAATACCTGTTTATGTTCTCCCTTGTGAAACCAGCCGCTTTCAGGGTCTGTCGAGCTCTCTTTAATTTCACGCGTGTTCCCATCCGTTCCTCCATCGCTGTCAGGGCCGCCCGTCCCATGGTCATCATCGTCATCTTTCTTCTTTAAGGGCTTCTTTCCCGCCTCGTCGCGTTCCCTGTTGATTTCCTCTTCCAGTTTGCCTTTGTAAAANAAGGTTTCTTCTTTGACCACGCGCCGGATATATTTTTTGTTGTTCGCGTGAGCCTTAACATGTGTGGAGTCTATGAAAATCGTGGAAGGGTCGACCAGCTTGTAGCGAAAACATTCTTCCAGAACCCGCTCGAAGATTTGCTCGAACAGATCAGTTCCCTTAAAACGGCGGCTGTAATTNTTGCCGAATGTGGTGAAGTGNGGCACNGAATCATAAACGCCGATCCCGAGGAACCAGCGATACGCCATGTTTACCTGGATGTCACGAATNGTCTGCCTCATGCTCTTAATGTTATATAAGTATTGAATAAGCGGAATCTTAATTANTACCACTGGATCGATCGAGGGACGGCCCTGATCTTCCGAGTACTTGTCTTTAACCAGGTCATAAATAAAAGACCAATCAATCGCTCTGTCGATAAGGCGCAAAAGATGGTCTTCCGGAACTAATTCATCCATTGAGAAGAATTGAATTTGTTGTCGATTTTTTTCTTTATCCGTTGTCATCATAGCTCGACATCCCTCCTGATAACACTATTATACACCTTTAGAGACGCGCTTAAAAGCTAAAAGAAGTCCTATTTACAAAGTGTTTTGCTTTGTAAATAGGACTTTGTCTTCAGTCTGAACCACCGGTTTAGCCGGTGGTCTTGATTATTAAATAAAAAACGCTATTTTTCCTTCGTTGACGAATTCTTCCTCGACCGTAAATACTTGATTAAATACGCGATAAATAAGACGCATTCTACCATGCACAGGAAGCTGAAAATTTCCGTTTGAATCATTTTACCGGATTTCGCGAAGGAATAAACAATGAACATGGACACGACCATCAAAATCAAATAAGATATTGCTTTGGACCTGTAAGTTTTCATAACACCCTCCTCAATTACTTAATTATTATGTGTTCCATCATCCAGAAGAATATTTTCGGTTCCTTCCTTGGCACATTCATTGACACTGTCATAAGAAGATACAGACACATAATGGGCAGTGTAGCTGCTTTCATCCGTACCGGTGTAGAAAATTGTGGCGATATAGCTGCTGTACCCGGAGCGGAAGAAAATCTGTATACCGGAATTTCGATTGGCGTCCGCGTCGAGCGTGACCCAGTTGCCGGCTGTTTTTTCAAAACGGGCGCGCTTATAATACGAAAGCAGAGTGTCCTGTGATTTCGAGACGACGAAGGCGTCGATACCTTCGACACTTGTCACGCGCTGGCTCTGACTCAGAGCAATTTCGTAGATAATGAGAAGAGCCGCTACAATGATGATAATAATCCGACGTTTCTTCTTATATATTTCCGGATGATCATTCATTTGAAAAGTCTCCTTTGTTGTGTGGATTTCTTTAATCATAACGCGAAAGAGGCTTTTTTACTACCTTTTCTTCAATAGATTTCAAAGATATAGTATAATTATCTTATTCCGAAATGGAGAAGGGTATAGGGGAATGCGATTAATCTTACATTATATAAGAAAACATCTTGGGGTTTTTCTACTATCTATGTTTTTTCTGTGCGTTGAGGCGATGGCGGATCTTCTGCAGCCCGCGTATATGGCGAGTATTGTGGATAGCGGCGTGAAAAACGCGGATATTCAGGCAATCGGGAAATATGGACTGATCATGCTTTTGATTGCCGGGGCCGGCGCTTTAGGGGCTGTCGCCCGGAATATTTTTTCCAGCTATACATCACAGGTAATAGGGAAAGAGCTCAGTAGGGATATCTATACAAAAGTCCAGTCACTTTCGCTGGAGAATATCGATCAGCTGCGGCCGTCCTCCATTATTACCAGAATTACGAACGACGTTACGAGAATTCAAATGTTCGTGAGCGGTTCCATGCGGATCATGATCAAAGCGCCGATCACCTGCGTGGGGGCAATTGTTCTGATTATTCTTCAGACACCGAAGCAGCTGCCGATGATCGGGACGGTTTTGGCGATTGCCGCTATTTTTATATTGGCGAACGCGTTTCTGGGTTATCCGAGATTTGAGCGCAGACAGCGAAAACTGGACCGGCTCAATGATGTAAGCCGTGAGTTTTTATCTTCGATTCGTGTTGTGAAGGCATTTAACGCGGAGAATCGGGAAGAGGAGAAGTTCAGCAGGGCGTCGGGGGAGCTTTCGGAGGCGAATGTCTCGGCGGACAGAGTCACGGCGGTGTTTTCGCCGCTTATTAATCTTACCGTGAATATGGGAATCGTGGCGCTGCTTTGGATCTCAAGAAGGCAGGATAGCTCGATGATCGGGCATTTAATGGCTTCGGTCAATTACATGACGCAGATTCATTTCGCGCTGAACATGGTTTCTTCTATTCTGAACACGGCTACCTGGGCGATGGCCTCCTCCGGACGGATCAGTGAGATTCTGGACGCGGTACCCGCTCAGAAAAATCCGGTGAATCCGCTTAAACCGAAATTTGAGGGAGAGGTCGCGTTCGAGGATGTGACATTCGCTTACGCCGGGGCGGAGAAGGAATCGGTCAGTCATATTTCCTTCCGTGTTGAGAAAGGCGAGACAATTGGGGTAATCGGGCCCACGGGAGCGGGGAAAACAACGATTGTGAACCTGATTCCGAGGCTGTATGACGCGACAAAAGGGCGCGTGCTGATAGACGGGCTGGATGTGACGAAACTGGATACGCGCGCTCTGCGCGGGGCAGTCGCTATGGTTCCGCAGCGGGCGACACTTTTTACGGGAACGATCGCGGAGAATCTGCGATGGGGAAATAAAGAGGCGAGTGACGCTGAAATCCGACAGGCGGCGTCCGCCGCGAGAGCGGATCTTTTTATCGACTCGTTCAAAGATGGCTACGCGACACGTTTAGGACAGGGAGGCGTTAATCTTTCCGGTGGACAGAAGCAGAGGCTTGCCATAGCGAGGGCACTGCTATGTCATCCGAAGATTCTGATTCTGGACGACTGTACAAGCGCGCTTGACGCGTCGACAGAGGCGGAAGTACTCAACGCTCTGAAAACGCTCTCCGCGGACATGACGGTTTTTCTGATCAGTCAACGGATCTCGACGGTCTCGAGATCGGACAGGATTCTTTGTATGGAGGACGGCGAGATCATGGGCTATGGCGAGAAGGAGGAGCTTCTGAGGAGCTGCGCGACATACCAGGCGTTGTACCAGTCGCGGATCGGGGGTGAAAGCCATGTCTGTTAAAATGGGGGAGCCGCCTGTCAGTGGGAAACCACCTGTAAGACGGAGCGCGGCGCGTGTCCGCCCGGTCGAGAAACCGAAGAACATGAAAGGTACGATCCGGCGTCTTCTGGAGCTTACAAGAGGACACCGCAGAGGTCTGGGTTGGATTCTGTTGCTTTCGATTCTGACTTCCGCTTCGGCGATTCTATCACCGCTTATTATAGGAAAAGCCGTGACCGCGATTGATGGAGGAAGCCCTGTAATGGGTATTCTGGCGCTGCTGCTGGCGGTTTATCTCGGAGACTGGCTTGTCCGGTTTTTACAGCAGTTCATGATGGCCTCCATCGGGCAGCGAATCATTCATCATATTCGGATCGCTCTTTTTGAGGCAATAAAAAATAAACCGCTGTCGTTTTTTGACAAGCGTCAGCACGGCGAACTGATGAGCCGTCTTACGAATGATATCGACAATATCAGCTCGACGCTTTCCGATTCGCTTACTCTTCTTCTGACGTATCTTTTCACAATCACGGGTATTTTCTGTGTTATGCTCGCGCAAAGCCCGCTTCTTTTGTGTGTCGCGCTTGTCGGCGTGGTTCTGATTTGTTTGATGACGCGGTTAGTCACAAAGCGCACAAGGAAGCTGTACAAGGAGCAGCAGACGGTTTTAGGAGCGCTGAACGGTCATATTGAGGAAAGCGTTTCGGAAGAGGCGGTTATCAAAGCGTTTCGCGCCGAGGACGAGGCGACGCGGAAATTTGACGAAAACAACGAGCGGCTTTGTAAGGTAGCGACAAAAGCGCTGATCTGGTCGGGATTTCTGATGCCGCTTACTAATGTAATTAATAACCTCAGTTTTGTCGCGGTATCGGTCGCGAGCGCCGCGCTTGCCATAAAAGGCGCGATCACGATCGGGACGATTACCAGTTTCCTGCTTTACACAAGGCAGTTTTCCCGCCCCTTCGTGAATATCGCCAGTATTTATAACAGCTTTCAGTCGGCGGTAGCCGGCGCGGAGCGCGTGTTCGAGATCATGGACGCGGAAAGCGAGCCCGAGGACGCGCCGGACGCTTTGCCGTTCGAGTTGCCCAGAGGTGATTTTGAGCTGCGGGACGTTGTTTTCGGTTATGACCCGGAAAGACCTGTCTTAAAAGGCGTTTCACTGAAAATACCGGCCGGGACGAAAATCGCGATCGTAGGGCCGACAGGCGCCGGGAAAACGACGATTATCAATTTGCTGACGCGTTTTTATGATGTTACGGATGGGGAAATACGACTTGACGGGCAGGATCTGCGGCGTTATAAGATGAAAGACCTGCGCCGCGCGTTTGGCGTTGTTTTACAGGACACCGCTCTTTTCGCGGAATCGGTCAAGGATAATATCCGCTATGGGAAAGAAGACGTTACGATGGAAGATATTGTCGCGGCGGCCAGGACCGTCGGCGCGGATGGTTTCATCCGCAGATTGCCAAAGGGCTATGACACGGTGTTGACAAGAGGCGGGATGGAACTCAGCCAGGGTGAAAGACAGCAGCTTACGATCGCCCGGGCGATACTCGCGGACGCGCCGATTCTGATTCTGGATGAGGCGACAAGCTCCGTCGATACGCTGACCGAGCGTAAAATAAGAAACGCGACACTAAAAATCACGGAAGGAAGAACATCCTTTATAATCGCGCACCGGCTTTCGACGATCCGCGATTCCGATCTGATTATATTAATTGAGGACGGGAGAATCGCCGAGCGGGGAACACATGAGGAACTGATGACAAGAGGCGGCGGCTACGCCGCGATGTACCGGACCCAGATGGGACTGAATTAAAGAAAAGGTTAAGGAGGCGCTGACATGGTATTATGGGTTATTTTCGCGGTTTCGTTATTGGTGTTTATTCTTTCTTATATACAAAATAAAAGGGCTTTTCGCAACGTTTTTCTGACACTGATCAGCCTTTTCCTTTTTATTATCGCGGCCGGCGGGACGGCGAATCGGTCCCCGCTGGGGGTGATTATTATCTTTATCGTCGTGATCAGCGGAATTTGTATGCTGATCGCGCCGTTTGTTTTTGTGTGGGCGGGTATCGTCTCCATTAAAAGGGAAGGACTGAGTCTGCCGCATTGCCTGTCCATTATTTTCGGCGTTGGGATGTGGGGCGCGTTTCTGTTCATTATATACGCGATAACCGTTTATTCGGAATCGACGATTTTTATGTGCCTGATCGCGCTTGTGGCCATAATCCTGTGCTACACGCTTTTCACGTTTGTCGGATTTTTCCTCTATTCCGAGCTCTGCCTGATCATGCCCAAAAACCCGCGGTGTGATTTCGTGATCATACATGGCGCGGGTCTGCTCAAAAACGGCGAGGTCTCACCGCTTCTGAAGGCGCGGCTGGAAAAAGGCATAGAAGTTTTCCGGAAATCCGGGCCGGACACCAGACTGATCGTGTCAGGCGGTCAGGGCAGTGACGAGAAAGTTACCGAAGCGGCGGCGATGAAAAAGTATCTGTTATCTCGGGAAATCTCGGAAGATAAGATACTCATGGAAGACAGGTCGGCCACGACCTGGGAGAATCTGAAGTTCTCCAAAGAGCTTATGGACAAGGAAAAACAGGAATATCGGGCGCTTTTCGTGACGAATAATTATCATGTTTTCCGCGCCGGGATCTACGCCCGCGCGCTGGGTATCAAGGCCGATGGTATCGGCTGCCGGACCGCGCTTTATTATTGGCCGAACGCGTTTATTCGCGAGTATATCGCGATTATTATCCGGCAGAAAGCGATGCCGATCTTCCTGTTTGTCATGTGGGCTATATTCTCGCTGATTTCGCTGGCGCCCTTTAACTGAGTAAAAAAATAAAGCCTTGTAAACACAAGGCCTTAATGATGCGGATAACAGGACTTGAACCTGCATGAGCGTAATGCTCACTAGAACCTGAATCTAGCGCGTCTGCCAATTCCGCCATATCCGCTGACTAATATAATCTATCATATCGACGGATAAATTTCAAGTACTTTTTACGCTGATATGCCAGAAAATAGCGATTTTTGAAGAGAACGCCCAGAGGAGGACATATAATGAATATTCTCGTGATCAATGGCTCGCCAAAAGGAAAATACAGTATTACGATTCAGACGGTTTTATATTTGAAAAAAAGGTTCCCGGAGCACAGTTTCCGTGAGCTTCAAGTAGGACAGAGGATTCGTTACTATGAAAATGACATGAGTGGCGCGCTTAAATTAATGAATGACGCGGATGTCCTGTTATTCTCGTACCCGGTCTATACGTTTCTGGCGCCGTCCCAGCTCGCGCGTTTTGTCGAGCTCCTGAAGCGGGAAGCGCCCGATCTTACCGGCAAATACGCCTCGCAGATCACTACATCAAAGCATTTCTATGACATGACCGCGCACCGCTACATTGAGGATAATTGCCGGGATCTCGGCCTTAAGGTAATCCATGGCCTTTCCGCGGACATGGAAGATTTACTTTCGGAACAGGGGCAAAAGGACGCCGGGGCGTTCATGAAGTATCTGTCGTATTGTGTCACGAATGATATTTACGAGAAAGCGCCGGCGAAGCGGGAGACCATTGAAACGCCGGAATACAAAGCTTCCGCGGCGGCGGCGCCCAGACAAAAGGGTTTTGACACAGTTCTTGTCGCGGACGTCCGGGAGGAAGACGAGACACTGAAAGAAATGATCGCGGATTTTAAAGCGTTTTATCCATATCCGGTCCGGGAGGTCAATATCGCGGAATTCCCATTCGCTGGCGGATGTCTCGGCTGTTTTCGCTGCGCCGCGGATGGGAAATGCGTTTACAAGGATGGTTTTGACAGCTTCCTCCGGGAAAAGATCCAGACGGCGGACGCGATCGTATATGCCTTCGCGATCCGCGATCACAGCATGGGCGCGCGATTCAAGATGTATGACGACCGTCAGTTCTGCAATGGCCATCGTACCGTGACGGCGGGAAAGCCTTGCGCTTATATCACAGCGGGAGATTTCGAAAATGAGCCGAATCTCCGGACGGTCATAGAGGCGCGGGCCGAGGTAGGGCATAATTTCCTGGCGGGCGTCGGGTATGACAAAGAGACGATCGAAAGCGCCGCGGGGAAGCTTTGCTACGCGCTGGAGAATCACTACGAGAAGCCCCGGAATTTTTATGGCGTGGGCGGCATGAAGATTTTCCGCGATCTGATCTGGGTGACGAGAGGACTGATGAAGGCCGACCATGAGTTTTATAAAAAGCGCGGGCTTTATGATTTCCCTCAGAAAAAATTCGGGCAGATGCTGCTGCTGAGCGCGCTCGGGGCGATGGTTCGGAACCCGAAGATCCTGGCGAAGATGGGGAATAAAATGAATGAGGGTATGGTGGCGCCGTATCGGAAGGTGGTTGAGAAGCAGCGGGATAGAGCTTAAAACCCTTCTTCTTTTCTCTGCTTCCGCAAAGCGTACCGCTTACTTCCCGCTTCCCACGCGGCCTTCTCGGACACGGAGCGCAGCCGCAGGCGGGGCACCGGGATCGGCCGGCCGTTCTCGTCAATCGCGACGACTACGAGAAAAGCCCGGTTGACCAGTGTTCTGGTTCCGTTTAAAACCTCGCGGTAGGTGTCAACCTGAATATCCATGGACGTGGAGCCGACAAAAGTGACTTTGCCGATCAGCACGATCAACTCGTTGAGAAAGCTGGCGTCGCGGAACTGGAGATTATCGACCGCGGCGGTCGTGACCGCGTGGCCGCAGTGCCTTCTGGCCGTGATTCCGGCGGTCTCGTCGATCCAGGACATCAGAGTTCCGCCGTATAAACGGCCGCTGCCGTTTATATCCTTGGGCATGATAAAATGACACTGCTCTGTTAGGCTGTCTTTCACATTCTTATACGTTTCCATACGAATCGCTCCCGTGACATGCTTTTTCTCAAGTATATCATTATATGTAAAAAAGTAAAACGCCGTTCTTGACAAAAAAAGTAAATGGCGCTATATTTATTTAAGCGGTAACTTAAATAAGTACACGCTTAATTAAAGGAGAGAGTTATGGATAGAATTGAAATCATACACAGAATTACGGAGCCGACCAGATACAAAATCATCGGGCTTTTGCTCAAGCGGCATTATTGCGTGCGCGCGCTCGCGAAGAGTCTGGGCGTCAGTGAGCCGGCGGTGTCACAGCACATCCGCGCGCTGAAGGAGACCGGTATCGTGACGGGGGAACGGATCGGCTATCAGACACATTATATAGTGAAGAAGGAGTCGTTGGCCGCGCTTTTCGCGGAGGCCGCGGAAGAGATTTCCGAGTGCCCGCCGCCGCCGGCGATTCGCAAGGCATGCTATTGTGAGTACGGAGAGGACTGCGCTCGCCGCGTTTCAGAAGAAGGAGCGGGTCATGAGCGAGCGGAATGATTATCTGATTGAGAAGAATCCGCTGTCCGCGCTGACGATTTTCGCGCTGCCTATGATAGTGGGAAATTTGTTTCAGCAGACTTACACGATGGCGGACTCGGCAATCGTGGGTCGATACGTCAGCGAGCAGGCGCTGGCGGCTGTGGGAGCGTCCTATTCTTTCACGAATATTTTTATATGGATCGCCGCGGGCGGCGGAATCGGGGCGTCGGTCATCGTGAGCCGCTATTTCGGCGCCAAACAATATGAAAAGATGAAGCTGGCTGTGTTTACGTCGTTTCTTTCTTTTCTGGTCATCAGTATCGCGCTGGGTGGCGTGGGGCTGTTATTCGGGCGCCGAATCATGATGGCGCTGAACACGCCGGCGGATGTTCTGGATCTGGCGACGACTTATCTGAATATTTATTTCCTGGGTCTGCCGTTTCTTTTTATGTATAATATACTCTCATCCATGTTCAACGCGCTGGGGAAGTCCCGGATTCCGCTGTATTTCCTGATCTTTTCCTCAGTTTTCAACGTGATTCTTGACTATATACTGGTGACGAGTTTTGACATGGGCGTGGCGGGTGTCGCGTGGGCGACGCTGATCGCGCAGGGAATTTCCGCGGTTCTTTCTTATTTGGTTTTTCTGAGAACGCTGAGGAAATTCAGTGTCACCCGAACCGCCGTTTTCAGCGGGCGGGAGCTGGCCGCGATGGCGAAGATCGCGCTTCCGTCTATTCTGCAGCAGTCCACGGTCTCGATCGGGATGATGCTGGTACAGTCGGTCGTGAATCGTTTTGGATCGGAGGCGCTCGCAGGTTTTTCCGCGGCTTCCCGGATCGAGTCGATCTGCGTCGTGCCGATGGTAGCGGTCGGGAACGCGCTTTCCTCTTACACGGCGCAGAATATCGGCGCCGGGAAGAAGGACCGCGTCGTGACCGGGTACCACGCGGCGAACGAGTTGGTCGTCGTTTGCGCGGTGATTATCTGTTTCGCGCTGGAAACCTTTAATCATGGGATCACGACTTTTTTTCTGGCGGATAACGGCACGCCGACCGCGATCGCGACGGGTGAGAATTACATGATTTTCATGGGATGGTTTTTCGGCCTGATCGGGTTTAAAATGGCGGTGGACGGCCTGCTTCGGGGCGCCGGTGACATGAAGATGTCAACTGTAGCCAATCTGGCGAATTTATCTGTCCGTGTCGCGGTAGCGATGATTTTCGCGCCTATATACGGAATTGCCCTTGTCTGGTACGCCGTGCCGATCGGCTGGTTCGTGAACTGGCTTATTTCCTTTCTTCAATATCGAACCGGTAAATGGAAAGAAATTTATAGCGCTTCCCGCTAGGAGCGCTATTTTTTTGGTTCGCCCGCCATGAGCGGGCTCTAACGGGTGAAAATCCCGAGTGCGCCTAGGCAACGTGGAAGCACATAGCTGAACAGCAAGGGTGTCCACCGTGAGGTGGAATCTGAAGGAAGCTGTAGGCAAACCCTTGGTCCGACGAACAGGAACCACATATAAGGCCCGGAAATGCGGATAAGCCTGCCAAAAGAGGTGAAGTCCAAAAAGTTGCTGGAAGTACGGGTAGATGTGGCGGATAGGTGAGGGGAAAGAGCACGCGCCTTAAGCGGGGAGGTCTCGCAGGTGGTCTCATTAGCCATAGTAACAACGAACTGTGAGAAGTCAGCCGAGCCCATAGTAGTGAAGAAGTCCCTGTAACGGGGATGGAGCAAAGGGGCGAATAATCAATCAGTTGGAGTACGTTCCACTCAGTAGCCGGAGCAACGCCTGTCAATGACTTCAAAGGCGGTGATGGCAAAAGGGGCAGAAAGAAAACAACGCATGGACACAAGTAGTCTCATGGGGCAGATACTTAGCAAAGAAAATCTCAATGCTGCGTATCTGCAAGTCGTAAGAAACAAAGGAGCTGCGGGAATTGATGGTATGGAATATACCGAACTCAAGGACTACCTTTCGGAAAACGGCGAAAGAATCAAGGAACAGCTGCGGAACAGGAAATATAAACCGCAACCGGTAAGACGTGTGAAGATACCTAAGCCAGACGGTGGCATTAGAAATCTTGGTGTGCCAACTGTTACT